>JADMIO010787611.1_pt1 | contig 27376 bp, 15 predicted proteins | sample 8958161 | NCBI WGS metagenome assembly JADMIO01 (sample SAMN16585339, study PRJNA669376) | soil metagenome | isolation source: Crop rotation soil | place: USA: Cullars Rotation, Alabama | collected 2011
GCCGCGACTTCAAGTCACGTGAATTCCAAGCTTCGGATCCCACTGTGCTGGAAAGCCCAGATCCTTATCGTTTTATCGTCACTGACGGTAGCAAGTTTTTTCCCATCATGCGAAAATGCCAGGTCCACGACGGCTTCAGTATGCCCCGATATCGTCTTAATTAAACTTCCATCACTGGGATTCCATAGTTTAATATCGGTATCAAAACTGCCACTGGCAATGGTTCTTCCATCAGGGCTGAACTTAACCACCCAGATATTCAGTTTATGGCCTTCTAAATTATGAATGATATTCCCGGAACCAATATCCCATATATGAACGACCTTATCTTCACCAGTGCTTGCGATCGTTTTTCCGTCGGGGCTAAATGCAACTGACCATACAGTGCCGCCTGTACCTGGAAATATCTTTATTAAACTTCCATCAGCTACATTCCACAATCTCAATTTTGAATCATAAGAAGCGGTGACAATATTTTTTGAATCCGGGCTAAAATCAAGATTGGTAACACCTTCCGGCTGTTTAAGTATGGCAATGATATTTCCTGATCTACTTTCACGTATGATCACAGTGCTGTCAACACTCCCGGATGCAATTAATTTTCCATCGGGACTAAATTTTACAGCCCAAACCTCAGCTTTATGATCTGTGAAAGTCTTTCTTAACACGACTATTCCGGAATCAATCGTTTTTGGAGAGGCTGTGTATAGGTAAGTAGCAACAAGCAGCGTGATGCCGATAATACAAATTAGTATGATTACAATTTTTTTCCTCATGATTCACAAAGAAACAAATTTAAAGGTCCAGGCAAGCAAATTAAGGCTGTATAATTCGCAGGTAGTTTTGGGTTACGATTTAAAAAATACCTGGCCTTATTGAAGCCATGTTAAACAAATCTTTCCGAACATATGCAATGCAGGAAGCGTATTATCTTATACGGGCATCTAATCATCGTATGGTTTATTGAAAGATGCTAAACAATCGTTTTCAAAAGCATACAGAAGCTGTACGATATCCAGAACACACATGCTATCAATTTTTTTTACTTATTTTTACCCATACCAAGATTGTTGACTTATATGAGATCATGTCCTAACCGGTTTTACGTATTGAAAAGTGCTTGCATTTTTTTTCTGCTGGTAGTTTATTATTGTCCATTACAAGCCCAGGAATATTTTGTAGCTGTAAAAAATGCTGAAAAAAAAGATCAGTATAAAGTTGCATGTGATATCTATTACAATAAAATTATCGGCCTTGACTCTGCGGCCGCCGTAAATGCTTTGTTGGAATTAAAAAGGATCGCTAATGAAGAAAACAGCAATGAATTAAGAACCGGTTTCCTGGCTTTGATAGGAGATTTTTATAAGGAAATCGACAAAGCTGATACGGCGCTTGTTTATTTAAAACAGGCTTTGCCACTGGCAATAAAGTATAAATTCAGGCATTTACAGGCAAATGTTTATGGAAATATGGGGTGGGTATATTATAATAATTACCACGATTATAACCGCGGATTTGAAACGATGCTAAAGGCGAACGGTATCATTGAAAACGATATTGGTTATCAAAACTATTTATTCTCTAATCATTTTTTGTATACGCTTGGATTCATGTATTATGATTTTGGGAATATTGGCAAAGCACGCCCGCTGTTATATAAAGCTTTACAATACCCTTTCACTAAAAACCTATACCAGGTACAGCTTTATAATACACTGGCACTTACTTACATGAGCGAAAATAATTATGACAGTGCTTCGGTCTATTTTATAAAAGCGGCAGGTATAGCAGAAGCGAATGATTTCCAGGCCTGGATCGGTATTACAAAAGGTAATCTTGGATTGATATATTATAACCAGAATAAGATAGATCAGGCCAAACCATTGCTGCAAACTGATATTAATCTCAGCATTGCCCACCAGCAGTGGAGTAGTGCCGCAAATTCTTTTTGTCTTTTCGCCACTATTAATATCAAAGAAAATAATCTTCCTAAAGCGATCGAACAACTTGACAGTGCTAAGATATTAAATGACAGGCAACCAAGCTTAGGAACACTATACAGGTATTATACAACCAGGGCCACTTTAAGCAAAAAGCAGAATAATTATGTAACTGCAGTTACCTATCTCGATTCAGCAAAAATTTTATATGACAGCATTATCAAACGCAACAAATCTTTTGAATATACACGTACCGAAGAAAAAGTTCAGCTGGAAAAATACCTGGCAGATAAAAAACTGATGGAAAGTGAAAACAACCGGTTGCTGTTGGTACGAAATTTTATAATCATCTTCTTAATATTGATACTTGTGATCGCTTTCCAGTTCATTTTTCGTTTGCGGTCTAAACGTAAAAAGGACAAGCAGATGATGGAAGTGTCTAAACAACAGTTAGCATATTACATAGAAAATCTGCGAACAAAAAATGAATTGATCGAAAATTTCCAGCTGGAGATCGACCAACTGCATTCAACTTCTTATGTGCAGGAAAAAGAAAGAGAAGAGATGTCTGATAAGCTTAAAAAATACAGCATTCTTACCGAGGATCATTGGAATGATTTCAGGCACCTGTTTGAAAAAGTACATAAAGGATTTTTTGAAACATTGAAACAGAAGTTTCCACAACTCACCCAGTCTGAAATAAGGTTGCTCGCCCTGCTTAAACTTAATCTTTCGAAAAAAGAAATGGCCGAAATGTTAGGCATTTCACCCGATTCTATTAAAAAGACCCGGCAACGCATTCAAAGTAAGATCAACCTGCCCGAGGATAAACACTTAGAGGATCTTGTTAAAGGTATATAGTAAAACTTCACCATTCGATATTCAGTTCCTTTTTCGATATTCCGTGTTCCTTGTTCGAAATTCTAAGATGTTAATCGAAGCTTGTGATGTAAAGCAATGTTCAATATTTAACGTACAATGTTCAATATTCAAGTGCATTCCGTTGAGTATTGAACATTGTACGTTAAATATTGAACATTTCTTTAGAGATTTCAGCCCGAAAAGAATTTCGAACAAGGAACACGGAATATCAAACACGGAATGCAATATCAATTCAGATATTTCTACCCTGCACCACTCAATATTTAAAATTGTCTCTTTTTTGTCCCCCTTTGCAGTAATGATTCACAAGGTCAAACAAATAACTTTATACGGCCCATTGCATATTGGGTATTATCCTTCGTTAGGGAATAAACGCCGATAAAAAAAATTACATGAAAAAAATATTCCTCCTGGTATTTTTGGTAACGGCACAGCAATGTGCCAATGCCCAAACAACCACCATTCATGTGTTTGATACACTTCTTTTTTTTGACGGTTACGCGGCCACCGTTGTTACGCCGGATCCCCCAGCTGGTATCATTCGTCACCGCAACGACTTATATGCAAGAAAGTTGACTGATAAAGAACTGGCCAGTATTGGCTCCACCTTGCACATGAAAGTAACGGTGAAGGCTGCCTGTGATAATTATGATCGTATTGGAAATGTAAATATGGCGCTCGTTCCCAAAGGTAGTACCACTTATATTCCTGCCAATGTTCCCAGGATAGAAATAGGGCGTTACATTACACCTTTTATTAATAAAAATAAAACTCCCAATTCAGCCTCTTACGACTATGATATAAATAACATTGCATCCTTATTAAAAGAAACAAGCATTACGTCTAATTATGATATTTGGATAGAGCTGGAGTTATTTGGGGTCCCTTATGCTGCTAATAAAGAGGTAGCGGGATGTGCGGGAAGGAACGATGTATATTATGGTTCATTGGAGTTTACAACAAATGCCCGGGTTCCTGCTCAAACCAATAATGTACTCATTCCGATCGCATTTAAGCAGGATCTCAATAATTATAAATCAACAGCAACCGATACGATTGGAAAAACAACCAAAACCATCAGTTTTAATGTTAGCCGTGATCTTAATGATGCGGTCTTATTTCTTATAACTTCTAATCACGGAGCAAATGAGGGTGGTGAAGAATACAACCGTCGTGATCATTTTGTCTATTTTGATAATGTCCTCTTACTTACTTATAAACCTGGCCGGCCGACCTGCGAACCATTCCGCATGCTCAATAGCCAAGGAAATGGTATTTATGAGTCCAAGCCAAAGGGTGATAAAGAATGGCAGTCATTTAGTAATTGGTGCCCGGGTGATAAAATAGATATACACCGCATTGAACTTGGACATGTTCCGGCCGGGGTTCACCATTTTAAGATCAACGTGCCTGATGCTGTGTTTGTAGGAGGCGAGGGTTATATTCCATTATCGGTTTATTTACAAGGTAAAATTTCAGGAATACTATAAAACTAAAAGTATTGAGATTTAAGGGTCATGAAACTAAATGATTGATTTTCAGTATTAAGTTACAAGATGATGTTCCATGTCCCCTTTTTGTCCCCCCAGGTTGTACGAAATAACAGGTCCTTTTGTCTCTGTTTTGTCCCCCCTGGCAAGCACAAATCAATAAAATGGAGTCTTAATTTTATAGCGATCCTTCTACCCACACTAAAGCTGTTTTTCTGAGTGTTTACTTCTATTACTTTTTATTAATGCACAGAGTCTCTATTTATAATTAAATAGTTTTAGTCATTCTATAACTTATGAGAGAAATTTACCTGTTTCTATCTGACTTTTTAAAGGATCATTTTGAAAAAAAAATCCACCCTCCTGGTTTTTCGCCAGGCAGTTTTCTACCAGGACAACAATCCGCTTTAATTTTTTCTACCTACTTAACCAGTAATATAAACCAAAACACGATGCAAAAGTTTACAGGCACTCAACCAGAAAACAAGTTCGATCTGACTTTTACAAATTGGCTACCAACAATGAGAAAGCTATTTGTAATTATGTTTTTCCTTTTTGGAACATTTGTTTCACAAAATGTAAAGGCACAATTTTCACCTGTGCCTGTAACCGGATTTACCGCCGACGTTGTTGCCGACGGAACAACAAACGTTGATGCTACGGCAACAACAACCGAGGCGGTGGATGCAACCACGGCCGGTGCCAACTTTGTATTTGTCACTTCAACGTTTCGGCCAAGTGCCTCAGCCTCGGCCTGTGCTACTGCGGCAACTTCCTGGCCTACAACAGTTACCAGTTCCAATACTACTACCAATACCGGTATTACATATACCTTGCAATCGGCTGTTGGAAACAATAGTCTTAAAGTATTTTCAGGTACACCTGCCGATCTTACATTAGTCACACCAACGAATGCATCTAGTCTTTATGTAGTGTGTCTTGGAGGTAGCGGTGCTACAAATTTTACAGCAAAAATTAATTTTTCTGATCTAACATCAGAAACAGTTTCATCAACAGCACCGGACTGGTGCGGTGGTGCAGCAACAAATAAATTACCCAATGCTACGTCGCCACAGATTTATTACCGTATTGTTCGTACAGCAACTGTCTGTGCCGCGAGTTCTAACTGCCAGTATTTGTATGAGATGCCACTGGCAATAAGTCCTGCAAATTATTTAAAAACGATCACCTCAGTTACATTTACCAATACATCAGGAGCAGGTGTTTTCCTGCATATACTTGCAATGGGTAAAAAAGCAGCCTGTGTGCTACCACCAGACGGAGCAACAGCATTGACACAGGGGGCCACAACCAGCGGATCTATTACTGCAAGTTTTACAGCAGCAGCAAGTACGCCTACCGGTTATCTTGTAGTGCGTTATCCTTCAGGAGCAACCCCGGTGGCACCGGTAAACGGAACTACTTATGCCGCTAACCAGGCATTGGGAACTGGTTTGGTTATTCAATCGAATGCAACGACATCATTCACCGCTTCTACATTAAGCAGCAGCACTACATATGATTTTTATGTTTATGATTATAATAGCGGTGGTACTTGCGGAGGACCGATATATAATACAGCAAATGTATTAACGGGATCGATGAGTACACCTGCATGTTCTGGTTTGGTGGGAGGCACTTATACGGTTGGCCCAACAGGAACCTATCCTACACTTACAGCGGCATTAACCGCTATCAGCGGCGGGGTAACCGGCCCAATAGTTCTTGAATTACAATCAACATATCCAGGGGCAGGAGTAGAAACTTTCCCAATCACTTTTCCATATAGTGCTTGTATCGGCCCTGTAAATACACTAACCATCAGGCCGGAAGCTGCAGCAACCAATTTGACAATAACAACTAATAATACAACCGGAACGATCAATTTCAATGGTGGGTCTTATATAACAATTGATGGCCGTCCTGGTGGGTTGGGAACCGTTTCACAGTTAACGATCGCAAATACCAATGCAGGTGCAAGCTATGCATTGAATTTTACAAATGATGCAAGCAACAATACCGTAAAATATTGCACGGTAACGAGCAGGAATACTTCTACTACCAGTGGGACAATTGTTTTCGGAGCGGGTGGTCTTGCAACAGGGAATGATAATAACACTATCGACAATTGCAGCATTAAAGATGACGGAACCGGTAATCCTGTAAATGGAATTTATTCAGCAGGTACTTCTACGGCTATTGATAATAGCAACAACACAATATCAAACAATAACATCTCTAACTATTTTTCAGCCGGTTCAATAAGCAGTGGTATACTGTTAACCTCAACAGGTAACTCCGGATGGACGATCACGAATAACAGATTGTTCCAAACTGCAACAAGGATTTTCACCACTGGTAATACGCATAATGGTATTAGCGTTCAATCAGGTTCTGGCTATACCATAACAGGAAATACAATTGGTTTTGCCAATGCAGCTGGCACAGGTACAACCAATTTGCTTGGCAACACTACCGCTGTTACCGGAACTTTCCCAGGTGGTTATACCGTTACAACTACGAATGCCAATACAACACGTTATATCGCGATCAACTGTGCATTTACTGCAGCAGGTACAAATTCACTTATCCAGTCTAATACTATAGCAGGTTTTGCATTATATAGTTCAAGCGGTGCATCAACAACAAATGGTATCTGGTGCGGTATTAACGTAACATCAGGCAATGCAACAATAGGAGGGGCAACTGGCGGTTTGGGTAATACAATTGGTGCAACTTCGGGACAAGGTTCCATTTATACAATATGTTCTACAACAGGCGGTACAGCTGTTGGTATTTATGCAACAAGTGCTAATACGCTTACAATACAAAATAATACCATTGGTGCGGTGGATGCAGTGGGAACAAGTGCTTCTGTTACCGGCGGTTTTACAGGTATTGATGTTGGTAACGGTGCAGCAAACGTTATTCAAAGCAATAACACTATCGGTAATGCAACTGCAGATAATATCAGGACCGGTTATACGCTTTCAGGCGCAAATCTTTCCAATGCAGGTACACTTACATTAAGCACAGGTGCTACTTCGGCAATTGTGGGAATAAGGAGTACTGCAACAGGTAACACTTATGCTGCATCTAATAATGTTTTGCGTGGATGGGCAACATCTGGTACTGTTACTCCTGTAACAGGTATCATTGCGTCAGGTACAATGACAGGAGGAACTCCTTCAGTAACGGTGAACAATAACGCTTTGGGTAATGCGTCTCTTGGATGGATAAGGTATGCGGTAGCTACAACAGCCGGAGCATTAACAGGTATAAGCGTTGCCAATACGGTAGCAACCACCCATTCAATACAAACGAACGATTTCCAGGGAATCGTTCATACCGTTGCGGGAGTAACTGCTCATACTTATATAAACTTTACTGGAGGTACTGCAGCAGCCAATACGTCTACGATAAGTGGAAATACATTTACAAATCTGAATGTAAACACAACTGGAAGTGTAACTTTTATCAGCCATAGCTACGCGGTTTCATCAACAGGTATACAAACGATCAACAATAATTCAATTGCTACTGCATTTAATAAAGGCGGTGCCGGCAATACAGTTACCGGCATGAGTTCTTCTGCGGCTTCAGCAACAGGGGCAGTTATTAACCACACTAATAATAATTTCTCTAACATTACCGTTACCGGCGCAACTGCCATTAACGGTATTGCAAATGCAGAAACAACAAACGGACCTACAAGAACGGTTACGGGAAATTCTTTCAATACCTGGACGGGAGGATCAAGTGCCATTACTGCTATCAGTTACCAGACTTTCGGCGGATCTTCCAGCGTTTCTAATAATAGTGTTACCGGTATCACATCACAGGCAGCAATAACTGCATTGAATATTGGCGGTACGATAGGTATTGCAAACCCGTTATTGATCAGTAACAATACAATCAATACACTTACATCCAACGGAACAGGCGGAGCTGTTACCGGTATATCATGTAGCAATGCTTCGTCAGTTGTGACAATTACCGGTCATTCAATTTTTGGCTTGTCTTCCACGGGTGCTGCTGCTGTAAATGGTATTTCAGTTGGCGGTGCTACTGCAACAAGTGTTTTCAAAAACAGTATTTGTAGTCTTTCAGGAACCAATGCAGGCTCTACTGTGAATGGTATACTTGTATCTGGTGGGACTGCTGTTACTGTTTATAACAACCGCGTTGCAGGACTTACGACGCCAGCAGCCAATGCTGCAAATCCACTGGTTGGATTAAATATAACAGGTGGAACAACCGTAAATGCTTATTACAACTCTGTTGTTTTAAGTGGAACAAGCAGTGGAGCAGCATTTGGATCAAGCGCTGTTTCTGTTGCAACAGGAACTACGGTAAATCTCCGCAATAATATATTTGTAAATAATACAACGCCTGTTGCTGCGCTTGCTGTTGCTTACCGCAGGTCAACGGCTACACTTACCAGTTATGCATCAACATCGAACAATAACCTGTTCTATGCCGGCACACCTGGTGCAAACAACCTGATATATAATGATGGAACAAATAGTGATCAAACACTTTCGGCCTTCAAAGGAAGGGTTGCTCCACGTGATGGATCTTCTGTTTCAGAAAATCCACCATTCCTCAGTACAACATGTGGTGATGCTAATTTCCTTAAGGTAAATACAGCTACGCCCACTTTGCTTGAAGGCACAGGTGCTACCATTTCAGGCTTTACAGATGACTTTGAGGGAGACACTAGAAATGCAACTACACCTGATATAGGTGCGGATGAATTCACCGGAACAGCTATTTCAGTAGTAGTTATTAATAGCGTAGCTGCGGCTCCGTTAGGAACTCAGTGTACTGCTACTGCCAGGACAATTACAGCAAACATTACTGCAGGTAGTTCTAATATCACAACTGTAACATTGAACTACCAGTATAATGGTGGATCTTCCACACAAGTTGCGATGACAGGAGGTAATCCGAATGCAGGACAAACATCTGATTGGACAGCTACTTTACCTGCAGCAACACCGGTGAATGCTACGGTAACCTGGTTTGTAACAGCAACTGATGCTGTTACGAGCAAAGTTACACCGGGTACAAGTTATGCAGATGCACCTTTAACAGGTGTAACGCCTGCTGCTACGGCTTCACCTGCAACAATTTGCTCCGGATCAAATGTAGTATTGACAAGTTCTTTAAATAAACCTACTACAGCTGTACTTGGTGCAGGCGGAACAGCTACTTCCAGTGCAACTACTGGTACCTTCCTGTCAGGTGTATGGGGTGGTCAAAAAACACAATACATTGTAAAAGCTTCGGAACTAACAGCTGCCGGCTTGATTGCGGGTAATATTACATCACTGGCTTTTGAAACAACCAATGCAACTGCAGGTTCAACTTACCAGGGTTTCAATGTTAGTCTGGGAAATACAACGAACACAACTGCAGCTTTTCCGCTCATTTCTACAGGGTTGACACAAGTCTTCAGGGGTACGCAAACCGATGATGGTTATACTCCTGTAAATACAAGTGCTACCAACGTAAATACACTGACATTCGGAACCGGTACGGGATCGGCGTCAAGCTTTGCATGGGATGGAACATCTAATATTGTGATCAATATTTGCTGGAGTAAAGTGCCAACCGCTTCTTCTACTACAGGTACAACTGTAAAAGTAGATGGGGTAGGCTTTACTGCGCAGGTTGTTGGACAAAAAGATCTTACGCTTCCTAGTGTATTGTGCCCGTTAGTAAATTCTACAGATTTTGGTACAACAAGTACATCATCAAATCGCCCTAAGTTCACTTTTGTAGGAAATGCAGCACCAGCCATTACTTCTGTTTCATGGTCAGATGGTACAAGTGTCGTGGGAACTACTAATCCACTAACAGTAAATCCAACAAATGTAACAGCAGCTGCAACAACAGTTACCTATACAGCAACAATAACAGCTGCAGGCTGTACAGCTACAGCAACAACCAATGTTGTTACAGTTAATCCATTGCCTGCTCCACCCAATGCCAACAACTCTACCCAATGCGGAGTAGGGGTACCAGCATGTTTTGTAACAACCGGCGGTAGTAACGGAACATTCAAATGGTACAGCGCACAAACAGGAGGTACATTATTACAAAATGGCGGAGGAACATATACAACCAGTATCAGCACAACCACACATTTCTGGGTATCAGAAACAGGTTTGGGTTGTGAAAGTAACCGTATAGAAGTGATTGCATCAGTTAATGCTGCAGATGCAGTTCAGGCTGCTGTTGACAATAACAGTATTTGTTTGAATACGTCAATCAGCCTTTCAGCAACACAAACACCTATCAATCCACTTACACCTAATAACTATACCTATTCATGGGCTGCTACTCCTGCATCAGGAAGCGGCATACCTGCAACAGTATCTGGAAATCCTGTTAGTGTTACACCAACGGCATCCGGTACTTATACTTATACTGTAACAGCAAGTGATGTATCAGCTGGCTGTACGAATACATCTACAGTTGTTGTAACTGTGAAAGTGTTACCAGTGATTGCATCAACAACAGCAACACCATCGACAATTTGTGCAGGTGTTAACTCAACATTGAATGGTTCGGGATTACCACAGTATTTCAATATTCCGGTTACAGGTTATAATTCAGATGTGGTAGCAAACGGAACAGGTGCAGGAACTGCGTCAACTACCGCCGATATGGATAGCCAGAATACACTCGTAGCGTCAGACTGGAATTTCAGCGGTGCCTGCACAGCATTGACTAACTTCATGCCTGTTTCAGGACAGGTTACGGGTAATGCTACTGTTGTAGGTGGCCCATTAACATATATTCTACAGCCTTACAATGCAAATAATGCTCTTCGTATACCCGCCACCGGAGGCGGCCCGGGATCCGGAACACTTACACTTACAACCCCAACATCTGCCACCAAACTGTTCCTTCTATATATTGTTGGTAACGGGCCTATTACAAGTGGGGTGACTGTAACTGTAAACTTTACGGATGCAACTACGCAGGTATTCTCAAATCTTACTGCCGTGGATTGGTTTAATAGTCCCAATCCGGCAATCGCTAATGTTGGACGTATAAACAGGACCACTGCAGCCTGCCAAACAACCACAGGAACAGCGGGAGGGCCGAATTTACATGACCTCGCGGTTACATTGAGTGCAGGCAATACAAGCAAACTTATTCAATCAATCACTATCCAGGTTACTACTGCCGGAACACCAACAATGGCCGTTATGGCAGTAGGAGGATTCAGAACATCTGTTCCTTATAACTGGTCATGGAATCCAGGATCTCTCTCTGGTAGTTCTGTGGTAGTTAATCCAACATCAACGACCACTTATACAGCTACTGCAACGGATCCTGCTACAACCTGTTCAGCTACTTCGACAGTAACGGTAACGGTTAATCCTTTGCCACCGCTTCCTTCAGGAACAAATGGTACTGACCAGTGTGGTACAGCTATTACGGATGCTAATGTAAGTTCAAATAATAGTTTTGATCCGCAGGTGCCGCCTTTCTTTAAATGGTACAGTGCACCTATTGGCGGAACTTTATTACAAAGTGGTACTTCAACGATCTATACTACTCCAATTGGCGTAACAACAGATTTTTATGTATCTGAAGTTTCCGCAAATGGTTGTGAGGGACCAAGGGTTCATATTTCTACCATTGTTTCCGATGCTGATCCAATAACAGTAACAGCTACTCCTTCAAGCATATGTTTAAATACATCGACAAATATCAGCGCTTCTTATTCACCACTCTTTAATTCATATGCTACCTATACACTTACCGTTTCGCCATTAACAGGAAGTGGTCTTTCCGGGCCGGTATCACTTACGGTAAATGGTACAGGGGATGGTAGTGACCCATACACAGTAACGCCAACGGCTACTGGTAGTTATACATATACAATTACAGCGAATGATCCTGATAAGAATTGCACAGCTGTTAATACGGTAATAGTGACTGTTAAGCCTAACCCGGTCATAACCACTGTTACAGCAACACCAGCTACTGTGTGTGCGGGTGTAAGTTCAACATTGAGTGCAGTGGGCGCTTATACCTGGACATGGAATCCTGGAAATTTAACCGGAAATTCAGTTTCAGTTACGCCCTCGGTTACTACTACATATACAGCTACTGCAACGCTTAATGGATGTTCTGCAAATTCAGGTCCTGTAACAGTAACTGTTAACCAGTTACCTGCAGCGCCTTCAACCAATGATCCTGTTTCAAGATGTGGCCCAGGTACCGTAACACTCACTGCTACCGGTAGTGGCGGAACGCTGAACTGGTACAATGTTGCATCTGGTGGTACATCATTGCAGACAGGAGGTTCTTATACAACAAATGTCTCTGCATCTACTTCATTCTGGGTAGCTGAAACTTCAGCAGCAGGATGCTCAGGCCCACGTACCCAGGTGCATGTAAACATTACAACACCTCCAACGCTGGTTATTACGCCAGGAGGTCCAACAAGTTTCTGTGCAGGGGGAAGTGTGACATTGAATGGGGCTACTGCAAGCAATCCTTCTTATACCAATTTCGGTTGGACAGCCAATCCTTCTACAGGTGCAGGTTTAAGCAGTGCATCGGGCGCAAGTATTACAGTTACGCCAACAGTAGCAGGAACATTTACAATTACACTTACAGCTAATGATGGCGATGCAACTACCGGTTGCGTAAATATTACAACGATCGTTGTAACAGTTAATCCAAATCCTGTTGTGAGCAATATTGTTGCAACCCCTGGTTCTGTGTGTAGCGGTGGAACCGTTACACTAACAGGTCAGCCAGCATACATGAATGTACCTGTAACAGGATTCAATACTGATGCAGTAGCAAATGGAGTAGGCCCCGTCACATCATCCACCACAGGGGATCTTGATAATGTATATACATTAGCCGCTATAGACTGGAACTATGATGGAAGTTGTGCAGCGTTGACCAACTATATGCCGGTTTCAGGTACGGTTGCTGCCAACAGTACCATTGCTTCAGGTCTTGTTTACAACCTGCAGTCTTACTCCGGGTTAAATACTTTGCGTATACCCGCTACAGGTACCGGTACTACAGGTACAGGAACATTAACATTAACCACGCCTACAAAAGCGAATACGCTCTATCTATTGTATGGTGCAGGTAATGGCCCGATCACCAGTGGTATCACAGTAACGGTAACATTTACAGACGCCACTACACAGGTGTTCTCTAACCTGACTGCACAAGACTGGTTTGCAACAACCACTCCTGCAATCCAGGATCTTGGAAGGGTAAACCGTTCTACTGTGGCTTGTCAAACCACAACAACAGGCGGGCCGAGAATGTTTGATATGGCACTTGCACTAAGTGCAGCTAATACAAGCAAATTTGTTCAATCAATTAAAGTTGATAAGACGATAACAACGGGTATCATGAATATATGGGCGGTTGGTATGAAGAGTGATCCGCAGATAGCCGGTACCGTTAACTGGTCATGGAATCCGGGCAATCTTTCAGGAAACCCTGTAACAGTTACCCCTGCTGCAACAACAACCTTTACTGCAACTGCAACAGCCGCAGGAACGGGTTGTACAAGTACCAATACTGTTACTGTAACAGTTGGTACGGTTACAGCCAATGCTACAGCAACTCCTTCTACGCCTATATGTGCAGGAGCAACGGTAACGTTGAATGCTGGAGCCGTAGGTACAGCGCCACTTAGTTATTCATGGACTTCTACACCGGCAGGTTCTTATCCTGCAGCAGCAATTATCAGTGTTACACCGACAGTTACTACTACTTATACGGTAACCGTAACGGATGCATGCCTGGGTACAACCACTTCAAGCGTAACAGTAACAGTTAATCCATTACCAACAGCAAGCATACAGGAAGGTCCTGGCCCGATCAGTATTTGTTCTCCGGCTACACAGGTATTACATGCGGTAACAGATGCAGCTACTGCTTCTTATCAATGGACATTGAACGGAACAAATATTGTCGGTGCAACATCTTCTACCTATACAGTTAGCGGTATCAGTAGCGGTGCATACAGGGTAATTGTTACAAATACAACTACGAATTGTGTAAGCGCTGTTTCAACACCTGTAACGGTAACTATTAATTATACACCAACAGGGGTGAGTGCAGGTGCAAGTTCAAGTGTGACCTGCAACGGAACACCAGTTAACCTCACATCCACTGCTGATGCTTTCCCGTCTTCAATACTTACTCAGAATTTTGAAAGCGGCCTTGGAAGTTGGACTGTAGTTAACAATACTACGGGAGGGTCAAATGCAGCTGCCACACCATGGGCGTTACAAACAAATCCTTACGTATACAGTTCTATAACATTTAATAGTAATTCCGGAACAAAATTCGTAATGGCAAATGCCGATGCAGGTGGTTCAGGAACATCTGTTAATACTGTACTTACATCACCTGTATTCAGCACGATGAATTATACTTCTTTGAACCTGGCCTTCCGCCATTTCTATCATTTCCTTTCTACCACGGAAGCTTTTGTTGAAGTATCAACGAATGGTTCTACCTGGACAACAGTTAAGAGTTATACAGCCGACCAGGGTGCTGCTGCTGCATTTGCATCGGAAAGTATTAGCCTGAATGCTTATATCAATAACCCAACTGTACAGGTACGTTTCCGTTACCAGGATGGTTGGTCATGGTATTGGGCAATTGATGACATTGCTGTAACAGGTGCAGGAGTTACTTATTCTTATAACTGGACGTCAAACCCTGCAGGATTTACTTCAACAGCACAGAATCCAACAGGAGTAACGCCATCAACTACTACTACATATTCAGTAACGGTATCTACAGCCGCAGGTTGTTCAACAACAACGAGCACAACAGTTACTGTTAATCCACGTCCAACTGGTATTATCAGTGGTGGTGCCAATTACTGTATAGGCCAGGGTAGTACAACAACAACACTTAGTATAGCCGTAACCGGTGCCGGCCCATGGAGCGGAACATTGTCTCCAGGCGCTATTCCATTCAGCGGAAGCAGCAGCCCGATCACGGTAAGTGTTACACCATCATCAACAACAACCTACAGCATCGCAACCTTAAATGGTTCACAGTGTAGTTCAATAGCAGCAGACCTGAGTGGTAGTGCAACAGTAACCATTAACCCGGTTCCTGCGACGCCAACCATTTCGCCTGTTGCGCCAATTGCACAATGCGGTGGTACAGTTACACTGACATCATCATCAGCAACCGGCAACCAGTGGAACCTGGAAGGTTCACCAATAGGTGGGGCGACCAACCAGACACTTGTTGTATCAGCATCAGGTAATTATTCAGTGACCGTTACCAATGGATTTAACTGTAGTGTGACATCAGCTACAACAGCAGTAACGATCAATCCTGTACCGGCTACACCAACGATAAGTGCAGGTGGCCCGACCACATTTTGTGCCGGTGGATCAGTTACTTTAACATCATCATCAGCTACCAATAACCAATGGAACCTGAATGGTTCACCAATAAGCGGAGCAACCAACTCAACACTGGTTGTAACAGCTTCGGGAGATTACACCGTAACAGTAACCAATGGCTTTGGTTGCAGTGCAACATCAGCGATCACAACGGTAACGGTTAACCCATTACCAGCAACACCAACAATAACACCTGCAGGTCCAATTACACAATGTGGTGGTACAGTTACATTGACTGCATCAGCACCTGGTGCATGGCAGTGGAACCTGGAAGGTTCACCAATAGGTGGAGCAACCAGTCAAACATATGTTGCATCGGCTTCTGGTAATTACTCAGTAACTGTTACCAATGAATTTGGTTGCAGTGCTACATCAACTGCTGTATCAGTAACGATCAATCCAGTTCCTGCCACACCAACGATCAGTGCAGGTGGCCCGACCACATTCTGTGCCGGCGGATCAGTTACATTAACATCATCATCAGCTACCAATAATCAATGGAACCTGAATGGTTCACCAATCAGTGGAGCAACCAACTCAACCCTGGTTGTAACAGCTTCCGGTGATTACACCGTAACAGTTACCAATGGCTTTGGTTGCAGTGCAACATCAGCGATCACAACAGTAACGGTTAACCCATTATCTGCCAACCCAACAGCAACGGTTGTACAACCAACCTGCGCATTGGCAACGGGTACGATCAATGTAACAGCACCATTGGGAGCAGGTAATACTTATAGCATCGGTGGTCCGTTCCAGAGCAGCCCAAGCTTCCCTGGCGTTAACCCTGGTACTTACACAGTATATGTACAGAACAGCTTTGGCTGCTTCTCACCTGCAACAACAAATGTTACGGTGAACCCGCAACCATTCATACCTGCAGCACCGGTGATCACAGGTATTGTGAACGTTTGTCCTTTCATAGGAGTTAACGGAGCAGCAGGCCAGGTCACTTACCATGCAACAGCAACCGGTAACGGTACAACAACCTTTAATTGGGTGATACCGCCAACATTGGTGACCATCATATCCGGCCAGGGTACAGCAGACCTGACAGTAAGCTTCCAGAACGGCTTTGCAACACAGGCCAACAAACAGTTACGTGTAACTGCTACGAACCAGTGTGGAACGAGCCCGATGACGATCTACTACCTGGCAGCACAGATACCAACAACACCAAACCCGATCGTTGGCCCTACAGATGCATGTCCATTATTGGGCGGTCCTGCGGTAACATATACAATACCTAAAGCGCCTGGTGCAAAAGAATATATCTGGAATGTACCTGCAACAGGAACAACCGTAACACATCCAAACGGAACCGGTAATGTAAATGACACTACGATAACAGTAGCATTCTCATCAGCATGGACAACCGGTACGATCACCGTGCAATCAAGCAATGATTGTGGAGTGAGTGGATTAAGGAGTATTACGGTAACGCGTATATCCCCATCACAACCAAACGTGATCAGTGGCCCAACCAATGCATGTCCATACATTACACCGAATGCGCCGGCAACTTATACAGTTCCTGCGGTACCGGGTGTAACCTATACATGGTCGGGTAACAACGGTGCCATCATGAACTCGGCACAGGGCAGCAATACGATGTCAGTTACGTATCCAATAGGATATACTGGTGGAACCATCAGTGTAACGGCAACTACTGGTTGCGGAACAAGTGCTCCAAGGAATCTAACGATCACAACATTGAATCCTGCAACACCAAGCAATATAGATGTGGTACAAACCCATTTCTGCGGAGAAGTTGGCGGCAGGGTATTTACCTATGCGATCTCAGCAATGCCAGCCAATGCAACATCCGTTGTATGGACGGTACCAACAGCAGCCGGTGCAGTACTGGTGAGCGGACAGGGCACAACCCAGATCACGGTATCATATCCTGATGCTGCAGTGACAGGAGTTGTAACGGTACAGGCCAACAACCCATGTGCAAACAGCGTGGTTCGTTCTGTAAATGTTAAACTGCCGGCATGTCCTACAAGTTTTGCAGGAACCAACAATGGTACTAACGGTACAGCAGAGTCGAAGGGTGAAGTTAAACCAACTCCGCTTACAGTTAAGACACCGGTAGCAGCAGAAACAATGGAAGTGAAGATCTTCCCGAACCCAACAGTAAGCGACTTCAAGATGGAAGTGCTTACATCGGGCACAGAAGAGATCACCGTACGTGTTCTCGACAACCTGGGAAGGTTATACAAGAACTTCAAAGTAATGCCATACCAAACCATTGCATTGGGAGCAGAACTGAAAGCCGGATCTTATTTAGTAGAAGTAAGACAGGGTAAGACAGTGAAGACGACCAAAGTGATCAAGTTTTAAAAGAAACGATTACTAAAATATTTGAAGAACCAAACTGTTTTTTGCAAACACGACCCTAAAAAATGAAAAGAACATAAGCGCATCCTGTGAAGGATGCGCTCATTGTTCATCTTCTAAAAAAATATTGATATGAAATGATTTAACGTGTTTTGGTACATTTTGCATCTAACCAGGGCGGCCTTTTCTAAGGCTGCCATTTTTAAACGATCAAGTTAAGGAACAGTATAAAAAATAAAATATTTGAAAAGAGAGCCCCGCAAAGCGGGGCTCTCTTTTATTGTCCGTCGGCTGAAGCCGATGGCAATGAAAAATTATATCAAGTTCAATTAATGTTATCTTGGGATTCGGAAGAACTTGTTTAAATGAATTTGAATTGAAAAAAATTCCTGTAAGACATATCATTAAAAATAAAATGGAGATTGCTCCTGCTGGCTGTTTTACTATACGGGATGTAAAGGAATTACTTGGAGGGAAAGACCTCATGCACGACCTGCACAGGCACGATTTCTTTTTTATACTGGCTTTGAAAAAAGGAAATGGTACTCATGAAATAGACTTTACAGCATACAATGTTAATGACAATGCTGTTTTCTTCCTGCAACCTGGGCAGGTACATCAACTTCAATTGAAAGCAGGTAGTACCGGGTATCTCATGGAATTTAATACCGAATTTTATCACCCAACAGACAATGCATCGATTCAACGATTTAAAAAAGCAAGCAATAAAAATTTTTGTCAACCGGAGGCTGACAGGTTTGAAAAATTATATGCTGTTTTAACTTATATATTCCAGGAGTACACTGATAAACAAGAAGGCCACCAGGATATCATCAAGGCTAACCTGGATATTTTTTTTATTGAACTTGTAAGGCAAAGCCGAAATCCTAAAGATGGATCAACAGAGATTACTTCATATTCACAGGAACGTCTCGGGGAATTTTTAGAACTTTTAGAAATGCACATTACTACTCACAAACAAGTATCTCAATACACTGACCTAATGAACCTTTCTTCATACCAGCTTAATTTGATCACCAAAGCAACAATTGGTAAGACGGCTTCAGAACTGATCAATGAGCATATTATATTAGAAGCCAAAAGATACCTGCTGGCTACAACCAATCAAATTAAAGATATAGCCGATCAGCTGGGTTATGAGGACGTTTCCTATTTCATCAGGTTTTTCAGGAAGCATACCGGGCATACACCCGAAGTATTTCGTCAAAATTTCGGATAAGTCCTGTACAACTGTATCATTGTCCTATCATGTTGCCTTTCGTTGAATTTACTTTTGCGTAAATAAACTTTTAAAATTTACAAAAATGAAAATGATCATCGTTGGTGCATCAGGCACAATGGGAAAACACTTAAGCAATGCATTTAGAAAAGAACACGAAGTAATTGAAGTGGCTTCAGAATGTGGAGACATACGCGTAGATATTACCTCGACCGAATCCATCGAAAACCTATTCAAACAAGTCGGTGCTTTTGATGCGCTGATCAGCACGGCAGGACCAACTTATGTAGGGCCATGGAAAAAAATGACAGACAAGGAATTTCGGAAAGGTATTGAAGGCAAATTAATGGGACAGATCAACCTTGTGCTTATCGGCCAACACTATATCAATCCTAAAGGTTCTTTTTCATTGATCACCGGGGCATTAACGCACGAACCACAAAAGAATTTTGCAAATGCATCAGCAGCCAATGGTGCAGTGGAAGCATTTGTTCGTGCAGCAGCCATTGAATTAGAGAATGGTATTCGTATCAATGCAGTAAGCCCAACCGTTATTGAAAATTCGCCACAATACTTTCCCTTTTTTCCGGGAGATATTCCTGTTACTATGCAACAACTTGAGTATGGGTTTCGCAAGTCGGTATTCGGTGCCAATACGGGACAAATAATCAAGCCTTATTAAATAGCTACGCTTTCCTGTTATTCATGCTGTTGCTGAAATTACTTTCGTAATAAACAAAACTTAATCATTAAATGAAAACAAAAGCAAGATTAATCGCATCATTAAAGACCTGGATCGTAATTTATCCATCAATCACACTATTTTTATATTTGTTTGGTGAACCGTTATCCATTTTGCCATTGTATCAAAGAACCTTACTCTTAACGATCGTATTGGTTCCATGGATAATTTTTGTGGGAGTCCCTTTCGTGGATCTTATCATTAGGTCATTTCACCTGAGCATGAAAAATTTTCAAAAAATAAAATAGTATGACAATCAATAAACAATTTGATATAATAATCATTGGAGGAAGTTATTCAGGCCTTGCTGCTGCTATGGCGCTTGGCAGGGCTTTGAAAAAAGTTTTGATCATTGATAGCGGCCAACCATGTAACAGGCAAACACCATATTCACACAACTTCCTTACAAATGATGGCAGATCACCAATAGAAATAGCCGCACTGGCAAACCAGGAAGTTAGAAAATACAATAATCTAACATTCTTCAATGGCTCAGCAGTAGCTGCAATAAAAACCAAAACCGGTTTTGAAATTGAGGTTGCAACGAATGAAATATTCACATCAAAGAAATTGATCTTTGCAACAGGCATCAGGGACATGCTGCCTGCCATTGATGGGTTAGCAGCATGCTGGGGCATTTCAGTTCTCCATTGCCCTTATTGTCATGGCTACGAAGTAAGAAATGAAAAAACCGGCATTCTTGGAAATGGAGATATTGGTTTTGATCTAACAAGGCTTATTTCAAATTGGACAAACGATCTTACGCTTTTTACCAACGGACATTCAACGTTAACAAACGGGCAAATTAAAAAACTTGAGAGCCACCAAGTCAAAATAATTGAAAAAGAAATTGAAAAATTTGAACACAATAATGGACATCTTCAAAACATAATTTTCAAAGACACTTCAAAATTTCCGATAAAGGCAGTGTATGCAACAGCGCCATTTGAACAACATTGCACGATGCCGCAATCATTGGGATGCGAATTAACGGAAGAAGGTTATATAAAAGTTGATCCCTTCCAGGAAACTACTATTGAAGGAATTTTTGCCTGTGGAGATAATGCAACACGTATACGTACAGTCGCAAACGCGGTAGCTACCGGAACAACAGCAGGAATTACAGCAAGCAAGAAAATGATCCTTGAAGCATTTTAAAAATGACTGTGATCAATATTTATGCAATGCGACACCTATTACAAGGTGCTCATCACAGTTTTTTCCCAAAATCAGTAAATCAGTGGCAATAATACCTGTAATTTTGCGCCATGCAGAAGTTAAGCATGGAGGAATTGAACCGTAAGACGGTGGCAGAATTCAAACGTTCAGAAAAAACACCGGTAATTGCAGTGTTGGAAAATATTCGCAGCGCTTATAATGTGGGCAGTGTTTTCAGAACCTCTGATGCATTCCTGCTGGAAGGCGTTTATCTTACCGGCTACACAGCAAAACCTCCTCATAAAGAAATAAAGAAAACAGCATTGGGTGCCGAGGATACGGTTGAATGGAAATATTTTACAAATGCACCTGAAGCGATCGAACAACTGAGATCAATGGGATATAAAGTATTTGCAGTTGAACAGGTCAAGGATAGTTTTTCATTAGAGAAAACAGATTTTGACGCAAACGAAAAAATAGCTGTGATCTTTGGCAATGAAGTTACAGGAGTAGAACAGGATACTATATTAAAGTGTGATGGTTGTATCGAGATACCGCAATTGGGGATGAAACATTCGTTGAATATTGCGACGGCGGCGGGGGTGGTGTTGTGGGAGATTGTCAGAAAACGTTTAAACGTTCAACGTTAAACGTTTATCGTTCAATTCGTGTAATTCGTGAATAAAATTCGTGGTTAATTAAAAGAAATAAGTTGAGTACAGTAAAAAATTATCTTTCGTTAATAAAATTTTCGCATACGATTTTTGCAATGCCGTTTGCGTTGATTGGATTTTTCCTGGGCGTTTATTCTTTCAATCACCCCAATGGCCCTGGCTGGCATACTAATATTTTCCCACAAGGGAAGTTGCTTTATTTTCTTGTAAAATTTTTATTTGTAATTCTGTGTATGGTGTTTGCACGCAGTGCTGCCATGGCATTCAATCGTTATTTAGACAGGGCATTTGATGCAAAAAACCCACGCACTGCAATAAGAGAGATTCCCGCCGGAATTATTAAAAGCAACAATGCTTTACTATTTGTAATTGCTTGTTGCGTATTATTTGTTACCTGCACTTTTTTTATAAACCGCATTTGCTTTTATCTTTCACCGGTAGCATTGTTTGTAGTATTATTTTATAGTTATACAAAACGTTTTACTGCGCTTTGTCATATCGTATTGGGAATTGGACTTAGCCTTGCACCAATAGGAGCTTACCTTGCAGTAACAGGTGTATTTGCCTTGCTTCCGATTTTATTTTCATTCGCAGTAGTATTCTGGGTAAGTGGCTTTGATATTATCTATGCATTGCAGGATGAAGAATTTGATAAGAGCAACCAGTTGTATTCTATCCCCGCTACATTGGGAAAAGCAAAAGCATTGAGAGTATCAGAAGTATTACACTTGTTTTCTGCAGCATGTGTTGTATATGCAGGTGTGTATGGAAAATTTGGTTTATCATACTGGCTTGGCATTGTTTTTTTTATTAGTATGCTTGTGTACCAACATTCCATTGTAAAACCAAATGATCTGCGCAGGGTAAACATTGCATTCATGACGGCCAACGGAATCGCATCCGTCGTATTCGCTGTCTTCGTCTTAATAGATCTATTTATCAAACGTTAATTAATCATTTCCCCCTTTAGGGGGCAAGGGGGTGTTATATGGCAAGAATACTGGCAATAGATTACGGAGGAAAGCGAACCGGTATTGCCGTTACTGATCCATTGCAGATCATTGCAACCGGATTGACAACCATTCCTTCCAATGAGCTGATCCCATTTCTAAAAAAATATTTACAGGAAGAAGCTGTAGAATTGATCATCATCGGCCTTCCCAAAAACTGGGATGAATCTGATACACACGGAACCAAATTAGCAGAGCAGGCCATTGCAAAAATTAAAAAAGAATTTCCGGCTATGCCTGTGAAAGATGTAGATGAGCGATATACTTCTAAAATGGCCAAAGATGCCATGTTGCAAATGGGTATGAAAAAGAAAGACCGCCGTGATAAAAAAATAATTGATGAAATTGCGGCGACGATCATACTGCAAGAGTATATGCAATCAATAAGGTGAATGGTGAATAGTGAATGGTGAAAATATGTAGGCTTTACTTTATTCGATTGTTAAAATTATTTGAAGAAATAGCAAGAGTTTCAAAGATTTCACCATTCACCATTCACCATTCACCATTCACGCTCATGTCTTATATTTGCAGTTGATATAATAAAACAATTTATGATTCTTCCGATCGTAGCATACGGTTCGCCCATTTTAAGAAAAGTCAGTGCTGATATAACCCCTGATTACCCAGGCCTCGAAAAATTGCTGGCAGATATGTGGGAAACCATGTACAACAGCAATGGCGTAGGCCTTGCAGCTCCTCAAATAAATAAGGACATACGTCTTTTTGTTATCGACAGCACACAGATATTCGAGAACCAGGACGACGAAGACAAAGGGAAATACCCGGATGAACCAGGCTTCAAAGGTGTTTTTATAAATGCCCATATCACTGCATTGAATGGAAATGAGTGGAGTTATAATGAAGGTTGTTTAAGTATTCCAAAGATCAGGGAAGATATTGTACGCAGCGAATCTGTTACATTGAGTTATGTTGATGAAAACTTTGCGCCACAATCAAAAACTTTTATAGGAATTACAGGCAGGATCATCCTGCATGAATACGATCATATTGAAGGAAAATTATTTATCGATTATATAAAACCACTCAAGCGCACTTTGCTCAAAAGAAAGCTGGATGATATTAGTAAGGGAAAGGTGAAAGTGGATTATAGGATGGTGTTTCCCAAATAAAGCCAATTTGAAAATTTGGTGATTTGAAGATTTGAAAATGAGAAACTCTTTTTGCATTGAAATCTCCAGGTATTAACTGATCTTCAATTGCTGTTGTTCAATCATCACATTTTCAAATCTTCAAATCTTCAAATTTTCAAATTGAATGAAACATGCTGCCATATACTTTTTCTCACTCCTGGTTGCAGCAAATTGTTTTTCTCAACAACGGCCTGATACCATTGTAACGGAAGGGAAAAAAATAATTACACTCCGGGAGGTTGTACTTGACCGTAAGTTAAACGTTCACACATTTATTGAACGCATAAAGAACGACAGCAGTTTTTATAAAGCATTCAGGAACCTGCACATACTTGGGTTCACTGCATTGAATGATATCAGGATGGTGAACAGGTCCGGTGATCTTAAGGCTTCACTACACAGCAAGACAAAACAAATACGAAGAAACAATTGCCGTTTCATGCAAACACTGGAGGAATCGGTTACCGGCGATATCTATGATGATGCCCGCAACTTTAATTATTACACGGCACAAATGTATGCTTCACTTTTTTTTACGAAGGATAGCGTTTGCGGTGAAACCAATATCGTAAAGGGAATTGAATTTTCTACTGCAGGAAAATCCGGGATGGAAAAACATAAGGAGCAATTGAAAATGCTTTTCTTTAATCCCGGTAAAAGAATATCCGGCCTTCCGTTCATGAGTAATAAAACTGCGATCTATGATGATGATATTGCCGATAAATACGACATGAGCATTGACGCAGATTTTTATAACAATACAAACTGTTTGGTATTCAGGCAAAAAGTAAAACCAGGAGAGGAAAGCCATGTGGTTGTAGATGAAATGACGACCTGGTTCAATGACAGTACCTATGAAGTGGTTGCAAGAAATTATGCATTGAGTTACGATGCAGGCGTGTACGATTTTAAAGTAAATATGGAAGTGCAGATGACAAGGTTTAACAACCTGACCGTTCCAACACTTATACGATACAACGGTAACTGGAAAGCGATCTTTAAAAACCGGGAACGGGGAATATTTACAGCAACACTCTTTGATTTTGAGTAGAGTGTCAATTTGAAATAAAGCGACATTTTTTTTACCGCAGAGAACAAGAGAGGCAGAGTTTACGCGGAGATTTTCTGCGAAAACTCTATTAACTCCTGTTCTCCGCGGTAAAATTTCCAACTGGTGCATTTACATGAGTTTGAGTAAAATATTCCATGCCTGATATTGGAATTAATTTTGCTTACCTTGTTGTATGCCGTTACAACAACAGATCATTTACCTTTTTTTACTTGCGTTGCCCATTGCTTGCATAGCCTGGACGGTAACACACGAAGAAGTATTTAAAGAGCTAAGGGATTTTTGCTTCAATAAATCCAAGGCCTGCAGAAACCTGGTACAACGAAAATTCTTTTATTTATTTACCTGCGAATATTGTTTCAGTCATTATGTTGTGATCTTTTTTTTATTCATTACCCGTTACCATTTATTATATAATGACTGGCGGGGCTATTTGATCGGTGGTTTTTCATTGGTGTGGATCGCTAATATTTACATGAGTATTTTCGGATTGATTCGTGTTGGTATGAAGAAAGAAAAGATGGAAGCAGATCTGAAAGAGGTTGAGTTGAAGGAATGTAAGGAAGTTCCAGAGGTTCCAGAAGTTCCAAAGGTTTAATAGGCTCTTAACCTTTGGAACTTCTGGAACTTTTGAAACCTATTTCAACCTTTCGAGGATATGGTCAAGCCCATTCAGTTTTATTTCATACAATGTTTCCAATAATGTTCCCAGTTTGTTTTTAGGAAATCCTTTCTGTGAGAACCATTCAAGATAACTTACCGGCAATTTATACAACAACCTTCCTTTGTATTTTCCAAAAGGCATTTCCATTTTTACAAGTTGTAAAAGCAATTGTGGATCGGGGAGGGGAAGATCTTCCATTCGTTATTTAATGTGGTAGTAAAATTTAATTAATTGGAGTCCTCAAGGTTTATTAATATTCAATATTCAACGTACAATGTTCAATGTTCAACGTTGCCACGTATTTGAAATTCCGATGAGTATTGAGTATTGTGCGTTGAATATTGAATATTTAAAACTGCCCAATATTACCAATGCCTTACAAACATTCCACCTGCAACTTTGGACCTTCTTAAGCCTCTTTGTGTTTACTATAGTTTCGCCATTTTTCAATAAGCAATGTCATATCTTCCGGAAGTTCACTTTTAAAGACCATGTGTTCTCTTGTAGTTGGATGTATAAATCCTAATTCTTTTGCATGTAAGGCTTGCCGTGGGCATAAGGCAAAACAATTTTCAACAAACTGTTTGTATTTTGTATAAACAGTTCCTTTCACGATCCTGTCGCCACCATAAAATTCATCACTGAACAATGGATGGCCAATGTATTGCATGTGCACACGTATCTGGTGTGTGCGGCCGGTTTCGAGCCTGCATTCTACCATGGTAACATAATTAAAACGCTCCAATACTTTATAATGAGTAATGGCTTCTTTACCATGATCGCCTTCGGGATATGCTGTAAATAATTTTCTAAAACGAAGATGCCTTCCCACATGTGCAATAACAGTTCCTTCATCATTCTCAAAATCACCCCATACCACGGCAACATAACGGCGATGCACCGTGTGGTCAAAAAATTGTTTGGCAAGATCGCTCATCGCTTTTTGTGTTTTTGCCATAACGATCAGGCCACTCGTGTTTTTATCTATACGATGTACGAGGCCAAATCTTGGCAGATCACTTTCTTCAATACCACAATGATGTTTCAGGTAATATGCAATTGCATTGATCAATGTTCCATCCGGATTGCCGCACCCGGGGTGAACGACCATGCCAACAGGTTTATTTATCACAAGAAGATCATCGTCTTCATAAACAATATTCAATGGAATATCCTGTGGAATTATTTCTGATGATTCGGGAGAATTGCTGTCGTATATAACTATTTTATCATTGCCCCTGATCTTATAATTACTTTTTATGGGTTTGTCATTTACCAATACGAGTTCGTTCTCTATCGCCTGTTGAATTTTATTCCTCGTAGCGCCTTCAATACGGGTCATTAAAAATTTATCGATCCGGAGCGAAATTTGTCCCTTAGAAACCTGGATAACCAATTTCTCATATAACTCTTCCGATTCCGGTAGCTCGTCTTCTATTTCTTTTTCTATCATTATATTATTTTAAAAACACGAATTATAAGCACGAATTACACGAATTTGAATTCCAGCTCACAGCTCATAGCTTGTAGCTTGTAGCTTGTAGCTTGTAGCTTGTAGCTTGTAGCTTGTAGCTT
>JADMIO010803685.1_pt1 | contig 27376 bp, 31 predicted proteins | sample 8958161 | NCBI WGS metagenome assembly JADMIO01 (sample SAMN16585339, study PRJNA669376) | soil metagenome | isolation source: Crop rotation soil | place: USA: Cullars Rotation, Alabama | collected 2011
CTTTCCCGTCGCGGCGTCGTCGCGCTGCTTCTCCGTGCCGGCGCGCGCGCGGAGCAGCTGATCGTACCGCGCCTCGTCGGCGCGCGCGGCGTCGAGCTCGGCGTCGAGCGCGCCTTTGTCGGAGGCGGCCGCCGTCAGCTGCGCCTCTGCCTGGCGGATATCTTCGCGGCGCGCCCCGGCCTGCAGCAGCTGAAGCTGCGCGGCGGCCTGATCGCGTTCGGCGCGCGCGCGCTGCAGCGCGAGGTCGGTGTCCGTGGTGGCGATCGTGACGAGCGGGGCGCCGGCGGCGACGCGCTCGCCTTCCGCGACGCGCACCGTCTCCACCCGCCCCGGCACCTTCGACGCGACCTTGATCTCCGTCGCCTCGACGTAGCCCGACGCCTGCGGCGCCGCTGTGGTGTCCGCGCGATGGCACCCGGTCGCCGCGAGCGCCGCCAGCAGCGTCGCCGCCAGGAATCGTCTCCTCATCGTCGTCTCCTTGAAGTCAGCGGCGCACGGCCCGGTCGCTCCGGCGCGAGGGCGGCCAGCGTCATCGTCTGGACGTGGTCGATGATCGCGCTGGGCGGAATGTCCATGACGGGAAATGGCGCGTGCTGCCGGAACCGCTCGCGCACCGGCCTCGAGACGTTGAACAGCAGCAGCGGTGCGACGATGCCGATCTGCGCGACAAACGGATTGATCGCCCGGAAGACGCCGGCCTGCTGGCCGTCCGCGAGGATCCGCCCGAGCACGACCATGACGCGGCGCAGCTCGAGGATGACGGACTCGTCCAGATGCCTGCCGCCCTCGCCCATCTCGCGCAGCCAGATGGCGGGAAAATGCGGGCGGGTGGCGGCGCCGCCGGCGATTGCGGCGATGAAGGACCGCAGCTGCGCATCGGGGGCGCCGCCGGCGAGGCGCGCGGCCTCGACGAGGTCCGCGACGCCGCCGAACACATCGCGGAGAATCTCGCGATACAGGGCGGCCTTGCTGGCGAAATGGTAGTAGAGCATCGCCTTGTTGATGCGGGCGCGGGCGGCGATGCGGTCGACCTTGGCGCCGTCGAAGCCGCGGGCGGCGAACTCCTGCGCCGCGGCGGCGAGGAGGCGGGTGCGGGAGTCGGCGGGGAGGTCCCGGCGAGGCGTTGCGGGCTTACGCATCGGCGGGGCTCAACTGACCAGTCATTTAGCTTTGTCGTTCCTGACTAACCATTTGGTTAACTACAGCCCAAGTCGAGGGGGAATGTCAATGGAGACGCCGGACGCCGGGGACGGAGACGAGGACGAGGTGGACGTGCCGGACGGGGCGCCGACGCGCTACAGCAGCTCCTGCAGCCGTTGATACCCCGCGCGGCTGACCGGCAGCCGGGTGCCGTCCGCAAGAATCGCGACGCGGCTGTCCTTCGCGTACAGCTCGATCCGCGAGAGCCGGTCGATGTTCAGCAGATACGACCGGTGGATCCGCACGAACCGGCGCGTGTCCAGCTGCCCCTCCAGCACGCCCAGCGTCTGCGCCTTGAGATACGTCCGGCCCGCACAGCGGAAGGCAATGTAATCATCCTGAGCTTCAACGTAGTCGATCGTGGCGACCGGCAGCACGTGCACCTGCGCACCGTCGCGGATGACCACCCGGTCGAGCCGCGCGTCGGGCGGACGCGCGCTCGCCCCCAGCTCGGCCGGCGACCCGCGCAGCAGAGTCGGCCGCTCCCGCACGCGATCGATCGCCTCCACCAGCCGCTCGCGCGACACCGGCTTGAGCAGGTAGTCCACCGCGTGCACGTCGAACGCCTTGAGCGCGAATTCGTCGTACGCGGTGACGAAGACGACCGGCACCTGGCCGCCAATCAACTCCAGGACCTCGAAGCCGTCGAGCTTCGGCATCTGGATGTCGAGCAGCAGAAGATCGGGCGGCGCGTCGCTCACCGCCTTCACCGCCTCGAACCCGTTGCGGCACTCCGCCACGATCTCCACGCCGGCGATCGTCTGCAGATCCTGACGCAGCGCCAGGCGCGCCGGCTCCTCGTCGTCGACGATGATGACGCGCAGCAACCGCTCGCCGGACGTCATGGCGGAGTCACCGCGCCGCGTCCTCGAGCGGCAGCGTCATCGACGCGCGATACGACAGCGGGCCCGGCTCGATCGCCAGCGCCGCCGCCTCGCCGAATGCCGCGGCGAGCCGGCGCCGCACGATATCGAGGCCGAAGCCGCTGCCGCGGAGGCTGCCGCCCGGATCGCGCGGATTCTGCACGTCGATCACCAGCCGCGGTCCTGCGCGCCGCGCGGCGATCTCGATGACCCCGCCTTCGAGGCACGTCCCGATGCCATGACGAACGGCATTCTCCACGAGGGGCTGAAGAATCAACGGCGGCACCGGCACCGATGCGCTGTCGGCGGCGACCGCGGTCCGTACCCGCAGCCGCGTGCCGAATCTCACGGCTTCGACCGCCAGATACTGTTCGGCCAGCGCCACTTCGCGGCTGAGGGGAATGCGGACCGCGCGTCCGAGCGTGAGGCTGTCGCGCAGGAATCCCGCGAGCAGCTGGCACATGCGGCGCGCTTTCTCGGGATCGGCGGCGATCAGCCCCGACACCGAGGTCAGACCGTTGAAGAGGAAGTGAGGATCGACCTGCGCGCGCAACGCGCGCAACTCCGCATCCCGCTGCGCCAGGTCGGCCTCGACGAGACGCAGGGCCGCCTGCGCGGATTCCTCGAACACCTGCAGCACGTAATGCACCGTGACCGAAATGAGGTACGCGAGCGCGCCCACACCGACCAGCAGCGCCGTCAGCACGCGCCGGTCAGCCTCGGCCAGCTCCGCTCCGCCGCCAATCACGCGCCACCATTGATATCCGAGCGCCGCCCAGATCGACGCCGTCACGATTGCAGCGCCGGCCGCCGTCATCGAGACGCGGGTCGCCGACGTGCGCGACAGCGGCAGCGCCCGGCAGAGATACCAGGCCGAGAGCGACAGCGGCGCGGCCAGCAGACCGAGCGGCAACCCGAACAGCAGCGCGTCGGTCCATCCGATGCCGAGCATCAGATGCACGAGCACGCCAAGCAGCGCGCCGACCAGGCTCCACGCCGTCAGGTGCAGCTGGAGGCGCTGGCGATCGGCGAGAATCGGATGCATTCGACGGGCTGGCCCCTGCTCCGCTAAGTCTTGATCTCAATGCCCCCCATCAGCACCACCCCGCGCAGGTGCAGCCGATGCGTGGACGCCTGCGTCCCCGTGCTCTTGTCGACGATGCCGCCCATGATGGGCACGACGTGGTTGTCGACCGCCCAGTCGGGCGGCAGCGTGATCTCGATGCCGCCCCACATCACGAACACGTCGATCACCGCGCTCCCTCCGGCCGTGCCGGCGGCGCGCAAGTCCATCTCGATGCCGCCCATCACCGCCGTGAGATCCGCATGTTTGAACACCGGCGACGCGATGCGCCGTTTGATGCCGGACCACATCGCGAAATCCGTGCTGTCCGCGTCGCGCGTCCCGGCCGGCAGCGGCGCGCGATCCCATGCGCGTGACACGAGCCAGACGCCGGCGACGACGAGCGCCAGCGGCCACCACTGCGAGAAGCGCAGCCTCAGCGCGTACACCTGCTCAGCCGTGAGCCACAGGCCGATGAACACGAGGACGCCGGCGAACACGCGGCTCGACCGCGTGTCAGCCGACATCAGCCGGCCGACGCCGATGGCCGAAATGATCAGCGGCCAGTAACGCAGGAAGTCGACGACGTCCTCAGGATCCAGCCAGCCGATATTGCCCGCGGTCAGCAGCAGCCCGATGAGCACGATCGCGATGCCGACGACGATCTGCGGCGTGAGCCAGGGCCGGCGTTCCCGTTCAGGCGCCATGCGTCTCACTCTGCGGCGGCGCAGGCGACTCGGGCGCCAGACCCGAGGGCGCTCCGGCAGCCGGCCCGGGGTCCGACACCACCGATCGCGGCTTCAGGCCGTGCGGGCCGAGCAGGATCGACACGCCGGCAGCCACGATGAACAGCGGCCAGGACTCATCGAGCCGCAGCACGCGGTAGGTGTGCAGCAGGAACATGGTGCCGACGAAGATCAGCCACGCACCGCCCCCGCGGTTGCCGGCTCGAGCGGGCGCGAGCGCCCGCGACAGCCCGAACACGATGAGCAGCGCTGGCCAGAGGCGGTGCAGGTCGACGGCCGGCAGGATGAAAAGCCGCTCGGCCAGAAACATCAGCCCCAGCGCGATGAGCATCAACCCGGTGGTGACCTGCGACGCCTGCTTGCGATCCATCGTCGTTCCGTCCTATCTCGCGCCGAGCCAGCCGCTCACCAGCGACGCCACCGCTTCAGGCCGCGTCACGACCAGCCACAGCATGGCCGCCGCGACCATTGATGCGACCGTGCCGACCAGCGCCACGCGTGCCACCCATCTCTGCGACCGCCCCATGTTTGCCGCTCCTCGATCCGTCGTTCGGGAAGAAGATACGAGCCGGCCGCCGTTCGATCCCGAACGTTCCGGCGAGCGACGGCCCGGCATCGGTGAACGGAGTAGAATTTCGGTATGTCGCTGTTCTCGAAGACACCGTCCTCGGTGCCCGCGCCGGATCCGGACGTGGACACGCTGCCGGGCGACGCGCTGATCTCGCTGCGGAATCTGGAGAAGTCGTACGCGCTCGGCGCCAGCCGCACGTGGGTGCTCCGGCGGATTTCGCTCGATTTGAAAGAGGGCGAGTTCGTGTCGATCATGGGCCCCTCGGGCGCCGGCAAATCGACGCTGCTGCACATCATCGGCATGCACGATACCGCCTGGAGCGGTGAGTTCTACTTCGGCGGCCAGCCCGTGCACCGGTTGAACCCGAAGGACCGCGCGCGGCTGCACAAGCAGCACATCGGGTTCGTGTTCCAGAGCTATCACCTCCTCGATCACCTGACGGTCTACGAGAACCTCGACGTGCCGCTCTCCTATCGCGACATCCGCAAATCGGATCGCGACAGCATGGTGTGCGACGTCCTCGACCGGTTCAATATCGTCGGCAAGAAGGACCTGTATCCGAACCAGCTTTCGGGCGGACAGCAGCAGCTGGTCGCGGTCGCGCGCGCGGTCATCGCGAATCCGAAGATCGTGCTGGCCGACGAGCCGACCGGCAACCTGCATTCGAGTCAGGGCCGAGAAATCATGGAACTGTTCAAGCGCCTCAACGACGCGGGCACGACCATCGTCCAGGTCACGCATTCCGAGGCGAACGCCGCGTACGGATCGCGGGTGATCGAGCTGAAGGACGGATGGATCGTCGCCTGACGCTGAGGCTGGCCCTCGCAACGATGCTGGCCTTCGCGTTCGCGTGCGCCGCGCCGCGCCGCGAACCGGCGAAGCGATACCCGATCGAAGGTCAGGTGCTCGCGCTGAACGCGGACAAGCACGAAATCACGATCAAGCACGGAGACATCCCGGGCTTCATGCCCGCGATGATCATGACCTACGGCGCCGAGCCGCGCGCGATGACCGGCCGCTCCGCCGGTGAGCTGATCAGGGGCACGCTCGAGGTGAACGACTCGCTGGCGACGCTCGTGGACATCACGCACGTCGGCAGCGCGCCGCTGCCCGCCGACTCGAACAGCGCGGCGCTGGCCGCCGGTGTGCTGGACGTCGGCGACGCCGTGCCGGACGGGGCGTTCATCGACCAGGCCAACCACCGCCGCAGCATCTCTGACTGGAAGGGGACGCCGCTCGTCGTGTCGTTCGTCTACTTGAGCTGCCCGCTGCCGGATTTCTGTCCTTTGATGGAACAGAACTTCGCGACGCTGCAGCGCCGGTTGCGCGACGACACGATCCTGCGCGGCCGCGTGCATCTGGTGACGTTCACGTTCGATCCGGCGCGCGACACGCCGGCGGCGCTCGCCGCGCGCGCCGCAGCGCTCAAGACCGATCCGGACCTCTGGACGTGGCTCACCGGCGATCCGGTCACGGTGGAGAAATTCGCCGCGCAGTTCGGCATCAGCATCATCCGGACGCCGGAGACGCCCGCCGATCTGACGCACAACCTGCGCACGTTCCTCGTGGGCGGCGACGGCCGCATCGTCAAAATCTACTCGGGCGCCGACTGGACGCCCGGCACCGTGCTGACCGATTTGCGCGCGCTCGTCGCCGCGCCCAGATGAGCCCGGCGGTGAATCGGCCGCCGCCGGCCGCGTTCACCGCCGCCGAGCGGCGCGTCATCCGCCGCCTGCGGACGCCGGCCGACGTGCAGCGGTATCTCAATCGACTGCCGTACAACACCGAGCCGCCGCCCGGGCCGGCCACGCTGCGATCGTTTCGCGGCGTGCTGCGGCACCACACCGCGCATTGCCTCGAGGCCGCGCTCTTCGCCGTCGTCGTGCTCGAGCAGCATGGGTACGATCCGCTCGTGATGAGCCTCGAATCGATCGACGGTCTGGATCACGTCCTGTTCATCTATCAGTCGCACGGCCGGTGGGGATCGGTCGCACGATCGCGCGATCCCGGATTGCACGGCCGCAAACCCGTGTTCCGCACGTTACGCGCGCTGGCATGGAGCTACTTCGAGCCCTACATCGATTTCACCGGGTGTGTGAAAGGTTTCGCCGCCGTCGATCTGCGCCGGCTCGGGACCTACGACTGGCGGCTCTCGGAGCGCAATGTGTGGAAGGTCGAGCGTCTCCTGCTCGACGTGCCGCATCACCGGCTCAGGTACTCGCCCCGGCGCGTCGACCGGCTGCGCACGCGTTATTTCAAGTACCGGCGCGAACATCCGGGCGAAAAGCCGATCTACTACGATCGGCGCGCCTGGACGCCGATTCCGCGATGAGCCGCCGGTTCAGTCGAGATCGAAATCGCGCGACGGCTTGGTCACCGGCTCCTGCGACGCCTGTTTGAGCGCCTCTTCGAAGCGCTTGGAGAGCGCGTCGCCGCGCGTCCGCTCCGACTCCACGGACTGCTCGAACAGCGCGTCGCGGCGCGCTTTGGCCTCGGCGAGGATCCGGTGCGCCTCATCGAGCTTGGGCTTGTCGGTGCGCTCCGGCTCGACGTGGCGCACGACGCGCTTCAGGCCGGCGTCGATGACGAGGGTCGACTGGCAGCAGGGACAGGTGATTTCGAATTCGGTCCGGAGCGGCGCCATGATGCAACCTCGCCTCAGGGAATTGTTGTTACTATCATAGCGATCATGTCCCGGCGCCGCGCGTGCTTCGTCCTGCGGCCGAGATGACACGGCCGGCCGCCGAACCCGCCGCCCGTGCGGCGTCCCGCAGTCTCATCGATCTCCGGATCGTCACCTACAACATCCACCGGTGCCGCGGGCTGGATCGCCGCGTGCGGCCGGAGCGCATCGCCGAGGTGCTCGCGGGCGTGGACGCCGACGTCATTGCGCTGCAGGAAGTGATTGGCCCGGGGCTGACGGGGCCCGGCCAGGCGGAGATCATCGGCGCCAAGCTGGGCATGGGCTGGGTGATGGCGCCGGCGCGCGAGCTGCGCCGCCACATGTTCGGCAACGTCGTGCTCAGCCGGTACCCGATCCGCGAGCACACGCAATTCGACCTGTCGTGGAAGACATGCGAACCGCGCAACAGCCAGCGCGCCTCGATCGACCTCAACGGTGTCGGCACGCTGCAGATCTTCAACGTGCACCTCGGCACGGCGCTGCTCGAGCGCCGCTATCAGGCCAAACGCCTCGTCGCGTGGATTCACGACCGCCGTGTGGCGAGCCCGAAACTCGTGCTCGGCGATTTCAACGAGTGGTCGCGCGGGATCGCGGAAGACATCCTGGCAGAGCGGCTGCAGAGCGTGGATCTGTACCCCCACCTGCGCCGCCGGCGGACCTACCCGGGCTTTTTCCCGGTGCTCCATCTCGATCACATTTATTTCGACGGCCAGATCGAAGTGCGCCGCATCGAGCTGCCGCGGACGCGGCTCTCGATGGTGGCGTCGGATCATCTGCCCCTGGTGGCCGATGTCCGCGTGCGGTTCTAACCTTCTTCTTCGAAATCCGGCTGGACCTTCGGACCGAATCTCGTCGAGGGCCGGAGCGCCTCGCGATGGTCGTAGATGGCGAGCCCGGACACGTGGCTGGCAATGAGACAGGAATCGGATTTCCGATCGACGAGGACCGTCACCGGGCTGCCTTCGACGCCGGTCTGGAACATCAGCCGGCAGCCGCAGGCGAGTGTCGCGGAGGTCATCCCGGAAGGCTTACGCGTCACGTCCCTAGCTTACAGGAGTTTGCGGATCGCCGCGTCAACGTCCTGCTTGGTCCAGATGCCCATGTGCTTCTCGGCCACGACGCCGCAGGCATCGACCAGCCAGGAAATGGGAATGGCGACCTGCGCGTCGTAGGCGTCGAGCAGGTCGTCGTGGCCCAGGCCCACGAGCACGGGATAGTTGATCTTGTACTCGGCCGCGAACGTCTTCAATTCCTCGGGTTTGTCGTCGGTCGACACGCCGAGCACCGCCAGCCGGTCGCCGCGATGTTCGTTGACCAGCTGCACGAGCCCGGGGATCTCGTCCTTGCACGGCCCGCACCAGGTGGCCCAGAAATTGAGAATCAGCGGACGGCCTTTGAAGTCCGCGAGCCGGACGCTCTTGCCGTCCATGTCCTTGAGGACGAAGTCGAGCTTCGCGGCCTTGACCTGCGGCGACGCCAGGTCGGGGCATGTTCTGGAGCACCCCCCGCCGAAGGTGGCGAGCGCGCCGGCCAGGATGACGACCAGGAGGCGCGGGACGGTGGGCATTTCCACACATTACTACCGCGGCCCGGGAAGAGGCCAGGCGAACGGCGGCGCTGTCCTCCGAAAGCCACGCGCATTCGATTCGGAGGGCCGGATTCGGCGCGCTCGTGAAGGGCACGCACTTTGCTGCTGTCCGCCGAAGGATCCCGCCGCCCGCCCGGGTGTAAGATTCGATCCTTTGAGGTGACGCTTATGCGCATGCGCCGCTCGCGCATCTTCCTTCCGCTCCTCACGGCGTTGACAGTCGCATTCCTGCTCGAAAGCGCTCCTCTCTCGGCGCAGACGGCCTTCGTGCCGTATTTCGGCAAGAACAGCCCGCGCTACAACAAGTTCCAGTGGAGCATCTACAAGACGGACCACTTCGAGATCTTCTATTACCCCGCGATCGAGCAGCATCTGGAGCGCGTCGCGTCGTTTGCCGAGAGCGCCTATCAGCATGTCAGCGCCGAGCTGAAGCACGATCTCGCCTCGAAGGTGCCGCTCATCCTCTTCAAGACCGAGAGCGAATTCCAGCAGCAGCACGTCTCCGGCGAAGAGCTGCCCGAGGGCGTGCTCGCGTTCGCCGAGCCGGAGCGCAACCGGATGGTGCTGCCGATCGACATGGCCTCCGACCAGCTGTACGAGCTGATCACGCACGAGCTGACGCACATCTTCGAGTTCGACATCATCCCGCGCGGCCTCGTGAACGGCTCGCTGCCGCTGTGGATGGACGAGGGCTTGTCGGACTACATGGCCGGCGCGTGGAACACGATCGACCTGATGCAGGTCCGTGACGCGGCGATCACCGACAGCGTGCCGAAGATGAGCGAGATGAACAGCCAGCCGCTCTCGGGCCGCATCCCCTACTCGCTCGGCCACGCGGCGTTCGAGTTCATCGAATCGAAATGGGGCAAGGACGGCCTGCAGCGGTTCCTGTTCTCGCTGCGGAAGAGCGTCATCGGCGGGGGCGACAGCGCGTACGAGGAGGCGCTGAAGCTGAAACCGGAGGACTTCGACGATCAGTTCGACCGCTATCTCAAAGAGCGCTTCAAGCCGTTCCGCGACAAGGAGCGGCCCGCCGATTACGGCCGCAACCTCGCGCCGCGGCCGGGCAAGACCCCCTTCGTCTCGGTGCTTTCGATCGAGCCCTCGCCCACCGGCGACATCATCGCGGCGGTGGTCGGCAATCAGCGCGATCAGGAGCTCGACATCATCCTGATTTCGGCCAAGGACGGGCAGGTCATCCGGAATCTGACGAAAGGCTTCGACAAGGATCGCGGGTTCGAGTACATCGCGACCGCCGGCGGCCTGCGCGGCAACATGGTGCCCTGGATCGCGTGGGCGCCGGTCGGCGACCGCGTCGCCTATTTCGCGCGCACCGAGCGTGACAAGACGCTCATCATCCAGAACATCGTCACGGGCAAGACCGATCGGAAGATTCCGCTGCCGACGATCGACGGGCCCGAGTCGCCCGCGTTCAGCCCCGACGGGCGCCAGATCGTGTTCTCCGGCCTGCAGGGCGCCGTGGGCGACCTGTTCACCGTCGACGTCGAGAGCGGCCAGATCACGAACCTGACGAAGGACCCGGTCGCCGATTATTCACCCAGTTTTTCGCCCGACGGCAAGTCGATCGTCTACACGGTGCACGTCAGCGGCAACGACAAGCTGTTTCAACTCGATGTGGCGAACGGGCAGAAGCGGCAGATCACGTTCGGCACGCACGACGACACGGGCGCGAAGTTCCTGGACGACCACACCATCGTGTTCACGTCGACGGCGACGGACCCGAACGTGACGATCGCGCCGGAAGTCGCGCGCAACGGGAACATCCCGAACATCTGGACGCTCGACCTCGGGAAGAACGAGCTGAAGCAGTGGACCGACACGGTCACCGGCAACCTCTCGCCGGCCGTGCTGCGGCAGTCGGGCGTGCCGAAGATCGCCTTCGTGTCGTACTACAAGGGCGAGAACGGCATTCACTTCATCGAGGCCAGCAAGCCGATTGCGACGGTCGCGTCCGCGGACTTCGGCTCGCCGGGGCCGCTCATCGATTTTCAGCCGCCGCTGAGCCATACGCTGCTGCGCGACAACATCCACAAGAAAGGCGCCTGGGAGCGCATGACGATGGCGGGACGGCCGCCGGTCAACCTGGGCGTGACCAGCGGCGGGACGTTCTACGGCAACACGCAGCTGGAATTCGCCGACGTGCTCGGCGACAAGCAGATCTCGTTCTTCGCCCAGACGGTCTCGACGTTCCGCACGACGGCGCTGAGCTATCTGAGCATCGAGCACCGGCTGCAGTACGCGCTGCAGGGCTTCTCGCAGGACCAGTTCTACTACGGCACGCAGGTGCAGCAGGCGGTGCTCTACGATCCGTCGCTGGCGCCGTACATCACGCGTGACCTCGCTGAAGCCGTGCAGAGCCAGAAAGGCGGCACGGCGTTCGCGATCTACCCGTTCAACCGGTACTCGCGCGTCGAGCTGTTCGGCGGCTTCGTGCACCTCAGCGAGAGCTACACCAATCCGGCGCTGCAGGAACTCGCGAACCAATACCAGCAGGCCGCGGCCGCCAACGGCACGCCGATCTTCCGCAACGGCGGCTTGATTCCGCTGGGCATCGCATTCGTCCACGAGACGACCGTGTTCCGCGAGTTCGGCCCCGTCGCCGGACGCACGCTGCGGCTGTCGTATGACGCGTCGCCGAAGATCCGGAATTCGATCTCGCGCCAGACGGTCGCGCTCGACCTGCGGCACTACACGCGCCTGGCCGCCAACGGCGTGCTCGCGCTCCGGTTCAAGGGCCAGAAGAGCTACGGCGCCGCGCCCGACTTCATGTATTTCGGCGGCAATTCCGAGCTGCGCGGCTACGACTACCTGCAGTTCCTCGGCCACAAGGCGTTTTTCGCCAACGCGGAACTCCGGTTCCCGCTGATTGACGCGATGCTGACCCCGTTCGGCGTGCTCGGCGGACTGCGCGGCGTCTTCTTCGCCGGCATCGGCGGCGCGGGCTTCAACGGCTATTCCTTCGTGCCGTGGACGCGGCAGCCCGAATCGTACACGCCGCTGCTCGGCTATCAGACGGACTTCCTCGGCAACGCGGTGCCGGTCTACGGCACGCCGCAGCCGATTACGGGATTCCGCCTGAAGGATTCGCAGGCCTCCTACGGGCTCGGCCTCGAGAGCTCGCTGCTCGGCTTGCCGATGCACTTCGACTGGGCCTACAAGACGCTGCTCAACAAGACGTGGGAAGACAACCTGTTCGCCGCGAACGGCGGCAGCGCCGCGTTCCGAAAGGTGAAGTTCAGCTTCTGGATCGGATACGACTTCTAGAAGAACATCGGAGAAGAGCATCGGAGAAGAGCATCGGAAAGAGCATCGGAAAGAGCATCGGACAAGAGCATCGGGAAGGGCATCGGCGAGAATAGTGGGCTGAGGTGACGGCGAAGCGGCCATCCGAATCGTTCACCGAGATGGTGCAGGCCGTGCTGCCCAACGATGCGAATCCGCTGGGGTTCATTCTCGGCGGCACCGTGATGCATCTCATCGATATCGCCGGCGCGATCGCGTGTCATCGCCACTCGCGATCGCTGCTGGTCACCGCGGCCGTGGATGGGCTGCAGTTTCTCCACCCCATCAAAGTCGGCGACCTCATCATCCTGCGCGCGACCGTCACCGCAGCGTTTCAGACGTCGCTCGAGGTCGAGGTCGAGGTGTTCTCGGAAGAGACGCTCACCGGCGCGCGGCGGCTCACCAGTCGTGCCTACCTGACGTTCGTCGCGATTGATCGCGGCGGCGGCCGCATCGGCGTGCCGCCGCTGCTCCTCGAAACCCCCGAAGAACTCCAGAAAGCGCGCGACGCCGAACGCCGGCGCGAGGCGCGGCTCAGGGCGAGGCAGGAGCTGAGAACCTAGGAATTGGACCGGCGTCAGACGTGTGCGCGTCGACGTCAGATTTTCCTGAGCCTCACCCGTCTGACCCGGTGATCGCTGCCCTTCTCGAACACCAGCCGCGCGCGGTCGCGCGTCGTGACGATGTTCTCGCGCAGGTTGACGCCGTTGATGGTCCGCCAGATGTGCCGCGCCGTGGCGTCGGCTTCGACGTCCGAGAGATGCGCGTAGCGGTGAAAGTACGCGTGCGGATCGCGAAAGACCGTCTCCCGCAGCGTCCGGAATCGCGCGACGTACCATTCCTCGATGTCGCGCTCGTCGGCGTCGAGGTAGATCGAGAAATCGAAGAAATCCGAGACGAACACGGGCGCGCGCCGCGCCGCGCCGGCGCCGCCGCCCGGCTGGAGGACGTTCAAGCCTTCGACGATGACGATATCCGGGCGGTCGACGACCTGAAATTCGCCGGGCACGATGTCATACGCCACATGCGAGTACACCGGCGCGTGCACCGCGCCGGCGCCCGCCTTGACGTCGGTCATGAACTGGACGAGGCGCCGCACGTCGTAACTCTCCGGAAAGCCCTTGCGCTGCATCAGCCCAGCGCGCTCGAGCGCCTGGTTCGGCAGCAGAAACCCGTCGGTCGTGACCAGATCGACGCGCGGACTCTCGCGCCAGCGCCCCAGCAGCGCCTGCAGGATGCGCGCGAACGTGCTCTTTCCGACCGCGACGCTGCCGGCAATGCCGATGACGTACGGCGTCGCCGCCGGCGTGGTGCCGAGAAACGTGTCGGTGGCTTTGTGCAGGGTCTGCGTGGCGGCAACGTGCAGGTTCAACAGCCGCGAGACGGGGAGGAGGATGGTCTCGACCTCCTCCAGCGACACCTGTTCGTTGAGCCCCTGCAGCTCCGCGAGGTCAGCCTCGCTGAGCGTGAGCGGCGTCGCATTGCGCAGCCGCGACCATGACGCCCGATCGAAATCGACGTACGGAGACGCCATGGCAGGGCCGGACGCCCTGACTATTTCTTGAAGAAGTCGGTGTTCTGCTGGATGTAGTCCTTCCACTTGTCGGGGACTTCGTCCAGCGCGTAAATCGCCTCGACCGGACACGCCGGCACGCAGGCGCCGCAGTCGATGCACTCGTCCGGATGGATGTACAGCATTTTCGCGCTCTCGAACGCCGGCTCGTCCTTGCGCGGATGAATGCAGTCGACCGGACAGACGTCGACACAGGCGCTGTCCTTGGTGCCAATGCAGGGCTCGGTAATTACGTAGGCCATTCGTCTCCTCCGAACTCGGCCGCCACTCCCCGCCGCGCGCGCTCGGACAAGCGCCCGCAAGGCCGGTGACGGCGCGATCGGCTGCCGGGCATTGTACATGGTCGCGTCCGGAATCAGGAAGCCTGCAGCCGCATGCGCGTGCGCGCGGCGCGCGTGTCCGGCAACCGAGGGGGTAAGATGACCCGTGAGATGACCTCGCGCCCCGGCGGCGTTCGTCTCGCGTGCCTGATGCTCGCGTGCATGCTCGGCGCCCGCGCGGCGGCCGCGCAACTGCCCGATTCGCCGTACGTCGGCGGCGGTGGACACGTGACGTTCGCCGGCGAAGTGTCCGCCGTCGCCGGCAAGTCGGATGCCGACGCGTTCTTCAATTACACCGACTACGATCACGACGCGCTCCGCACGTTCCGCATGCGCCTGCTGGGCGAATGGCAATGGCCCGGCCGCCTCGCGCTGCTCGGCGAGCTCCGCACCGAGAACCAGGATCGGATGGACGCGGCGGCGCTCTACATCCGCTGGCGTCCCTGGGCGTCGCGCAACTTCTCGGTGCAGGCCGGCCGCATTCCGCCGGTGGTCGGCGCATTCGCCCGTCACGCGTACGGCCGAGACAATCCGCTCGTCGGCACGCCGCTCGCCTACCAGTATTTGACGCCGCTGCGCCCGGACGCGCTTCCCATCACGACCGATGATCTGCTGCACATGCGCGCGCGCGGATGGCGGCCCGCCTATCCTCTCGGCGGGCAAAGCGTACGCGCCGGCATCCCGCTCGTCTCGTCGTCGCGCTGGGACACCGGTGTCGAAGGGCACCTGGCGCTCGCCCGTTTCGATTTCGCGGGCGCGCTGACGCGGGGCGCCGCGTCGGTCCCGGTGGTGCGGGAAACCAACGACGGACGCTCCTGGTCGGGACGCGTGGCCGTGAACTTCGGGCCCGGCATCACGCTCGGCCTGTCGGCGCAGCGCGGTCCCTGGCTGGAGCGAACTGTGCTGGCGCTCGTCGCGCCGGCCATCCGCACGCACGCCGTGCAATCGCTCGCGGGAGTGGACGGCGAATTCGGCCGCGGACCGCTCCTGGTGCGCGGCGAGTGGTTGCGGACCGCTTTTCAACTCCCGCTGCCGCCGATCGGCAACTCCGCGGCCACGCTGCGCGCGTCTGGATCGTTTGTCGAAGCGCGATACCGGTGGCATCCGCGATGGCAGATCGCCGCCCGCGCCGATCGCCTCGCGTTCAGCACGATCGCCAGCACCGCGGCGCCGGGCACCTCCGCCGCCTGGGACGCGCCCGTCCAGCGCGTCGAGCTGGCGCTCGGATTCCGAGCGGCACGCAATCTCGAGGCGCGCGCCGCCTGGCAGCGCGACTGGCGCGACGGCGGCCGGGTCCGCAGCCGCGATTTTCCCGCGCTGCAGTTGCTGTACTGGTTCTGACGTGCGAGTCGTTCATCTCGGTCTGCTGATCGGCGCGCTGCCGCTCCTCACCCTCAACCCGCGAGCCAGCTCGCGCGTCGAGGCCGGTGCGGTGCGCGGCAAGGTCACGATCGCAGTCACGGAAGCGGCCGCCGCCCCGCGCGCACGTCCCATGATTGGCGACCTCGGCGGGATGCCTGCCGATCCGGTGGACCGCCGCCGGAGCGTCGTGTATTTCGACGCCGTGCAGCGGCGCGCGTTCGACGAACTGCCCACCACCCGCTCCCGCATGGATCAGCGCAACGAGCAGTTCGTTCCGCGTGTGCTCGCGATTACCGCCGGCAGCGTCGTCGAGTTCCCGAACAGCGACACGAAGTTCCACAATGTGTTCTCGCTGTCGCGGCCCAATCCCTTCGACCTCGGCCGCTACGCGCCGGGCCGCACCGGATCGCGGCGCTTCGATCATCCAGGACTGGTGCGGGTATTCTGCGACATCCATTCGCACATGAGCGGCTACATCCTCGTGTTCAGCCACCCGTTCTTCGCCGTCACCGATACGGAAGGCCGCTACGTCATTCCCAACGTGCCGCCCGGCAGCTACACGCTGTCGATCTGGAGCGAAGTGGGACGCGCCGAGTCGAAGCGGATCGCGGTGCCCGACGGCGGCGTGGCCGAAGCGGACTTCACGGTCAGCCGCCTTCCATGAGCCTGCTCTCGTCGCTGACGAACCGCATTTTTCTCGCGAGCACGCTGCTGGTGCTCGTCTCCATCACCGCGCCGGTCTACTTCGTCACGCAGGCCGTTACCGCGCAAGCCGAAGCCCAGCTCCGCAACGGCCTGGACGAGGCGACCTCCCTCGTCGACGAATACGGCCGGGCGAAGTTCGAGGATTTCGTGCGCGTGGCGCGGCTCGTCGCGGACCTGCCGCGTCTCAAGGCGTCGGTCGCCGACGACGATCCGCCGACCGCGCTGCCGGTGGCGAAGGACTATCAGCAGCAGGTGCAGGCGGATCTGTTCATCGTGACCGGCAGAACGGGACGGATTCTCGCGCAGCTGGGCACCGTCGTGCCGGACGCGGAATCGGCCGATGCGATGCTGCGGTCGCACCTGTCCGATCGCGAGACCACGTGGCTGTGGCCCGACCCCGCGCCGGACGGCGGCGTGCTGCGCGTCGCCGCCATCCCGCTCGTCCTCAAACCGGGCCCGGAGCGGCTCGGGACACTCGTCGTCGGCTTCCGGCTCGATCAGGCGGTGGCGCGGATCCGCGACTTGACGAAGAGCGATATCGCCGTGGCCACCGGGTCGCGAATCCTGTTCTCCACGCTCGAACCGTCGCGCACCGCCGGCCTCGAGGGCGCGATGAGCACGCGCGGCATCATCGAGCGGCGCCTGGGCGGGGAGCAATACATCGGCCGTGTGCAGCCGCTCGGCGTCACGAGCGATGCCGGCGACGAAGCCGTGGCGATCGTGCTGCGGTCCCGGACGGCGCATCAGCAGTTTCTGCAGCAGCTGTACCGGCGCGTGGCAGCGCTCGGCGTGGCCGCCGTGCTCGTCGCCACGCTGCTCGGCTACGGCATCGCGCGCACCGTGACGCGCCCGCTTCGGGCGGTGACCGCCACCATGCGCGAGATGGCTGCGACGGGCAATCTCGCCAGCACCGTGCCCACGGTGCGCCCCTGGGACGACGAGGACGCGCGTCTGCTGGCGACGACGTTCCGGCAGCTGCTGACCGCGCTCGATCGGTTTCAGCGCGAAGGCGCGCAGCGCGAACGCCTCGCGGCCCTCGGCCGGCTGTCGACGGTGATCGCGCACGAAGTCCGCAATCCGCTGATGATCATCAAGACGGCGCTGCGCAGCCTGCGGCGCCAGCAGGCGCCGGACGTCGTCGAGATGGCGGGCAGCATCGACGAGGAGGTCTGCCGCATCAATCGCGTCGTCACCGACGTGCTGGACTTCGCGCGTCCCATCAAGTTCGATCTGGCACCCGCGGACCTGAACGACATCTGCCGCGAGGCCGCGCAGGCCGTGCGCGCCGGCGCGTCGAGCCCGGCGGTGGAAGTGGAGGCGATGGACCCTGCAGCGCCGATCGTGACCGACGCCGAACGGGTGCGCGCCGTCCTCGTCAACGTGCTGGCCAACGCGCAGCACGCCGTCCGCGCACGGCATGCCGACCGTCCGCCCCCGGTGCGGCTGACGACCAGGCGCACCGGTACCGCGCGCTGGCGCATGGAAGTCGCCGATGCCGGAAGCGGCATCGCGCCCGAAGATCTGCCGCGGCTGTTCGAGCCGTTCTTCACGACGCGGCGCACGGGCTCCGGCCTCGGTCTGGCTCTCAGCCGCAACATCGTCGAAGGCCTTGGGGGATCGATTGCGGTCCACAGCCAGGTCAACGTCGGCACGACCGTTCGCATCGAGCTTCCGGAAAAACCGTAGAGGTGGCTCTGACCCGCGGATCGATTCTGCTCGTCGACGATGAGATCAAGATTCGGCAGGCGCTGGCGCGCGCGCTCGAGGACGAAGGGCACACGGTCACGCCGACCGGCAGCCCGCGCGAAGCGCTCCGCCTGGTCACCGATCAGCCGTTCGATCTGCTCGTCGTCGACAACCTGATGCCGGAGCTGAGCGGCCTCGAGCTCATCCACCACATCGTCACGTCGCTGCCGCCGGGCGAGCGGCCGCAGATCGTGATGATGACGGCGCACGCGACGGTGGAAAGCGCGATCGAGGCGATGAAGCTCGGCGCCTACGACTACCTGCAGAAGCCTTTCGACATCGACGAGTTCCTGGTCGTCGTCAAGCGCGCGATCGAGCACGAAAAACTCCGCGTCCACCACGACTACCTGATCACCGAGCGGGACGAGCAGTTCGGCCACTACGGCATCGTCGGCCGGAGCGCGGTGATTCAGGACCTCGTGCGCAAGGCGCGCCAGGTCGCGCAGACCCGCAGCACGGTGCTCATCACCGGCGAAACCGGCACCGGCAAGGAGCTGATCGCGAGGGCGATTCACGACTGGAGCGCGCAGCGCGACATGCCCCTGGTGCGGGTCAACTGCGCCGCGCTGCCCGAATCGCTGATCGAGTCCGAGCTCTTCGGCCACGTGCGCGGCGCGTTCACAGGTGCGGTGACCAACAAGAAGGGACGGTTCGCGCTCGCCGACGGCGGAACGATTTTCCTGGACGAAATCGGCACGATGGCCCTGTCCGTCCAGGCGAAGCTGCTGCGCGTGCTGCAGGAGCGCGAATTCGAGCCGCTCGGATCGGAGCGCACGTTGACCGTCGACGTGCGCGTGATCGCGGCGACCAACCGGGATCTGCGGCAGCTCACGGCGGACGGCAAGTTCTCGGAAGATCTGTATTACCGGCTGAACGTCATCCCGCTCGCCATCGCGCCGCTGCGCGAGCGGCGCGAGGACATACCGCCGCTGGTCGAACACTTCGTCAAACGGCACGCCGAGCGCGCGGGCCGGCGCGTCGTCGGCGTCACCAATGAGGCGATGGCGCTCCTGACCCAGGCGCCCTGGCCCGGCAACGTGCGCGAGCTCGAGAACACGGTCGAGCGCGCGGTCGTGCTGTCGCTGCAGCCGACGATCGAGCGCAGCGACATCGTGCTGACCGGCGCGGTGGCGGCGTCACCCGACAGCCTGCCGTCGCTGAACCTGAAACAGAATCTCGAATGGACGGAACGGGAAACCGTCCGGCGCGCGCTCGACGCCTCGCGCGGCGTGAAGAAGGACGCGGCCGAAACCATGGGCATCAGCCAGCGTGCGCTGAGCTACTACCTGGCGAAGCACCGCATCGAGGAACCGGGCACGTGAGCGCGGGCAGGTCGTTACCACGGCCGTAAAGATTTACGGCGCGCGTAATCGCCCGCCGCGACGATGGTCTGCCGGCGCGGGGACGGTTGGCGGCACGGTCCTTGCTCTGAACGAGCGCGATCGGCGCGGGATGATGTTCCGCGCGGTCAACGTCCCGGATGGGGCGAGGTCGAGCGACGTTCGTGGAGATTGGGGGACCGCGAGCGCCTTGGTGCTCGGTGCCGACCCGAGGCCGCTGGAACGATCGCCTGGATGTCGCCTTCCGCGCCTCGCTCCTTCCGGGACGTTCAGAACGATTCACAGAAGAACCAAGAAAGATCCACCGTGCTGACCTCTTTGACGAAGTGTTCCCTGGCCGCGGCGCTGTTCGTGTCACTGGCGTCGTGTGGTGGAAAGAGCGCCACGGGGCCCAGCGCCATCGATACCGGCGCGCCCGGCCCGAGCGGCGCGACTATCACGATTCTCGCGACGGGCGCGCTGAGCCCGAAAACCGTGCAGATCAGCGTCGGGCAGAGCGTCACGTTCGTGAACAACGACTCGCGCACTCACGACATGACGTCCGACCCGCACCCCACCCACACCCAATGTCCGGCCATCAACGCCGTCGGACTGATGGCGCCCGGGCAGACGAAACTGACCAACGCGCTCTCGACCGCGACCAATTGCGGCTTTCACGATCATGGCGACCCGGACAACACGAATCTGCAGGGGACGATTACGATAAAGTGACGGCGTGAGGCTTGTGCGGGTGGCGGGCGTGATCGGTTCGGCGACGCTCGTTGCGTGCGGCGGATCGTCGACGCCCACCAATCCGACGCCCACGGCCACCAACACCATCACCATCACGTCGGCGGGCGCGACACCGAAGAACATCCAAATCGCGGTCGGCACGCGGGTGCTGTTCGTGAACAGCGACTCGCGCTCGCACAGCATGAACTCCGATCCTCACCCGGACCACACGGACTGTCCAGAGATCAACCAGGTCGGATTCCTGACTCCCGGCCAGAGCCGCGAGACCGGCAATCTCGTCGTGGCCCGCACCTGCGGGTTTCACGACCATGACGACCCGACGGCGACGCGCCTCCAGGGTGTGATCACGATCAAGTAAGCGCGGTGGCGGGCACGCCGCCCGATCATCCGGCGAGCAGATCGTCGATGACGGCGACGGCGCGGTCGATGTCCTCCGCGCTGCTGTAAAAGTGCGGTGCGAGCCGCAGACCGGCATCCGGCCGGTGATCGACGATCACGCCGCGTTGCGCCAGGCGATCGGTCAGCCGCGCGCCGTCCGGCAGATCGAGGACCACCGCCCCTCCGCGCGACGCGTCCCCGCTCGGCGTGTGCACCGGCCAGCCGCGGACCTGGGCGGCATCGATCAATCGCCGCGTGAGCTCCAGCGATTTCGCGCGAATGGCTGGCACGCCAATCTCCGCGACGATCTCGTAGCCGCTGCGCGCCGCGTACAGCGCCGGCACGTTGGGCGTGCCTGTCTGAAACCGATCGATCGTCGCGGCATGACGGATCGCGCCAGGCTCGAAGGCAAACGGCGCGGCGTGCCCCGCCCAGCCGACCACGCCGGGCCGCAATCGCGGGATCAGATCGGGACGGACGTACAGGTAACCGGCGCCCGGGCCGCCGCACAGCCATTTCACCGAGCCGCCGACGGCGAAATCGACGCCGAGCGCCGTCAGATCGACGGGACCGTGCCCGCCGCCTGGTAGATGTCGAGCACGACGGCGGCGCCCACGTGGTGCGCCTTCTCCACGACAGGTCTGACGTCCTGCACGGCCGCGCTCCGGAACAGCACCAGCGAGAGTGGCACCAGGAGTGTGCGTTCATCGATCGCGTCGACGAGTCGATCCAGCGAACCGCGCACGGGATCGGCGGACGGGACGTACACAATCTCGGCGCCGCATCGGCGGCAGCCTTCGAACAGGTAATGGTTGGTCGGAAAGTCGACGTCCTGCATCACGATCCTGCGGCGGGGCCCGTCGAACGTGAAGCACGAGGCCACGACGGATTGCGCGACGGTGACGTTCTGGTGCATCGCGATGGAATCCGCCGGGGCGCCGACGATCCCGGCCAGCAGGTTGCCGGTCTCCCGACCGAGATCCCACCAGCCTTCCTGCCACGCACGCACGCCGCGCGAGTCCCATTCATCCGCAAAGCGCTGGAGATGCCCGCGCGCGCGGCGAGGCATCGCGCCCAGCGAGTGGCTGACCAGGTAGGTGCAGGTGTCGACGATCGGAAATTCGGATCGCCACGCGAGGAGCGGATCGCGGGACCTCACCGGCCGCCCGACGCACCGAGTGAGGTGCCGACTGACTTAGGCCAGGTCGATCCAGACGCTCTTGGTCTGGGTGTAGTAGTCGATCGCATGTCGGCCCAGCTCGCGTCCAAAGCCGCTCTGTTTGTAGCCGCCGAACGGGACGCCGGCGTCGTAGACATTGTAGGCGTTGACCCACACGGTGCCTGCTTCGAGCTTTGACGCCACGTGATGCGCTTTCCGGATGTCACGCGTCCACACCGCTGCCGCCAGACCGTATTCGGACTGATTCGCTTTGGCGATCGCGTCGTCCGCATCGGTGAACTCGATGATCGCGAGGACGGGGCCGAAAATCTCCTCGCGGGCGATCGTCATCTCCGGCGTGACATCCGAGAAGACGGTCGGCTGCATGAAGTAGCCCTTGCCCGTGCCGATGTCAGCGGCGGCGCCGCCGGCCAGGAGCGACGCGCCCTGCTGCCGGCCGAGCTCGACGTATCGCAACACCCGGTCGCGCTGCGCCCTCGACGACAGCGCGCCGAGCCGCGTCTTCGGATCCAGCGGGTCGCCGGGGGCCATCTTGCGCGCACGGGCGGCGACTTTTTCGACGAACTCGTCCTTGATCGCGCGCTCGACGAGCAGCCGGGATCCGGCGGCGCAGACCTCGCCCTTGCCGTAGAAGATGCCGGACGTGGCGCCGCGCAGCGCGGCGTCGAGATCGGCGTCGGCGAAGACGATGTTCGGCGACTTGCCGCCCAGCTCGAGCGTGAGGTGCTTGAGCGTCTCCGCCGCATTTCTCATGATGCTGCGGCCCGTCGCCGTGTCGCCCGTGAAGGCGATCTTGTCGACGCCGCGATGCTGCACGAGTGCCTGCCCGACCACGGGCCCGCTGCCGGTGATGACGTTCAGCGTTCCTGGCGGCAGCCCGGCATCGAGCGCCAGCGCGCCCAGCCGCAGCGCCGTCAACGGCGTCTGGCTCGCCGGCTTCAGGATGACGGTGTTGCCTGCCGCCAGCGCGGGCGCGATTTTCCACGCCGCGAGCAGCAGCGGAAAGTTCCACGGCACGATCGCGGCCACCACGCCAAGCGGCTCACGCAGCGTGTAGACGAGCTGCGGACCCTTGACCGGAATCGTCTCGCCTTCGAGCTTGTCAGCCAGTCCGGCGAAGTACTGGAAGCATTCGGCGGCGGCGGGAATCTCGATCTGGCGCGATTCGGTGATCGGCTTGCCGTTGTGCAGCGTCTCGAGGCGCGCGAGCTCGTCGGCATGCGCCAGCAGTCGATCACCGAGCGCCCAGAGGCGACGTCCGCGCTCGCGCGCGGACAACCGGCCCCACGGCCCGCGCAATGCGCCGCGCGCGGCGTCCACGGCCGCCTCGACGTCGGCCGATCCGGCGGCCGGCACTTCGGCGATGACCTCCTCGGTCGCCGGGTTGATGACCGGCATCACGCCGCCGTCGTCGGCCCCGCGCCAGTCGGCGCCGATCAGACAGCGTGTGAAATCGTGCGGCATCGCGTCACATCTCGGTGCGGACGTATTCGTAATCGATGGGCTTCCCTTTGACGCCGCGCTGCGGTGGCGCGATGTAGTTGGCGAAGCGCCCGGTCTCGTAGATCGGCCGGTTCATGATCGACAGCAGGAACGCCTTGTCCGACGGTGCCGGCAGCCACTCGTCGCGGCGACGCGCCCATTCCTCCGCCGAAATCATGTGCCCGTCCGGGTCGAACTTCGATGTCGCGAACTGTCCGATGCCGCGATTGAACTTCCGGTCGGGCAGGCGCACGCGATCCGACAATCCGTGCCGCTCGAAAATCTTGTTCCAGCGATCCACGCCGGCCTGGCAATCGTCGACGTACCAGTCGCGCAGCACTTCGTTCATCGCGTTGCGCATCGGCACGTCGGCGACGGCCAGTGTACCGTCGCGGACCACCTCGAGGCGGTACGTGGCGTCGGTGACCGCGTGATCGGACCACTTCGCCTCTTCGGCCCGGCCCTTCAGCCCGTTGGCGAAATACGATGCCGCGTTGGTCGAGATCTCGTTGCCGTGCAGATCGAGGCTGAGCGAGAACCACAGATTGATGTGCTTCTGAATCGTCGGCAGGTCGATGCCGCCGAGCGCGCGCACGTCCTCCGAAAAGCCGGACTGCTTCATCAGCTGGCAGGTGCGCTCGATGATGCGCGCGATGCCCGTTTCGCCGACGAACATGTGGTGCGCCTCCTCGGTCAGCATGAAGCGCGTGGTGCGGGAGAGCGGGTCGAGCGAGCTCTCCGACAGCGACAGCAGCTGCGACTTGCCGTCGCGGTCGGTGAACATCGTGAACATGAAGAAGTCGAGCCACGTGTCGATCGGCTCGTTGAACGCCTCGAGAATGCGCGGCTTGTCCCGATTGCCGCTCTGGCGCGCGAGCAGATCCTCCGCCTCGTCCCGGCCGTCGCGGCCGAAATAGGAATGCAGCAGGTACACCATCGCCCACAGGTGGCGCCCTTCTTCGACGTTGACCTGGAAGAGATTGCGGAGATCGTACAGGCTGGGGCAGCGATGGCCGAGCCAGCGCTGCTGCTCGACGCTGGCCGGCTCGGTATCCCCCTGCGTGACGACCAGACGGCGAAGCGGGTTGCGGAACTCGCCCGGCACCTCCTGCCACACGGGCTGTCCCAGAAAGTCGCCGAAGCCAATCGTCCGGTGGACGATCGGATCGGCGAGGAAAATGCCCCAGCGGTATTCGGGAAGCTTCACGTACTCGAAATGCGCCCATCCGGCGGGATCGACGCTCACGGCGGTGCGCACGTACACCTGGTGATAGTCCTGGAACCCCTGCGGGCCCATGTCTTTCCACCACTGGATGTACTGCGGCTGCCAGTGCTCCAGCGCGCGCTGCAGCCGTTTGTTGAGGTGCAGGTCCACGTTGTTGGGAATGCGGTCGGCTGAGATCACGTCGTCGTTCCTGACTGCTGATTGCTGATTCGTACGTCCTGATTTCCGTCAGGTGCGTCCGAAGTCGAACTCCGCGCGAGCCGGCGATCCGTAGGCCGTCAGCGCGCCCTTCGGACCGACCGCGTTCGGGCGCTGGAAAATCCAGTTCTGCCAGGCGGAAAGCCGCCCGAAGATTTTTGTTTCGAGGGTTTCAGGGCCGACGAAACGTAGATTGGCCTCCAGTCCGGTCAGCGCGTCGGGCGAGAGCGCCGCGCGCCCCTCGACGGCCTGCCGCACCTCATCGTCCCAATCGACGTCGTCGGGCGCAAACGTGACCAGCCCGGCCTCGAGCGCGGCCGGCGCATCGAACGCGCCGTCGCGGCTCAACAGCTGCTCCACGTGATCGGGCGCGCCGTAGAAGCGGCTCGCCAGACGCGAGAGCCCGTTGCTCATCGGCAGCAGTCCGCCGTTCATGCCGGTGAGCGCAATCGTGTTCGGCCGATCCGGATCGTCAAGCATGTAGCTGCGATCGGCGGCGAGCGCGAGCTCGAACAGCGTGCCGGTGAACGCGCTGCCCGGCTCGATCGAGGCGAAGACGCTCCTGGCCGAGAGGTCGAGCCGCTTGAGCGTGCGCTTGGCGAACGCGATGATCTCGCGAACCAGCCAGTGGTCGCGAAGCGCGAGCAGCACCTCATCGGCGTCTCGCACGAGAGCGCCATCGCCTTCCGTCTTCACGATGAGCGTGCCGACGTCCGGCTCGTTGAGCCGCAGCCGCAGCAGCGCATCATCCAGCTCGCGGAAGACGCGCAGCGGCCAGAATGCGTCGCCGCCGGCCAGGATTGCCTCCGGAGTCCGCGCCACGGGCGCATCGGGTGCGCGCACGACGAGCGCCGCCACACGCTTCTGACGATCGATCGTGCACTCGACCGATGAGTACGCGACACCATCATCGGCGACGCGCGCGGCGAGCGGTCCGAGCAGCAGGCCCCGCCCGCCCGGCCGATCCGACTGCGCGGCCAGCTGACCCGCGCGATCGCGAATGGCGGCAGCAAAGCGGCTGGCGGGGACGACGGCATCGACCAGCCCCCACTCGACGGCGCGCCGGCCTTTCACGCCTTCGGCCAGCGTGGCGAAGACATCCGCGCGGTCGCGCCGCACGCGCCGCTTGTCCACGACGCGCGTCAATCCTCCCGTGCCTGGCAGGACGCCAAGCAGGGGCGTTTCCGGAAGGCTGACGGCCGAGTTCGCATCGTCCACCAGCACGATCTCGTCGCAGGCCAGCGCGAGCTCGTAGCCGCCGCCCGCGCAAATGCCGTTCACCGCGGCAAGAAACTTGAGACCGGAATGCGCGCTGGCGTCTTCCATCGCCAGGCGCGTCTCGTTGGTGAACTTGCAGAAGTTCACCTTCCACGCGTGGGTCGCGCCCCGCAGCATGAAGATGTTGGCGCCGGCGCTGAACACGCGCTCCTTCGCGCTGGTGATCACGACGGTCTTCGTCTCGGGATGCTCGAACCGGATCCGCTGGATCGCGTCGGCAAGCTCGATGTCGACGCCCAGATCATACGAATTCAGCTTCAGTCGGTACTCGGACGACAGCCCCGCGTCTTCCCGGACGTCCAGCGCGAGGGTCGCCACCGCGTCGTCGTACGAGACCCGCCAGTGGCGATACCGATCAGGATGCGTCTCGAACGTGACAGGGCCACCAGACGTCGACGTCGTGCCGGCAGGCATGAGGATACCGACAGGCTAGCGGGCGGGCCGCAGGCGTGTCAAGGCACTATAGTTCCGTCGCGGCGATGATCAGGTGATATATTGCACCTTCACGCCTTGCTCTCCATGGATCGCCCGCACCGCGAAGACGACGTCCTGGTCACCCTCGGACGGCGCGTCCGCGAAGCCCGCCGGCAGCGCGGGCTCACGCTCCGCGCTCTGGCGGCGGAATGCGGCCTGTCGCTGCGTTTCCTCATGGATGTCGAAGCCGGTCGCGGCAATATCTCCGTGCGGCGGCTCGCCGACCTCGCGCGCGCGCTGCAGACCACGGTGAGCGCGTTGCTCTCGCCGGAGGAGACGGTGTCGACGCGGGTGATCGCCCTGATTGGATTGCGGGGCGCGGGCAAGACGACGATAGGCACCCGGCTCGCCCGCCGGCTGCGTCTGCCCTTCGTCGAGCTCGACCGCGAGATCGAGCGCCGCGCCGGCCTGGCGCTTGCCGAGATCTTCTCGCTTCACGGCGAGGAGTACTACCGGCGGCTCGAGCGGGATGCGCTCGCCGCGCTGTTCTCGACCCCGAAATCCATGGTGCTGGCCGTCGGCGGCGGACTCGTGACCTCGCCGGACACGTACGACCTGCTGCGGCGTCAGGCACGGACGATCTGGCTCAAAGCGCGTCCGAACGATTATTGGACGCGCGTCCGGCGTCAGGGAGACCGGCGGCCCGCAGAAACGCCGCGCGCGCGGGAGGCGCTGCGCACGCTGCTCGCGCGCCGGGCGCCGCTCTACGCGCGTGCCGACCTGTCGGTCGATACGGCGGGGCTGACGGTGTCGGAGGCGGTGAATCGCGTCGAGCGCGCGCTCGCCCCTCCCCGATAATTCGCGATACGATGGCTGCCGCTGTCTGCCGGACCCGCCGGTCCGACGCTCCGAGGAGAATCACTCGTATGTCGAAGGCTCGATTGAGGTTCCGCCTGTGGCCCCTCTTTCTGACGGGCATCGCTGCGCTCGTCTCGCCGCTGCTGGTCGACGTGGTGGCGCAGGGCGTCGTGCCCGCCGCCGCGCCGGCGAAGCTGATCAATCTCCCCGCCGATCCACAGTTGCAAGGCTTCCGATGGCGTTCGATCGGGCCCACCGGCCAGGGCGGACGCATCGATGATCTGGCCGTGGACGAAAAGAATCCATCGCTGTACTTCATCGGGTTCGCGGTCAGCGGCGTGTGGCGCACCGTCAATAACGGAACCACGTTCGCGCCCATCTTCGACACGTACGGCGTGAGCTCGATCGGTGACCTCGCGCTGGCGCCTTCCGACCCGAACGTGCTTTACGTCGGCACGGGCGAGGCCAATAACCGGCAGACGTCGTCGTTCGGCAATGGCGTGTGCTTTCCAGAACAGTGGGATCCGAAGCTTGGAATTCACGTGACTTGAAGTCGCGGCCGCACTGA
>JADMIO011606025.1_pt1 | contig 27374 bp, 18 predicted proteins | sample 8958161 | NCBI WGS metagenome assembly JADMIO01 (sample SAMN16585339, study PRJNA669376) | soil metagenome | isolation source: Crop rotation soil | place: USA: Cullars Rotation, Alabama | collected 2011
CGCCGTAGGCGTCGGCTTTGCAAAATTCACGGGCTATCTCATTCCATCCCTTGGCGATAGCAACATACTCATCGGCGATCCCGGCGGCTTCAACATCTCCGCAGCACAGGTCTTCGGTATCGCTATCATCTTCCTGCTTACCTATATCAATACAATGGGTATCAAAAGCGGTAAATGGATACAATTCTTTTTCACTTTCGCCAAGATCGCGGCTATGGGCGCGCTTATCCTTTTTGGCTTTTTATTCTTTAAGGATCATAGCATCTGGCAAACAAACTGGACACAACCATGGATGGCCCATTCCATAGCTAAAGGAGCCGATGGCGCTATCACCCACAACAGCCTGTTCGGCCTTGCCATCATGGGGCCGCTATGCGCTGCTATGGTTGGCGCACTGTTCTCCAGTGATGCGTGGAATAATGTAACATTCATAGCAGGAGAAATAAAAAAACCGGAACGGAATATTGGCCTCAGCCTCCTCATAGGCACGGTGGTGGTAACGGTCATCTACATTTCCATGAACCTCATGTACCTGAATGTAATGAGCATACCTGAGATAGCTAATGCACCATCAGACAGGGTAGCGCTTGCTGCTGCCTTAAAGATATTTGGCAGCACCGGTACTACATTTATTGCGCTCATGATCATGGTCTCTACTTTCGGTTGCAACAATGGCCTCATACTGTCCGGCTCTCGTGTATATTACACAATGGCTAACGATGGCTTGTTTTTACCGGCTGCTAAAAAACTGAATAAGAAAGGCGTACCGGCTGCTGCATTATGGATGCAGTTCGTATGGGCATCAGCACTTTGCCTCAGCGGCAAGTATGGCGACCTGTTGGATTTCATCATCTTCACCGTACTCATATTCTACATACTCACTATTGCAGGTATTTTCAAACTACGCAGAACACAACCTGGTATGCCAAGACCGTACAAGGCATTCGGCTATCCGTTCATACCGCTGTTATACATTATTCTCGCAGCCACTATTTGTATCGTGCTGCTGTTTTACAAACCTATGTACACCTGGCCGGGCCTGATCATCGTTCTTGCCGGTATACCCATATATTATATAGTACAAAAGAAGAATAAAGCAAATGAATAAAGCCGGGCTGCAAAAGGTGTTTGATGATATGGATGGCCTTCACGTAGTGGTGGTCGGTGATGTAATGCTCGATAACTACTGGTGGGGTAATGTGGACAGAATATCTCCTGAGGCACCTGTTCCCATAGTTTCATTGAACAAGAGGGAAAGCAGGCTTGGCGGAGCTGCAAATGTAGCGCTCAACTGTCATGCGCTTGGCGCTAAAGTATCCCTGGCAAGTGTGATAGGCGATGACAGCGAAGGTGCTTCTTTAATAAAACTGGCTAATGATTCCGGCATAGATACCAGCCTCATTATGCAGAGCTGGCGCAGGCCCACAACCACGAAAACACGCATACTCAGCCGCAATCAGCAGATGATGCGCATTGACGATGAAGTAACAGAGGAACTGTATGCCGACGAAGAACATCCGTTCATCGATATGGTCCTGAAGTACTTGCAACGGGTAAAACCCAATGTGCTGATATTTGAAGATTATAATAAAGGTCTGTTGAAAGAAAATGTGATACAACGTATTGCTGCGCATTGCAAAGAAATAGGCATCGTCACTGCCGTTGACCCCAAGCACAAAAATTTCCTCGCTTACAAAGATGTCACCATCTTCAAGCCAAATCTTAAAGAAGTACGCGAAGGATTAAATCTGCCTATCGAAAATACGGATGCAAAAGAGCTGAATGAAGCCCATGGCAAACTGAATGCGATATTGCATCATGACGTCACCTTCATTACCCTTTCTGAAAAAGGTGTATTCTACAACAATGGCTTTTCTTCATCCATTATCCCCTCCCGCATCCGCAATATAGCAGATGTCTCAGGAGCAGGAGATACGGTAATAGCTACTGCGGCCCTCGTCTACACCCTTACCAAAGACCCTGATCTCATGGCCGAGGTATCTAACCTTGCCGGAGGGCTCGTTTGCGAAGAAGTTGGCGTGGTTTCCATCAAAAAAGACAAACTCCGCAAAGAAAGCGAAGCATTGCTCTGCCCGTAACGCTGCTTTTTTGGCTCCTTTCTACTAATATTTTACCTTTAGTATATGGATGAGTATATTTCATTTGAGCAGATACCTTTTGGCAGTGATAACTTTGCAGAGAACCCCGAGCCAAGATGCCCCTGCGTATTATTATTAGACACTTCAGGCTCCATGGGCGGAATGCCCATCGCCCAGCTGAACGAAGGCGTACGGACCTTTAAGCAGGAATTATTGCAGGATCCGCTGGCTACCAAAAGAGTAGAGATAGCGGTCGTTACATTTGGCCCGGTAACAGTAGAGTCAGAATTTCATACGGTCCCTAACTTCAACCCAAAAGAACTGGATACTACAGGCGATACACCAATGGGTGCAGCCATCAATATGGGTATAGACCTGGTGGCACAACGCAAAAAAGAATATAAAGAACATGGCATTGCATACTACAAGCCCTGGATCATATTGATAACAGACGGAGCCCCTACTGATGAGTGGGCAAAAGCCGCGGCCAATGTGCGCGAAGGGGAAACAGGCAAAAAATTCGCATTCTTTGCGATTGGCGTAGAAGGTGCAAGCATGGATGTATTGAAACAGATATCTGTCCGTGCACCGCTCAAATTAAAAGGTTTGATGTTCCGCGAATTTTTCATGTGGCTCTCTGCATCCATGAAAATGGTTTCCGGGAAAAATCCGGGTAGTGCCATCAATTTATTACCTCCAAGCGGATGGTCTGAACTATGATATGGAAAAACATAGGCAATAGTGTTATCGGCAGCAGTCATGTTGCTTCAGGCAAGCCGTGTGAAGATGCCATAGAATATGGAATAACAATTGATCCCAACGGCGATGAAGTAATGATATGCTGCGTAAGCGATGGTGCTGGCAGTGCACAATACGGCGGGTGGGCTGCAGGTTATGCTGTTCATTTCATCGTACAGGGCTTAAGCTTTATGGCCAATTACGGTATGCCAATAACTGAAGGCCACATATACAGCATGGCCGAAAATCTTTACGATAATCTGTTAACGCAATCCCAGTCGTATAAAGCTGAGCTGAATGAGTTTTCATGTACATTACTCGGCTGTTACATTACAGGCAAACTGGCTGTATTTTTTCACATTGGCGATGGAGCAATTGTACGCAATGACGGCACTGGATTTTACACCCCCGTATGGTGGCCTGATAATGGAGAATACCAGAATACTACCTCTTTCATAATAGACGACAGGGGAATGGGAAATCTCAACGTACTGATAATTGAAGATACAATAACTGAAGTGGCCATCCTATCTGATGGGCTGCAATTACTGGCACTGAATACCGAAGACCAATCAGCTCACCAGCCGTTCTTCAGTGATATGTTCAGGCACCTGCGCAAAGCAAATGATGCCGACCAGGTAAATTCACTGAACACCAAACTGGCTGAATACCTCGATAGTCCGCAGATCAATTCCCGGACCGATGATGATAAAACTCTGTTCCTTGCGACAAGGATAACCTCATGACATTTCGCGGGCTACATACGGCACAATACTTTACCGGTCGTGAGCTGGGCAGAGGTGGTGAAGGAACTGTATATGAGTTACAAAACCACAATGCCCTTGTCCTGAAAAAATATAATGAGCCGCTTACACAGGAAAAGATCAATAAGTTGTCGATCATGGTATCCATACGCAGCAAGGATATTGAAGCCTATGCCGCATGGCCCACAGATCTTGTCCTTGATGCTAGCGGCACCATTTGCGGCTTCGTCATGAAAAAGCTCACTGGCTATGTCCCCATGCACATGATCTTTAGCCCCATGGATCGTAAGAAATTATTCCCTGATAAAGGCTATAATTTCCTGGTACATGTAGCACGCAACCTTGCTACAGCATTTTATAAATTGCATGAGGCCGGCCTGGTTGTTGGAGATGTGAATGAAGGAAACATACTGATCAGTTCCTCTGGCCTCGTTGCGTTTATTGATTGTGATTCATTCCAGGTAAAAGGAGCTGACAATTATTTCTTTTGTGAAGTTGGCGTGCCCCGCTATACCCCACCCGAGCTGTTGAAAGAAGGTTCTTTTGAAAAGGTGATCCGCACGGTGAATACCGACAGCTTCTCTCTTGCCATTCTTGTATTCCAGTTACTGTTTCTTGGCCGCCACCCATTTGCAGGTAAAAATAAGTCCGCTTCAGACATAGACGAAGAAACCGCGATACGCAAACATGAATTTGCTTACTCGTTAGAAAACAAAAAGAAAAAACTATTCCCGCCAAACGACAGCTTCAGCATTACCAATTTACCGGCTGCCCTAGTCACATTATTTCATAGTGCATTTGAAACAGAACTAAGGCCTGCACCCGGAGAATGGATCAAAAGCCTCGATGCACTGCTCGCTGAAATGATCACATGCTCTACCTCACGGCTGCATACCTATCCTGCACAAATGCAGGAATGTCCCTGGTGCTGGTTCAAAAATACGCGGGGCATACTTTATTTCATTGACGATAGCTACCTGCATGCATCTACCTCGCTCGGGAATATAGAATCTTTCGTGAACGGTTTTCACCTCGACAAGCTGGAATTGGGAAAATGGGATACAGCGATTACCCATCCTCAATTATCACCCACCTCAATCGATAAAAAATTTCGCTGGTTAAGGGCACTCAATATTGCAGCAGCGCTTGCATGTGCCATCATTTTCTTGCTGCTGTACCGCACTTCAGCAAGCAGATCTCAATTACTGCTTACCTGCGCTATAATATCGCCATTTCTGATGTATCGCTTCTCACCATTCGCATTTAAACTGAAGGAAGAACTAAAAAAACGGGAAGCTACTTATGCAATACTCAAAGAAAAACTAAATAAACTTATTCTTGAGTATGACCATCCCGCTGACAGCGTTAATTATAAAGCAGGACTCGATAAACTGAATAAGTTTGTTCACGATTTCAGAAGGTTGCCTGATGAAGAAGAACGCAGAAAAAAGATAATGGAAGAGAACGTATACAACGAACAGCTCGACTATTTTCTTTTCAGGTTCGATATTGAACATCACTATATCCCGTCCTTTGGCGCTGCAAAAAAAACTGCGCTTTATAATAGCGGTATCAGGAATGCTGCCGACATCCACAAGTTGCAGCATACGAAAGTACCGGGCATAGGTCCTAAAAATATGCAGGTACTGCTCAGCTGGCAGCGTCAGCTATCCTCTCAATTCGTCTACATACCTGATAATTATAAATTATCAACCGGCATGGAACAGGTCGACAATGACATGAATAGAATTAAAATGCAACTCGAGCACCTTATCCGGAAAGAATACCAATCTCTTACCTATCTGAAACAGAATATCAGTAGTCGTAACATGATATTAAAAAGGCAGATCAATGACCTATCGGTACAAACTTACCAGGCTGAAACCGATAAAAACCATTTTGGAAGTTTCATTGTATTTAAACGATTATAATTCATCAATACTATAATTCATATCGTCACTTATTTATTAACCATTAGTTACATATTACCTTAATAAATTTAGAAATCTATCATCATATAGTGAATTCTTATTTTACATATAAAATATAAAATAAAATGCGCTGAAAACGAATTGATAGTTTAATGATTTAATTAGTAAATTTGATTGCTTTTTAGCACGTAATCCTTAAAATACTTTTTATGAAAAGTGTATTGAAACTCTCTTTTTACTTAATTCTGTTGGCTGTTGCCGTGATTAACCCAAACAACACGCATGCCCAGCTCATAAACACTATTGCAGGCGATGGTACTTTCGGACCCGCCGTTGACTTATCTCCGGCCACAGCAACCGGCTTCGGTTCTCCGGCAGCTATTTATGTGGACAAGAACAGGAATACGTTCTTTATTGACCAGAGTGATAACAGGATATACAAGATAGACCGATATGGCATTATCCATATTATAGCAAATGCTGGGGGCGCTTTTGGTAGCGCGGGCGATGGCGGTCCTGCAACTGCTGCTGAAATAGGTTTTCCGTCAGATCTTTTTGTTGATACTGCAGGAAATATCTTTTTTACCGAGCCTAATTTCAGCACCGTACGTAAAATTGATAAAAATGGCATAATGTCCACTATTTGTGGCACTGTTTTCTCTTTCGGCTTCGGTGGTGACGGTGGCCCCGCAACTGCGGCTACATTATCAAGCCCTTCAGGTATTTGCGGAGACCGTGCAGGAAATATATACATAGCCGATAATAGCGACGAGATCGTGCGGATGATCAACACAGCCGGCGTTATAACAACAATAGTTGGCACACTGGGAACCCCTGGCTTTGGAGGTGATGGATTTCCTGCGCTCACTGCGCAATTGGATAATCCGCAAGGCATCTCCATTGATACTTTCGGAAAGCTTTATATTGCTGATGCAAATAACAGTCGTATTCGTATGGTAGATGGATTGGGAATAATCACCACTATTGCAGGAGACGGCACTTTTGGATTTGGAGGAGATGGATCCCCGGCTACGGCTGCTAATTTATCTTTCCCAACAGACGTACATAGCGACCAGTCAGGTAATAATATTTACATAGCCGACAATAATAATTTCGTTGTACGCAAGGTCAATGGAGGCATCATCAATACCGTTGCTGGCCAGGGAGGATTCTTCGGCTTTTCAGGCGATGGCGGTCTGGCTACATTAGCCACGTGCTCTCAGATAGCCAGTGTTTGCGGTATGGACGATGGTACTTTCTATTTGTCAGATCCTAATTTTTCTCCTTGCGTAAGGAGAGTAGCACCATGCATTGTTCCGGCTGCGGCGACTCCTATCAGCAGTGCAACCGGCGTATGTATCGGGGCGACATTTACAGCAACAAATACAACTCCGGGAGGCGAATGGACCAGCGAAAATACAAGCGTTGTCACTATTGACCAGACAGGCCTTGTTACCGGTATAGGATTGGGTACAACATTAATATCATACACCGTAGACGGTGTTTGCGGTGCATCTTTGGCCACTGCAAATGTTATTGGAAGAGGCCTCGCAGCTGCAGGAACCATCACAGGTGGCAGCAACGTTTGTGTTTTAGGTTCAATTTCTCTTACCGATGCTACGGGAACCGGCACATGGAGCTCTTCTAATACAAATGCAACAGTTAACAGTAGTGGTCTTGTAACCGGGGTTGCTGGCGGTACGGCTGTCATTTCATACACAGTTACAAATGCATGTGGTAATAATTCTGCGCTAAAAACGGTTACAGTTCTTACAGTCCCCCCTGTAGGCTTCATCACAGGTGCTGCATCTGTATGCGAATTGGCTACTGCCACATTGACTACATCCGCAGGTCCCGGCACATGGACTAGTGGAAATACAGCAGTGGCAACGATCACCGCGGGCGGTGGTACCGTCTCTGGCGTCGCCGGTGGCACTGCTACCATTTCATATAGGGTTACCAATGTTTGTGGTACTACTTATACTACTACTGTTATCACTGTCAATCCGTTGCCGGTGCCCGGTACGCTATCCGGCAGTACTACCATTTGCGAATTGTTCACAACTTCTCTTACGCCATCAGTAGGAGGCGGAGTATGGAGCAGTGCCAATTCTACAGTTGCAACGGTTGATGCTGCCGGTACTGTATCAGGACTGATCCCCGGAACAGCGGCTATTTCTTACGCCGTCACAAATGGCTGCGGCACCCGCTATGCCTCAACAGTTGTTACCGTACAGACCACACCTATATCATCCGTCATAAAAGGAGCTAATGAGCTATGTAAGACAACAACCATCGCACTGAGCAATGGTGTAGTTGGCGGCTTATGGAGTAGCAGTAATGCAGGTATAGCATCTATAGACCCGGGAGGCGTTGTTACGGGCAATAACGGCGGAACGGCAACAATAACATACTCTGTTATTAATGCCTGTGGCACTGTTAATGCTACTCATACGATCACCGTTGATACTTTGGCTGTTATTACGCCTATCGTATCAACCGCTTCTTCTTATTGCGAGTTTTCAGTTGTGCCATTGACAAATGCTACTCCAGGTGGTATATGGTCTACTAGTTCCGCTACGGCTGCAACTATAAGCAGCACAGGTGTGCTCACTAATATGGTTTACGGTCCGGTTACTGCGGCTTATACTATTACAAACACATGCGGCAACTCATCTGTTACAAAACTGATCAATTTCATACCATCTCCTGCACCGGTGATACATGCGGTAGGAAAGGCATTAAGCACTACCAAAAAGTACCTCACTTATCAGTGGTACCAGGATGGCAACCCGATACCCGGCGCTACTACTGCAACTTATAACTTCACTGAAGCGGGTAGCTATTTTGTAGACGTAACTGGCCCTGGCGGATGTGATGGTACTTCTGCGTCAATAAATGTATCGTTACTGGGAGCATCTGATGTCATGGTGGCAAACAGCGAGTTGTCAGTATACCCTAATCCTAATAACGGAAGTTTCGTATTTAACCTGGCTTCAGCTAATAACGAACAGGTTCAGGTAACTATTACGAATGTTTTAGGCCAGAAAGTAAAAGAGCTGACCACAGGCACAAATAATGAAACACAGGTAAGACTCGATCAGCCTTCAGGTATCTACATGCTTTCAGCCATAGCTGCCGGCAAAACCTATTCTGCTAAGATCGTTCTGCAATAAATTAGATTTTTCTTATTTCAAAAAAGGGTTTGCAATACGCAAACCCTTTTTTATTTAGCCGTTTTGTTAAAAATTCCACTCCCGAAAGTCATTATTTATCGTACTTTTGCATCCTCATTTTATATAATTATATCTCATTTAATGTTGCGGCAAGAGCCAATAAGGGCAAAATGGCATTTGATGGCGCTCGGGCGGTTCAGGGACTACAATCAGTTGTTGAAGCCTAACCTGAGCGGCATGGTCGTGTTCAGCAGCGTTATCGGCTACCTTATGGTTCCCGGTATTCACTTTGCATGGGGCGATCTTCAGCTTTGGCGGCAGATTATCACCTTGTTCATTGGCGGAATGATGGTTACAGGTGGTGCTAATACCATCAACCAGATACTGGAGCGCGAAAGCGACCAGCTCATGCAGCGTACCAAACTACGCCCTATGCCCGACGGGCGTATGCATCAGACAGAAGCCTGGATATTTGCTGCGGTACTGGGCATTGGCGGTGCTTTATTACTTGCTTATTATTTCAATCCGCAGGCAGGCGCACTTAGCTTCTTTTCTTTGTTATTATACGCATTCGTTTATACGCCCATGAAGAAAGTGCATCCTATTGCGGTGCTTATAGGTGCTATTCCCGGTGCTTTGCCCCCGCTTATTGGCTGGGTAGCCGGTACAGGCGAATTTGGCATCGGCGGATGGGTATTGTTTACATTACAATTCTTCTGGCAGTTCCCGCATTTCTGGGCTATTGCCTGGGTAGCGTTCGACGATTATAACAGGGCCGGCATCCGTATGCTGCCTACACGTGAGCGCGAAACAAAATTTACTGCCATACAGTGTATGTTGTACAGCCTTGTACTCATACCTATGGCTACTGTGCCCCATGTTATAGGCCTTATTGGCACCGGGGGTATGTGGGTATGCCTTGTAGCAGGAATTATGTATTTTGTCGCTTCAATAATATTTTATCTGAAAAATGATCATAAATCAGCCCGAAGGGTGATGTTTGCTTCATTTATTTACCTGCCTGCAATATTGCTGGCGTTGGTAATTGATAAGATCTGATGATGGCGTGATGTTGGTATTTTAGTTTGATTAGTGATCGTGAGTAATTATTTGGAAATGGGAACAAATGAAAGCGCCTCTGTTGGGGGTGCAGCCGTGAAGGAAAGAAAAAGAGTGCATCCGCAGAAGTTTATGCTGTGGGTGGCTATGGGCAGTATGAGTATGGCTTTCGCGGGCCTTACAAGCGGCTATGTGGTACGTATGGCACAGGGCAACTGGCGCTACTATACGTTACCATCTATGTTCTGGTATTCATCAGCGGTTATACTTATCAGCAGCATTACCATGCATATGGGGCTTAAAGCCTTCAAGAGCAGGGAGATGCCTAAGTTCAAAATGCTTATTACCACTACCCTCATACTTGGCCTTTTATTTGGCGCATTGCAGTATGCCGGCTTCTACCAGTTATACCATCATTTGCAGCAGGTACGTATCAACGGGCAGGTGCTTACCGAAGCTACTCCGGTACGCTTGAACGGCAACCCAAGCGAATCTTTCCTGTTTATTATAGCAGGTTTGCATCTTCTTCACCTTGCGGGTGGAATTATTGCATTATTAATTGTATTTTACCGCGCCTTTAGAACAAGGGTAAAGACCTATAACGCAACCGGTTTGGAGATAATGGCCGGGTATTGGCACTTCGTCGATATATTGTGGCTATATTTATTTATCTTTTTTCTGGTAAATCAGTAAAATAATTTCGAAATTCGCACACAGAAATACTCCGGACAACCGGGAAAACACACTAAAACAGTATAATGTCACAAACAACAGTAGTAACAGCAGCAAAAGAACCAAGTCTATGGGGCGGCGGACGCTCTCCGTTCAATGTAAGCTATGGTAAAATGATGACCTGGTTCTTCCTTTTATCAGATGCTTTAACATTCGGCGCATTCCTGATCTCTTACGGTACCACCCGTTTTTTCAGTTCAGTATGGCCAAATGCGAACGAAGTATTCAAATCTTTCCCTTTCATGGGCGAGCACAACCTGCCGCTTTTGTTTGTGAGCTTGATGACCTTCATCCTCATCATGAGTTCGGTAACAATGGTACTTGCAGTACATGCAGGCCATTATAACGACAAGAAGAATGTAGCTATGTGGCTCCTCTGGACGATCATAGGTGGTATCTGCTTCCTTAGCTGCCAGGCATGGGAATGGACACACCTTCATGGCGAGTGTGGTGGTCTTTGGGGTACTTTTGTTGATGCAAATACTCCGGTACACGAATTCCAGCATTTCTTCGCTAAAGCCGATCGTGCTTATGTGGAAGCTCATCCGTTGGTAGCTATGCAGTCTACGCATAACTTCTTCAACTACTTCTTTACTATCACAGGCTTCCACGGCGGCCACGTTACTTCAGGTGTTATATTCAACATACTGATCCTCGTTAATACCGTAAATGGTGTTTATGAGCGTCGCGGACACTACGAAATGGTAGAAAAGATCGGTCTTTACTGGCACTTTGTAGATCTGGTTTGGGTATTCGTATTCACTTGCTTCTACCTCCTCTAATAGTCAGGACCTTAAAAATTAATTCTAAAAAATTTAAAATAGCAACATGTCATCACATCATAATACCGACAGCATACAGCACCTGTACGAGGGCGATCAGTCAAAGCTCTATTCAGGCATTATGTCACACCATTCAGACGTTAACTCAACTGAAAGCAAAACACAGGTAAAAAGGATCTGGAAAATATTCTGGATACTATTGGTTATTACTCTTGTAGAAGTTACTATGGGTATGTTCTTCAGCGCTTCTATGCCTAAAGCGTTGATCAACTTCTTCTTCCTTGCATTGACACTGTTGAAAGCTGGTTACATCGTAGCAGTATTCATGCACCTTGGTGATGAGTTCAAAGGCTTTATTGTTACCGTACTCGTACCACTGGTATTATTCGTTTGGTTTATCATAGCATTCCTTGCAGACGGCGGTTTCTGGCTGCACATGAACGATAGTTCACCTGCACGTCAGGCCATAGAACATGTAGCGAAGTAGTAATGGCAGAGAAAAGATCAAACAAAAAATTCTTTTTAGGAATAGCGGTAGCAGCCTTGCTACCGCTTTTTTGTTACCTTATAACAAAGAACATTTCCGAAAAGAACATGGTAAAAATGCCCGGGCAATACCGCATAGAGCGTGTAGATGCCAATAACGGCAAACCGGATACTATCTACCACCAGGTGTCAGAACTTACCCTCACCAACCAGTTTGGCCATCAGGTATCGCTGAACAAAGACTATAAGAATAAGATACTCGTTATCGACTTCTTCTTCACTACCTGCAATTCTACCTGCCCGCAGCTCACCCGCAGCATGAAACTGTTGCAGACCAGCTTCAGAAAAAACCCTAAAAAGGAAACATCGCTCGATTCCATCGTTCAGTTCATCTCCATAACGGTAAACCCTGAGCGAGATTCGTTCCAGGCGCTACGCGCTTATGCCGACCACTATGGCGTTAACCACGATACATGGACCTTCCTGACAGGCGACAAACCAACCATCTATAACTTTGCCCGCAATGAACTGGGCGTGAGCACAGGGCCCGGCGATGGCGGAGCAGAAGATTTCATTCATTCAGAACAGCTCGTATTGATTGACAAGGACAGGATAGTACGTGGCTATTATTCCGGACTTAATGATACCGCCGTTCGCAAATGCGCAGATGATATAGTGCTGTTAAACATGGAATGGAAGCACAAGAAGAAATAATGTGACAATGTGATGATGCAATAAAACCACTATGTACGTCTTTAGTTTTTACTTTTGCCCTTCCATTATGCCAGTACAACTTTTTACTTTTCAATTTTGACTTTTGAATTTCCGACATGCTTACTCCTTCTCTTAAAAAAAATGACAAACAGGCTAACCTGCTCATCTGGATCGTATCGATAGTGATAGCAGGCGCTGTAGCTTTCCTGAACCAGGTAAAATTCCTCACAGGCCTTGATCTTGGATTTAACGTACACCTGCTGGCACTTACCAATGCAGTAATTAATGGCACCGTATCTGTGCTGCTGGTATGGGCGTTGGTTGCAGTAAAGAACAAGAATTACCTGCTGCACAAAAAGATAATGATGGCGGCTATCATACTATCCTGCCTGTTCCTTGTGTCTTATATAGGCCATCACCTGCTGGCATCAGAAACCAAGTATGGTGGCCCGCACGATGCCTTATTCTATGTCTACCTGTTTATTCTCATTACACACATTCTCCTGGCTACTATAATATTGCCGTTCATACTGTTCACTGCCTACAGGTCGCTGACGGGGGAATACGAAAAGCATAAAAAACTTGCTAAGTATACCTGGCCGCTATGGCTGTATGTAAGTATTACCGGAGTGTTGGTATATCTGCTCATCAGTCCTTACTACGTACCGCACATCTAAGCCATTATCGCTGTGTAGACAAGGGGTAAAATTCCTTGCTTCACTGATTTTGACTATCTTTAAATGGGTAGCATTAGTCAGCCTATCCCTATGTTGTATGCAGCAGTATGAGGTTTTTGTTTTTATTATTTGTCTTGCTGCGGCATTCTCCTATATCAATCACAGGTATATAAAGTGGCCGCCTACTATAGGCATTATGGTGCTGTCATTAGCAGTTTCCGTACTATCGCTTATCACCACCCATATATTCCCTGCCCAGGCCGGCAACCTGACCGGCATTATTACCTCTATCGACTTCCATAGCCTGCTCATGAGTGGCATGCTGAGTTTTCTACTGTTTGCCGGCTCTATACATATCGATGCTGAAGGGTTAAAAAAAGAACGGCTGCCAATCATTGCATTATCTACAATTGGTATTCTCATCTCCACCTTTCTTGTGGGCACTTTCCTGCATCTCGTTTTCATGGCATTTGACATGAGTATCGCCTATATCTATTGCCTTGCGTTCGCTGCCCTCATCTCCCCTACTGATCCTATTGCCGTGCTCGCCATACTGAAGCAGGCAGGCATAAAAAAGTCACTGGAACTGAAGATAGCGGGCGAATCTCTGTTCAATGACGGCGTCGCAGTGGTAGTGTTTCTTACCATACTGGAAGTGGCACAAACCGGCGCAGACAAAATGACCATCACAGACATTGCCTTATTGTTCTCCCGTGAAGCTGTCGGCGGACTGCTATTCGGACTGCTGCTGGGCTACATTTCTCACAAGGCACTGATGTCCATTGACAAATACGAGGTAGAGGTATTGATCACCATTGCTACCGTAATGGGTGGCTACCTGCTGGCCGACAAACTGGGCATTTCCGGACCATTGGCAATGGTCGTTGCAGGCATGGTCATTGGCAATAAGGGCAGAACGTCCGGCATTTCAGATATTACCCGTGATTACCTGTACAAGTTCTGGGAACTGATAGATGAAATGCTCAATGCCATATTGTTTATGCTCATTGGTTTTGAGATGCTGGTAATAAAAATGAATACCACCATATTTATCATCGGCATCATCTGCATCGGCATTGTGCTGCTCGCCCGCTGGGTATCCGTTGCACTGCCTGTGTCACTTATGAGGTTCAAAATGTCCTTTGAGCAGAATGCTATCGCCATACTTACCTGGGGTGGCATACGCGGTGGGCTTTCCGTTGCCCTGGCATTGTCACTCCCTGCTGATATGCATCGCGACCTGTTCGTTTCCATTACCTACATTATTGTCATCTTCTCTATTGTTGTACAGGGTTTAACTATCGGCAAACTATACCGCAAACTTTCAACAAAATAACTCAATAAGAAAAGCCAGCCCGATTTTCTCAGGCTGGCTTTCTTTATTCATGGTGTGTGCTTTTAATGTACTATTACCATCTTAACATTTATCGATGATATACCGTCAGCTATTTTCACGAAGTAGATACCGCTTGTAAGCGCTGAAGTATTCAGCTCCAATGAGTGGCTGCCTGCTTTCATTTGAGCATCTGTAGCATCCAGTACTTCTCTGCCCTGTACATCTGTTACGTTAACGGTAACATGTGCATCCTTTTGCAGTTCTATAGCTATTGTAGCCATATCACGGGTTGGGTTAGGATACAGTTTGAATGACGTTGATTCACTGATAGTAACTACACCCATAGATGTAAGACCAGTACCCTGCAGTCCGAAGTCGTAAGTACTTTCGTCTCCATCGCTATTAGCTATTGTTATAGTCGCAGTACGTGTACCTGCTGCTGTCGGTTTGAACTGTACTGCCAGTGGCTGGCTACCGCTTGCAGGTATTGTCAGCGGGAAGGTAGCACCTGTTACTGTGAACTCACTTGCATTAGTACCACCAAAAGTTACTGCCGATACGGCAAGTACTCCCGTACCTGTATTCTGGATAACAAAATTGTTAGTACGTGTAGCGCCCACATTTACATTACCGAAATCAGTATTATTAGCAGCTCCTGCTGTCACGTCGCCATCAGCTATGCTGATACTGTTACCCTGCACATTGATCTCGCTCACACCTGCACCTGTACCTTCAAAGGCGAAGTTATAGGTAGCTTCATCGGCATCATTGCTGGCTATGTTGATCTCAGCGCTGCGCACACCCGTTGCCGTAGGTGCAAACTGGACATTGATCACTGTTGAATCACCTGCCGCTACTGTCTTAGGGAATACAGGTGGGCGTACCAATGTAAACTCTGACGCATTGACGCCTGTAAAATTAATACCCGTGATATTCAACGCACCTGCACCTGTATTCTGGATCAGGAACGACTTACTTACATTGCTGCCAATGTTCACAATACCAAGGTCGGTATTATTTGCAGGGCCTGCAGTTGCATCTCCATCTGTGATACTGATACCATTGCCTTTTACATTGATCTCAGGAAGTGCTACACCTGTACCCTGTATTGCGAAGTCATAGTTACTTTCATCAGCATCGCTGCTTACCACATTGAATGTTGCAGACCTTACACCAGCCGCAGCCGGAGCAAACTGAACAGATACTGTGTATGAATCAGCATTTGCTATTACCAGCGGGAAAGAAGGAGCGCTTACCAGTGAGAAGTCACCTGCATGTGTACCGGTGAAGCTGATACCTGATACCGACAGATTACCCTTACCCTTGTTATGCAATACAAATGTTTTAGTAGCATTGCTGCCCAGGTTCACATTACCAAGGTCTGTGTTATTTGCCAGTCCTGGAGTTGCATCACCATCTATGATGTTCACCTTGTTGCCCTTTATATCAAGCTCAGGAGAGTCAACACCAAAACCGCCTATTGCTATATCATACAGCTTTTCATCAATATCGTTGCTTGCTATATTTATAGTAGCATTCCTGTTCCCACCTGCAGCGGGAGTGAAGCGGACTGTTATTGTCTGCGTTGCGCCTGAGGCGATTGTCAAAGGAAATGATGGAGCGCTTACTAAAGCGAAATCACCTGCGTGTGCACCTGTAAAATTAATACCGGAAACCGAAAGGCTTGCTGCACCCTTATTCTCAACAACCAGTGTCTTTGTCACGTTAGCACCTATGCTTACATTGCCGAAGAACGTATTGTCAGCAGTAGATGGTGTGTTGTCACCGTCTGCTATATCCACACTGTTGCCTTTTACATTCACTTCAGGAGCAGAATTATAAGAGTCCGGGTTGAATATCACCTCGAGCTGCCCGCCTTCTACTATCGGACTGGCAATACCATAGTGCGCCTGGTCTGAAGTAATGAACATACCTGGTCCGAGTATCTTTTCCATATCCAGTATACCTGATGCCTCTTCGTCAATTGTCAGGAAGTTAGCGCTGCCGGTAAGGAAGCGGGTGCTATCGTGTGTAGCTACCTGTACCAATGCATCTGTAGCAATAGTGTACTGCCATACCTTGCCTAAGTGCGCATCGCCGCCTACGTCTTCTACCATCAATACATGTCCGTAATTGTCGATAGTGATATTATCCAGCATCTTCTGTCCTTCAGTACCGTCCAATACAGCTGTAATAGTTCCGCCCAGTGCCGGATTAGCTGCATTATTGAACCTCAGCCTCCACAAACGGCTAGGGCTTGTGAATGAGTTGGTCGTTGCAAAGTAAAAATCATTCGGGCTTGACGGATCCCATGCGCCATCTTCAGGGCGAAGGAAGCTGGTAACACCTGCCGTATTACTTGCAGTATTCAGCGCAGCGCCGGTCATGTTCTGCACAGAGCCCATATCCGTCAAAGTGAACGGAGTTGCAGGAGCAGGAACACTTGCACTTGTTTCAGTGGTCAGTCCTGCTACCGTTACACCATAGCAACGGCCATTGCTCAGGCCAGCCTTATCTATATCCGTACCTGTATTCTTCTTTGTACCTATGTACACATACACCTGGCCGGGAGTAGCGTCATCCATGCCTATTACAACAGTAGTATCACTTGCCGTAGGGCTGGCAACGGAATTTTCCCATGAGAACTTACCAAGATATGGCAACTCATAAGAAGTACCTGCTGCAGGACCGGTAACTATGTGGCCCATAGCACGGCCTTCATTGCCCGCTTCCTCACCATTCATGAAGATACGCTCCTTTGTACCCATACCGGTTGAAGCATTATAGAACGCGCTCACTTCAGGAAGGTCAGCCGAGCAGAACCTGTTCATTGCAGCCGTTGTTGACGGGAATGAAGAGCTGTAAGTGATATAGCTGGAAGTAAGCGGGTTCCACAAATTTATTTTCTGAGTCAGGTCCATTCCGCTCACTACAGACAGGTCTGATTTATTAATGATCCATTTCGATACAAACGCACCTTGAGATCCGTCTGCACGTGTACCACCTGCTGTATTGCCAAATTCATGGTTCACCAACAATGTGAACGTACCATCACCATTATCAAATGCACCAAGGCCATCTGGCGTACCGCACATTTTGTAGCCACCTACTGATTCATTAGCAGATAAGATCGATGTTACAACAACGTCTGGTTTTGTCGGAACAACATAAGGAGCCTGCGCTGTGCTTGGTCCTGTAATACCAGAAGACAATGTTGTGCCCAATGGCTGAAAGTTAACCAGTTTATTACTGCCCTTCAGCCCGTACACCACTACATGACTTAGATTAGTAGTCGCAGTAGCTATACCATTTGCAGTTGGCGAAGACTGGCCATAATCATTATCATTACAGATCACTATTGTGCTGTCATTAACTATAGCTATACCTTCAGCCTTATCCAGCGCAACATCCCAGCCGTTTGCCAGCAGGTCCATGAACAATGTCTTCTTTACAGGCACTATCCCTTTTCCCGCAAGGCCTGCAGAATCCACCAATGCCTCAAGTGTTACACCGCCATACAGGCCTGAGTTAACAGTTGTAGCGCCGTTTATGCTGATCTTGTACACTCTCTTTATATCCGTTGTACCTCTCAGCGCTGCTTCCAGCACCAGGAAGGTAGTATCATTGATAGCAGCCATATCACCTATCTTCCAGTCCCTGAGGCGTATCTGGTTACCACCTGAACTACCTATAACACCATCGTTCAGGTAAACGAACATGCGTGTAGCATTCGTAACAGGATCTATTTCCAGTATACGGTGTACCCTTGAGTTCTCGCCCACTACAGTTGTCGGGTATAACAAAGGGCTTTGTATCACCGCATATATTTTACCATTTGGCGCAATAGTGATGCCTTCAAAACCACGGTTGTTCTTCCTGTATTTAAATGCAGTATCTATCTGCACATCTATAGATTGCGCGCCTACCAGGTTAGCATATGGCGAGTACCGTTTCACCACCACCCCATTCGGGTTCAGTTTCCAGATGGTCGGGCCGCCTTCTTCGCATATCCAGAAGTTGCCGTCCTTATCTGTTACTATACCTTCTGCATCTACACCCCATATATCCTTTGCTGCAACTTTACTATTAAAGTTAGCACAATCCAATACCGTATCTGTTGATGCAACTTCTGTAGCAGTACTACCAAATCCTACCGGGTTAATGATGCCGGTAGCGCCTGTACCGCCCGGGCGTTTCATAGTTATCGTGCGCAGTATCTGCACAGAATCACCGCTCAGCCTTACCCTGTGTATCTTGGGCGCATAGCCCGGAAAGCCGTATATCTTATCATAAGTAGGCGTGCAACCAACAGGATTCGCGCTTGCTGCATCTACGTTCACACCCCGGTCAGAGTTGATCCAGAATTCTTTCCCGTTCGTACCCGCTATAGGATACATACCCGAAAAACCAGCCTCTCTGAAGTTGATTCCCTGGAACGTGCCTATCGGAGCAGAATAGTAGTTCTTATAATCCTTTAGCAAGGTAATTTGCGCTGCGCTTCTTGTATGTGGCGCCAGCAGGCCGCCTACACAAAGCATAAATAGCGTACTGAATTTTCGTTTCATGAGTTCTTTTATTTCACACAAAACTAGGCTCGCTATGTTGCGAATTTGTTAGTAGCGTATTACAGAATCATTAAAGGATTGTAAAGAGAACTGTCACAAAAAACGCAACTCATTGTTTTACAAAGGCAAAGTTGCTTTTCGTTTTGTAGGTAAGGAATATCATGATTGTCCCCAACTCTTCCGCCGTTACTTTTGTATCCGGCATACTGCTTTCATGCTTTGGGTTGGCTACTCTCAGCTCATATCCTTTCAGCTGAGCCGCTGTAAAATCAGGTATTACCGTCTTTTTGTTCACCACCTTGTTATGGCACTCACCGCAGTTGATAGCATAAAGTACCTTACCCTTCTCACACTGCTTTGCATAGTCTGCTGCTACCGCCGGCGACATTGCTGCCTGCAATTCATACCCCTTCTTGTTCTTCTGCACAGCACATGCCATACAAAGCGCCCACACCGCTATAAACAATATAACTCCCTGCTTCATAATTAATATACGCCTCCTGTTTTCCTGTCATTCAGTGCACTGATCTTCGATTTCGGCAAATGATCAGGCACTGCTTCAAAATTTATTTGTTCGTCCAGCGATATGATGAACTCAACCAGGTCACTCTTCTCCTTTGCAGTAAGTCGCAGTGAATCTGCAGACAATGTCTGGTTACTCACTGCCAGCCCCCTGCCCTTCCCGCCGCCTGCATCATAGAAGTCGATCACTTGCTCCAGCGACCTGAACACCCCATTGTGCATATAGGGCTTTGTATGTGCCGCATTGCGCAGCGTGCCCGTCCTGAATGCGTTACGCGTTTCCTTCGCGGGGTTGATCACATACCGGCCTTCGTCCGGGCTCATTTTACTGAATGAGCTGTCCTCAGGTACACCCAGCACCTCAAATTCTGAGCTTACATAAGGCGGCTTCACACCGTTGAACTGTGGCACAAAATGACAGGTACCGCATTGCGCCTTGCTCATAAAAAGATTAAAGCCGTTTACTGCTGCTGCAGACAATACCGCACTTTTATTCATAGCATCATCAAATGGGGCATATGCCTTGCTGAACTTGCTGTAGTAAAAAGTGATAGCAGATACAATATGGTCATACGTCACTTCTTTTTCCTGCGGCGTATACTGCAGCAGGTGCTGGAACGCCTGTTTGTATTCCTTGCAGCTCATTACTTTTTTCACCACCTCGCTTTCCTCACAGCCCATCTCTGCCGGATTACTGATCACTGCCTTCGTCTGGTTTTGCAGGTTGATATGTTTGCCGTCCAGCATCACCAGGTGGTTGTAGCCCGCATTCGTCAGCGATGGTGTATTGCGCGGCAAAAAGTCCTTGCGGTTATAATGCAGCGATGTGCGGAACACTGTGTCTGTAAAACACTCCGTTGGTTTATGGCACGATGCACAGCTGCGCATATTATTGCCGGACAGTATAGGGTCATAAAAAAGCTGCTTACCTGTTTGCACTATCTTTGCCAGTACTGCGCTGTCTTCCACTCTGATAAAAATGCCCTTACTGTTTTGCCCGTTATACAGCTCTTTATCAAAAATCGACTTTGCCTTTTTATTCAGCGAATAATCTACCATGCTGTGGCTCACCACTTTATACTGCACTATCAGCTGCTGGTTCAGCACAAACAGTGGGTTCACATAATTTTTGATGAACGTATAATGATCGAACCGCTCATTGTCTTCAGGCTGTGCATCTACAAATGAGCGCATCCTATCGAACAGCGTACAATACTCCTGCGGCAATGGCGTACCCGGGAAACTTTTATTGAAAGCTCTGTTGATATCGCTTACCGATGCCAGCATCACCCCTAGCTCCGGCACTATCCTTTTCGTATCCGGGCACTCAAACCCTGTGGTATAGATAGCAGCCAGGTTCAGCAGAAATAGCCTGTTGCATAGGTAGAAGTGATGATAACTACCCAGTTCCTTTGTCACCGAATCTGCAGCATACGCATCTGTAGCAGCTATAGACGTGCGTATCTGTTGCAGCAGCGAGTCTTTGGTTATCTGTTCCTCATCCAGGTATAGTTCGGCAAGTGTCAGCCCTGCCCCTTCGCGCTTATAGGGTTGTTCAAATTTCTCAAACACTTCTGTTTCCCACTCCACGGGTAGTGGCGCATTAATGCTTTTGTAGGCAAGGGGATGCAGGTACCGCATCCATATATCCATGCACTTCATCTTGATCCTTGCTGCGCTGATGCCACTCTTTATAGTCGCTATGCCCTCCTTACTGGCTATATCGGTATGCTGTATCAGGTCGCGTAATCCCGCCTGGCTTTCCTTAAACTCATTTAGCTTCCTGTCATACAGGTCCCGGTAATCATCCTGGTTGCTATTGGCAGAGGAGATAAAAACAATAGCAGCCAGCACAAGGCACACACTTACCAGGGAACTTTTTTTCATGATACATACACCCACCTATAGGCAAGTGTGCAAACATAGCGGCTCTGCTTTACCTCAATATTTCCGCAGTATTAAGTGAGTGTTAAGTCATTATTCGTTTCAGATTGGTCTTTCATTCATCACATTATCTTATTATCAACTTGCCGAATTATCAAATTATCGAATTACCACCTGCCTGCACCATCGCTCGGCACCACTCTGCACATTCACAAAGTAGTTACCCGGTGGGGCGTTAAGCTGTATATGCTGTGCAGTCCCGGCAGGCGTACTAAGCTCCTTTACTTTTGCACCCAGCGCATTGGTGATCACAATATGCGCCATACTGTTACCAGCCGGTAGTTGTATAGTAAAGTTGCCATTGGCAGGATTAGGAAATACTAGTACATCACTTACGCCTTTGTTTTGCTTTACGTTAAGTGTAGGATCAACACCACATGCCACATCATCAGGCCCTGGCGTTATCTTCCACAAAACACCTCCATTTGTCGCATATACATTTCCGCAGCTATCTACGCATATAGCACGGCCTGTTATTGCACCTACTGTATCAGGTTTGCCATCATCGGATATGTCACAATTACCGGTATCATTTCCAGCATATGCAGTCATTATTCCACTGGCAATGTTGACCTCTCGTAACCATTTACCTCCAAAAGGAGCTATATATACATTGCCATTCTTGTCGCCTGCTATTTTAACGGGCAAACGAAGAGATATTGCCGTTGCAGGTCCTGTAGTGCCGGGGTCGCTTATTCCGCCTGTAGCAGTACCTGCAAAGGCATTTATGATGCCGGTAGCCGGATCTATAACGCGAACCATTATACCATCTGCTATATATATCTTTCCTGGCCGGTCTATATATAGGCCTGATGGCTGCCATAGCTCGGCAGCAGTAGCAGGGCCTCCATCACCCGATTCTGCACTGCTCTTCCAGTTGCCTGCTATAGTAGTTATTGTTCCTGTTACCGCATCCACACGGCGTATATTGTAGTTGCCACCATCTGCTATGTACAGATTATTCACAGAGTCTACAGCCAGGGCCGATGGGCCCATAAACTCTGCTGCCGTGGCAGGGCCACCATCGCCACCGTGGCCGTATACCCCCTTGCCTGCTATCGTCGTTACAATGTTCGTTGTCTTATCTATTCTGCGCACACGGCACGAATCGGTGAACAGCAGATTGCCTGCCGTATCCATACATATGCCTAGCGGTGTTCTTTTAAGGTGGGCCGCTGTTGCCGTAAGGCCCTCGCCGGTGGCTCCATGGCCGCCGCCGCCCGCTATGCGGGTTATAATGCCTGTAGTCTTCCAAATCTTACGGATAAACCCGTAGTCAGAGTGGAGGCCTGAGTCGCACCCTAAGTACACATTACCCTCCTTATCTACAAACAGCTCAAAAGGATTAGCAAAATTAGAGTAAATGGCGAGGCTGTCATCCCCACTATAGCGGAGTAATGAAGTATTTCCAGCTATATGATGCAGGTACTGGGCATGCATATGATTATGCAGGGTAAGCAGAGCAATAAATAGGAATAATAATTTTTGTTTCATTGATAGCTGTAGGCTAAAACTCTGAGTACACTATTCGTTATTCACTAATTATCACCTGCCTGCACCATCGTTCCGCTCCGCTTTGCACATTTATAAAGTAATTACCTGGCGGGCCGTTAAGCTGTATATTTTGCTGTGTACCTGCAGGCGCACTAAGCTCTTTTACTTTTGCACCCAGCGCATTGGTGATCACAATATGCGCCATACTGTTACCAGCCGGTAGTTGTATAGTAAAGTTGCCATTGGCAGGATTAGGAAATACTAGTACATCACTTACGCCTTTGTTTTGCTTTACGTTAAGTGTAGGATCAACACCACATGCCACATCATCAGGCCCCGGTGTTAACTTCCATAAGATACCTCCATTTGTCGCATATACGTATCCGCAGCTATCTAAGCATAATGCCCGGCCTGTTATTGCTCCTGTTGTAGCCGGCTGACCTTCATCATAAATGTCGCAAGTGCCGGTATCATTGCCGGCATACGAGGTCATTATCCCGGTAACAATGTTTACCTTTCGTAACCACGGGCCGCCAAATGAAGATATATAGACATTATCATTTTCATCACCGGCTATTTTATAGGGTGTCCGAAGAGATATTGCCGTTGCCGGCCCTGTAGTGCCGGGGTCGCTTAGCCCGCCTGTAGCGGTACCTGCAAAGGCATTAATGATACCGGTGGCAGGATCTATTACACGGGCCATTAAGCCGTCAACAATATATACCTTGCCTCGGTTTATGTATAGGCCTGATGGCTTCCATAGCTCAGCGGCAGTGGCGGGTCCGCCATCCCCCGATTCAGCGCTGCTTTTCCAGTTGCCGGCTATGGTGGTTATTATGCCTGTTACCGCATCCATACGGCGTATATTGTAGTTGCCGCCATCTGCTATATACAGATTATTGACCGAGTCAACAGCAAGTGCCGATGGGCTAATAAACTCTGCTGCAGTGGCGGGCCCGCCATCGCCTCCATGACCGAATACGCCCTTGCCGGCTATCGTGGTCACCAGGTTAGTTGTCTTATCTATCCTGCGCACACGGCAAGAATCGGTGAACAGCAGATTGCCTGCTGTATCCATGCATATACCTAGTGGCGTATCGTGAATATGCGTAGCTGTTGCCGCCAGCCCCTCACCCGTAGAGCCCGGGCTGCCACCACCAGCCAGGCGCGTTATAATGCCTGTTGCCTTCGTGATCTTTCGGATAAAGCCGCTGGGATAGGAAAGTGCATTACATCCCACATATATATCGCCTGTTTTATCCATGCACAATTCATACATGTGGCTAAAATTGGCATTTATTGCCAGGCTGTCATCCCCGCTATATGGAAGAAGGGGATTGCTTCCTCCTGCCACGCGGTGCAGGTACTGGGCATGCATGTGATTATGCAGTGCCAGCACCATCAAGGATAAACATAATATTCTTCGTATCATGGTCTGTATTTTATAGCTAAAATGATAACGGGGTTCGGCCACTTTACAGGCCAAACCCCGCTTACTGTTTATTGTTTTACAAATACTTTATTCCCGCAGCGCACATCGGCTTTATACAGCGTCATTATGTAGCTGCCGGGGCTTAGCCGCGCTATGTCCAGCGCCTGCTGTCCGCCTTGCAGTGTTCCCTGCAGCACCACGCGACCCGGCATATCCGTCACTTGGTAGCGTTCTGCACTCAGCAGATTATCTACCATTACCGTTTGCATTGCCGGATTAGGGTACAGTTGCCATCCATTGCTGCCGCCCGCCACCGTGGCTGTGCTGTTAGCCCTTGGTTGTTTAAAGGCATAAGGATACCCTGTGAGCTTATAATATACATCAGACAATCCTGTGCCAAAATTAATATAGGTCCACGATACCAGCGTTTGACTCGCTATATCATTGCACGGTGTGCTGATGGCCACCTGTGTCGGGCCGCTTGGCGCCGCAGGTAGCGTGCCGAGAGGTACATGATAGGTATTGCCACCAGGCACTGCCGAAGAGTTCGTCCAGTCTATCGGCTCCATATACACATCTTCCACGAAGAAAGGATTTGTATTATGGTGGGCCACCTGGTATTCGGTAGATCCGTTACCGCCAAAAGCAACAGTAGGCATGGGATTCTTGCCGGTGAGCCCGGTAAATGTTGGGCTGTCGAATGATCCCCCAACCAGTAAGTCATCATACGTGAATGTTTGCTGGTTTGTTTCCGCTGCTATTTTATAAGAAGCAATTGCTCCGGTTGGATAGTTGATATTAAAATCATCCGGCGCATCTATACGCGGCCAGCGTATGCCCGTATTTGGGTAGAAGTTCCACGCGGTTCCACCAAGCGGCGTGGCTCCGGTAAAGAATGTACCTGTTGGTTTCCATTCTGCATATGCTATCTGATCATTTATTCCTGCCGCAACTGTAGAGGCTACCAGCGCAACGTTTTCTACTGTTGTGCAGGTGGCGCAGGTAAAACGCTGTATTGCTGCCACATCATGCTGGGTGCCTCCTGTCGCTAGCGAGGTTCCGTTTATATACACAGGCACACCACTCGCCAGTGAGTATTCATCTACCATCACACCTCCTGTCGCATCATTATAGGTCACCATAAAGGTATCGCAAAACGGCAGGCCGGTAATGCCCGTATTGCCATATTCGGCTATTACATCTATATGGTTTTCCGCAGCATCCACCGGTGTAGGTGCATTCATAATAGGGTATTGACCGGTAAACGTTACAGTAATAATGGTGGGCAGCGGGTACACCACGCGGAATATATATAGCTGGTTGTCACAAGCCACAGCTACATTATATGTATTTCCGGGGTTTGTGGTATCATTGGTCACTATAATGTCTGGTATGCCACCGAGATAATAGGGACTCCCGCAAAACGGATACGTGAACTGGAACCCGTTTGCACTGTTACGGAACACCACTCCGCCTGCCGTGCCATTTCCGTTGTACGCCGATACCATCAGGTAAGTGGGCCAGTTAGGCATATTGGGATTGATGAGGGCAGTATTGAATCCTAATATCGACGAGCCTCCCGGGCCGTTAGTGCAGTTATTATACCAGAAGATATTACCGTTTGCAGAGGGCACAATACCTGCCTTTGTTGTTTTTGCAGGCAGCAGCAGGGCTACGGTACACAGGCTCATACAGAGCCATTGGAAAATTGAACGTTTCATAGTTTATGTGTGATTTAAAGTTATAAAAAAATAATTTAATTTCAAAACATGTGCTGAGTTTTTGTTGGTAACGGCCTCGCACTGTTATGTCGCATTGCCGGTTGGCTCATGCATTCGTGTTTTGTGGTATCATAGGCGATAGATTTAAGATGAGTGAAAATTATGTTCGTTATATCATGAAAATCAAATTATAGTGTGAATCACAATGTAGATTTGTTTCATAAGGCCGCAATGTCAGAAAAGCGCCATTTTTTCGGCTAAAAAGTTGTGATCTTTCAGCTTTTTAGCTTCGGTGGAATAACCTGCTCTCAATATTCCGTCCCGGGCGGGTCTCCGCTCTTCGCGGGACCCGCCTGCATGCCGGCAGGCATTACCTCGACCGCTACAGTAAATGAGTCTTGGCAACCTACGCTCATATACGAAGTCATTTTCAGCTCAAACCCAAGCCCACAGCCCAAACTATTTTTTATGATACTACCGAAAACGCTCTATCATAAAAATTTCCTCTTGTTATTCCCACCTACCCTCACGACCTTTGTATGCAGGCAGGTAGTATTTCCATGTAGAATACTGCAAATTGTCGCACGTCATTGCGATTTCTATGACACGACCAAACAAATAGGAGGATATTTTTGATAAGGTCGTTGATTTTTTAGTACTGCATAAATACGATGTATTATTTTGTTTCTTACTGCATTCAGGACACACATCTTGTTTTTGCCATCTGCCACTTTACGTTGATAGTAATTACGAAGGTCGCCCTCTAATCTTATAGCGCTCATTGCGGCAAGGTGGAATAGCATTTTAAGGCCCTTGTCTGCATATTGCGACACCCTGCTCCTGCCTCGTATTGATGTTCCGGAGGTATGTTCAAACGGTGCAACGCCAGCATAACAAGCTAGTTTACGGGCTACTGTTATATTATTAAACTCGCCTGTACTTACTAATAGATTCCAGCTCAGCACTTTACCTACACCTTGTACAGAACTGATAAGTTTATAGCTGGCACTGAGACTTGCATCGTTATTGATAAGCTCTTGTATTTGTTGCTCTATAGCCTTAACCTGGGCATCTATTGTGGTTATGAGTTCTATATCCAACGGTTGCAAAGTGCTACTTTCTTCGTTTAAGTATTGGTATTGTTCCCGATTACCGCCTAGCTGCTTTCTTATTTTGATGCGCTGGTTACGAACTGTAAGTAG
>JADMIO010965038.1_pt1 | contig 27373 bp, 15 predicted proteins | sample 8958161 | NCBI WGS metagenome assembly JADMIO01 (sample SAMN16585339, study PRJNA669376) | soil metagenome | isolation source: Crop rotation soil | place: USA: Cullars Rotation, Alabama | collected 2011
TATCGAAACTCCGTCACCGCTTCCAAGGTCGCGGCGAAGGAGACGTGGGCAACCGATGTCCGGCTCCCTGGAATGCTGCACGGCCGCATGGTGCATCCCAAGAGCCTCGGCTCCAAGCTGGTGTCGGTGGGTGCCCTGGATAAAGCCAAATACCCGAATACGCAGGTGGTGGTAAAGGGCGATCTTGTCGGCGTCGTTGCGCCTACCGAGTGGGAGGCCATCCGCGCCGCCCAACAGGTAGCTGGCTCCACGAAGTGGAAGGATTGGAAAGGGCTACCCGGTCACACCCGTCTGTTCGACTACTTAAAGAGAGACGCTGACTGGAAAACCACCCGCGTCACCAAGAGCGAGAAGTCCAAAGGTGACGTAGCGCCCGCAATGTCCTAGGCGGCGAAGAAACTGAACGCCACCTATCAGCTTCCGTTCATGAAGCACGCACCCATGGGACCTACGATGGCTGTGGCCGATGCTCGCAAGGACGGAACCGTCTACGTTTACACCCACAACCAGAATCCGCAGGCGCTTCGAGGTGAGCTCGCGCAGATGCTCTCCACCACGCCGGACAACATCGTCGTCCGCAGTTTCGCCGGCCCAGGCCACTATGGAAGGTCGAATGGCGGTAACGCCGGCGCCGAAGACGAGGCAGTGATCCTGTCCAAGGCCGTGGGCCAGCCCGTACGCGTCCAATGGATGCGCCCGGAGGACTTCCAGTGGTCCACTCAATCGCCCGCCGCCCTCTCCGACGTCGAAATAGGGCTCGATGCCAGCGGCAAGATGATCGCCTACCAGGTGGATCACTACATGCCTGCCATGCAGGATGACCGGCCGATCGGTGCGGTGCTTGCGGGCCTGCCAACCATGCCCGCCCCCAACGAGAAGGGCGTGTTCGTCGGGTCCACGGTGAATGATCCGCAGGATCCATGGATTTACGATGGTGTGGTCACCTTGATGGAACGCGGCCACGGAACATTCCAAATCGGCGAGAAAGCGTCGCCCCTCGCCGTAGGTCTGCGCGATCACAGCATGCGCACTCCAGGTCAGTTTCAGCAGAATTTCCCCCGTGAACTGGCGGTGAGCGAAGCCGCCGCGCTGGCCGGTGTCGATGCCATTCAGTTCCGCCTGAACCACACGAAGGAAGAGCGCGTCATCGGTGTGTTGAAAGCCGTTCGCGAAGCTTCGGGATGGGAAACGCGTTCCGCACCGCGCGCGAAGGCGACCTCGGGGAACACTCCCCTCCGCGGCCAGGGCGTCTCGGTAATGTTCCGCTCCGCAACCTACTGGGCCTGTGTGAGCCAGATTTCGGTGGTTCCCGCAACGGGCGTAATCCAGGTGGAGAAGATGACCATCGCCGTCGACCCGGGCATCGTGGTTAACCCCATGCAGCTCAAACGTCAGGTGGAAGGCGGGACGATCATGGGCATTAGTCACGCACTGCTCGAAGAATTGCAATTCGACGAGAGCGGAATTACCAGCCGCGATTGGCGCACGTATCCAATCCTGAAGATGGCCGATATCCCCGAAGTGAAAGTAGTGCTCCTCAATCGGCCAGAGGTCGGCACCTACGGAGGCGGATCCGAAGCAGCCAATGCGCTGGCCGCGCCCGCCATCGCTGCAGCGCTCCTGGATGCGACCGGTAAAGCCGCCAGGCGGCTCCCTTTGAAGGCGGAGTACATACAAGCGCTGCTCAAAGCCTAGTTTTTACCCGGGTAATATTGACAAAATGTTTTTACCCGGGTATATTTAGGCTATGAGTCTCACGGCCTTTCATAACTTCCGCAAGCTGGCATCAGGAAGCGCGGAGGACCTCGTCAAAGTGATCCGACGCCGTCCTCAAGGCGAAGTGCTGGTTTTCGATGACACTACGGGCACTCAGATTGACCTTGATCCCCGCGGGAGAGCGCAGGGACTCCCTGATGAACTGGCTGCCGAGCCGAACGCCGAACCTCGCGGCCGCGGCCGTCCCCGGCTGGGAGTTATCGCCAAGGAGGTAACCCTGCTGCCACGGCATTGGGACTGGCTGAACCTGCAGCCTGGCGGCGCCTCGGTCGCACTAAGAAAGCTGGTGGACGAGGCCCGGCGAACGAGCGGAGATCGTGATCGCGTCCGCGCGTCGCAGGAAGCTGCTTATCGATTTCTGTCCAGCGCAGCCGGAAATCTGCCTGGATTCGAAGAAGCAACGCGAGCCCTCTTCGCCTATGACCGGCGGAAGTTTGCCGAGCTGATTTCCGCTTGGCCTGAAGACTTGCGCGACTATGCCGTGAAGCTTGCCTTCGCGGATCACAAACCGCCGCAAGAGTAAAAACGCTCCACAAATAGAACCCCTTGTAACACCAACAGGACACGTGTGTCCGCTCATCTCGAACTTGGAAAGAAAGGAAAGAAAGGAACATATGAGATCCATCTACAAATCCGCCGAAGGCGAGCGCCTGGTTCAGGAGCGCTATCGCACATTCCTGAAATACTGGCCGGTGCCTCACCAGCAGGTGCGCGTTTCCACAACACAGGGCGAAACATTTGTCATTGTTTCGGGCCCGGAGGATGCGCCGCCTCTGCTGCTATTGCATGGCGGCGCTTCGAACTCGGCGATGTGGATGGGCGAGATTTCAGCGTTTGCCAAGGCCTTTCGCGTGTACTGCGTCGACATGATTGGCGAGCCCGGCCTCAGCGCCTCTTCGCGTCCTCCGCTCGCCTCAGATGCCTACGCGACGTGGCTGGATGATGTTCTCAACCAACTCTCCATCGGGCGCGCATCGCTGGTCGGAATTTCGCTCGGCGGCTGGCTGGCTTTCGACTACGCGACGCGCCGTCCGGCAAGAGTAGAGAAGATCGCGGCGCTGTGTCCGGGCGGAATCGGAAAGCAGAAGGTGGGAATCGTTCTTGCAACGTTAGTATCGCGCATGTTCGGCAAATGGGGAAAGCGTTGGCTCTCGCAACGAATTCTGGGGCGTCCGCCGGCAGATCCGTCGCCGGGAGCCAAGGCATTCATCGCCTTTGTCGCGCTGATTCATCGGCACTTCCGTCCGCGCATGGTGAAGTTGCCGACGTTTTCCGACACCGCGCTACGCGATCTCCGGATTCCGGTGCTCGCGATCGTCGGCGGCCGCGATGTGCTTTTGAATTCTGGCCAGACCAGGCAAAGGCTGACCGAGCATGTTCCTGGAGCAGAGGTAGTGTATCTGCCCGACACGGGACACCTCATCACGGGCCAGACAGCAAAGGTGCTGGAATTCCTATGTAAGGAGTAATCAGGACCTTTGGTTCATCGCGGCGCTTGAGATAGTCCGCTAGCGCCGTACGGAGAGCACTACTCCGGAAGGCGAAGAAGCGCCTCCGATGCCGGCCACCACCGGCCAATCGCCATCGGCGAGGGAAGCCGGGACCTGGATTGCCACCTGGTACAGCCCCGCAAAGCCCGGAGCCAGGGCTGCGCCGTACACCGTGGCCGCGACGTTGTTGATCAATACCGAGGGAAGAGTGCTGGTGGAATAGAGCTTGTCGGATGGCACCGGAACCCCAGGCGGCGCTGCGGGCGCCGTCGGACCTAATCCGGTGCACCATAAAATGAGCACGTCACCCGGTTTGGCCGCGATTGTCGTCAGACCTGGAAATGTACCGCTCTTGGCGGCGTACGTGAAATCCGGCCGCGTGGCCACCACCTGCGCGCCCGGCCAGGCGAAGAACGCGGGACCATAAAGGCCGGCAGAAACATTGAACAGACCGGTAGGACTTGTCCCATTGTTGGTGAGCACCACCGGCGTTGTCCCCGCACTGATGTCGGGAACGATTAGATTGATCTGCGTAGGGCTGATGTAGGCCAGATACGCAGGCCTTCCATTGAATAACACCGTCACGCCACCAAGCGATGTCGGCAGTTGACCTCCAGCCAGCGAATTATTCCAGTTGTCGGTGACCGACGCCAGATTCGTGCCTAGAACCGTAGCGAGCGAATTCGCCACCACACCGGGAGCGAAACTCGCTCCGTTCACCACCCCACTGGGAGGGATTACAGGACGGACGGGCGCAGTCGCCAGGATGTTGAGCGTCACCGGGATATTCACCACCGGTAAATCGGCAGCCGCCGGCGTCAGGACGACTGTGCCTTGATAGGTACCCGCGGCCGGAAGGTTGGTGGCGGAGATAGTGAGTTGCGTTGGTGTGTTGCCACCGCTCTGCGGGGTGACATTGAGCCAATTCCCACCGCTCGCAGTCGACGCAGAGACTTTGAACCCCAGCGGAACCGCCCCGGTTGTGAATACGGTGACGATCTGTGCATTGGGTTGATTCCCTCCCGCGTAGGAGAAATAGATCGAGCTCGCAGTGACCGATAATCCCGGAACCCGAGCGCCGGCCGTGACCTTCCGAATCAGGTTGTGTCCAAGATCCGCAACGTAATAGTTCCCGGCGCTGTCGAACGCGATACCGTCCGGCAATATGTTTGCACTGACGGGGGGCCCGCCATCCCCGTTGTTGGCTGCATTAGAGCCGTTACCTGCAATGGTGGTGATGGTTCCCGACGTGTCCACTTTGCGGATGCGGTGATTTCCGTAATCAGAAATGTAGATGTTGCCCAGGCTGTCGACCGTAGCACTGTACGGACTCGCAAGTGCCGCGCTCGGCCCGGGGCCGCCATCGCCCGAAAAACCCGTGGTCCCATTGCCTGCCACCGTACTGATGATCCCTGCGAGGTTCACTTTGCGCACGGTCGCGGCATCCTGATCTGTGAAATAAACGTTCCCCTGTGCGTCCAATGCCACGTCGACGGGTGCCTCCATGGTGGCCAAAGTGGCGTTGGCGCCGTCACCGCTATAACCGAATGCGCCTGTCCCGGCGAGCGTCGTGATGATCCCCGAGGTATCCACTTTGCGAATCCGTCTATTGTTCGTATCTGCGATGTACACGTTCCCCGCCCCGTCCACGGCTACGCCGCTCGGACGAAACAATTGCGCGCTCGTCGCCAGACCGCCGTCGCCTGAGAATCCCTGGTTTCCCGTTCCCGCCACCGTGGTGATGATCCCTTTCGCATCCACTTTACGGATGCGATGGTGTCCATCGTCGGCGATGTATAGATTGCCCGCCGCATCCACTGCCAGGCCATTATGATTGCCTGCAATATAGACCGTCGCACTCGTAGCCAATCCGCCGTCTCCGGAAAATTGCGTGTTTCCGTTGCCTGCCACCGTAGTGATCACTCCGCCGACATCCACTTTGCGGATGCGGTTGTGGTTTTGGTCCGCGATGTAAATGTTGCCGGCGCTATCCAGCGTCAGCCCATCCGGGTGAAAAGAAGCACTCAGCGCCGGCCCTCCATCACCCGTTGCCGCATTCGTCCCATTCCCCGCCACTGTGCTGATCACGCCTTGGCCGAAACACATCGCCGTGGCGATCGCAATGGCGAAATTCCAACCCACCATGGTGCTCAGCGCACGGACCGTCGACATCTTGCTGCCTCCACAAGCACTTCTCTTCATTTGTACGGATGATTCTACACTGGCGGATGACTGGCGCCCCGCATCACTGTATCGCCATTGTTACCTCTTCACTCACCGCTCCTGGGATGACTAGTCGTCTCGGGCAACGCTCCATGCAGCGTGCACTGGATCTTTGGCTCAGCGCCGGCTACGAAGAACTCAAGGTGCGTTTTGGGGCAAAGCGGTCCGGCCAACTCACCGCTCTCATCATCGATGCGCGCGCTGCTCATCCCAACCGGCGGCGGGTCGAACTGGGACGCATATTTCCCATTCTTGGTGGCCCTCTTCATGAACTCGGCCCAGATTGGGAGGGCGGAATTTGCACCCTCAATTTCCAGGTCGTGATTGTCATCGAAGCCAACCCAAACCACGCAAAGCAAGCCGGACGTGAAGCCCGCAAACCAGCCGTCGTGCGCCGTGCCCGTCTTTCCGGCCATGGGGATTTGAAGGCCGTATGACCAAACGCCGCCGGCTGTTCCGCTGCGCATTACTTCCTGAAGCATGTCGAGCATGAGGTAGGCGATCCTGGGATCGAGCGCTCGCGAGGTCTTGGCGACTCGCTCATAGACGCGGGAGCCATCTTCGCTGGTAATCGACGAAACGAACGCCGGCTCCACATAAACGCCTTTGTTCGCGAAAGCTGTGTAGGCGGCTGCGATTTCGAGCGGCGTCAGATCGTACGAGCCCAAAGCGACGGAGGGCGTGGCCCGAATACCGTCGTTCAACCCCAGGCGTTTTGCTACGTCCACCACTTTGTGGAAGCCCACAGCCTGCGCAAGCTCGACCGTAGGGATGTTCAAGGAAGCTGCCAGCGCCCGGCGAGCGGTTACAGGTCCTTGAAAATCTTCACCGAAATTGCCGGGATTGTACACTTCGTCCCCAAATTTGAAAGTGGTGGGCTCGTCATGCAAGACGGTAGCTCCCGTGAATCGTTGCCGGCTCCCGCCCAGTTGAGTTTCCATAGCAGCCGCGTAGACAAACGGTTTGAAGACAGAGCCGGGCTGTCGCTTTGCCCGCAGACGGTTAAGTTGAGTAGCACTGTAGTTACGCCCGCCGACGGCAGCCTTGACCTCTCCCGTATGCGGATCGAGCGCAATCATTGCCACCTGGGGTTTCTGATGAGGCAGGAGTGCGCCTTTCAACTTTGCTCGATCCCGCACCTGCTTGTCGACTCGCTCCATGCCTTTGCGAACCGACTCGACCGCGGCACGCTGGAGGTCCAGATCGAGCGTCGTATAGATTCGGTAGTTGTTTCGTGGGCCGGCGGCCGGGCCGAGGCGGGCACGTGCCTCATCTGTAGCAAGATCGAGGAAGTAGGGGGCGTCTGCAAGGTCGAGCGAGGTGGATTCAATTCCCAATGGCGCTGCGCTCGCAGACGCACGATCGGTAGCGCTGATCAGGTGATTGCGCTCCATCATCGCCAGCACGGCATTTCTGCGTGTTCGCGCGCGTCCTGGATTTCGAAGAGGGTCGAAATAGCTGGGGCGTTGGACGATTCCCGCGAGCAGCGCCGCCTCCGGTAGCGTCACCTGCTCGATCTCTTTGTTGAAATAGACTCGCGATGCTTCACCGAAGCCGTGGATCTGAAAGGTGTCATGACTGCCCAGATAGACCTGATTGCAGTACGAGGCAAAGATCTCCTGTTTGGTCAACTTATGTTCCAGCATGCCGGCGATCAGGATCTCGGTCGCCTTCCGTTTCCATGTTTTCTCAGGATCCAGCCAAAGACTTCTCGCTAACTGCATCGTCAACGTAGACCCGCCTTGTTCTTTCCTGCGGCTGGTGACGTCGACATAAGCTGCCTTGATGATGCGGAGAAAATCGAGGCCGCCGTGTTGAAAAAATCCTCGGTCCTCGGCGGAGAGCAGAGCATCCACCAGGGGCTTGGGGATTTCCGCAAAACGCACGAGCCGCCGTTTTTCCCGCGCGCGGTGGTTCAGGTTGGTGACTAGGACGGGGTCGAGCAAGAAGTCGTTGAGCCGGGAGCCGTCAGCGATGTGTTGTATCTGTGCAATTTTCTCCTTGGCAAAGAGAAGACGAACACCCTGAGGGAAGATTTCGACGGCATCTCCTGTAACGCGATACGATCCGTTCGTACGGACCTCGCTCCCATAATTCAGCGCCCAATGGCTGGCCCGGACAGGTTCTGTAACCTTTTGAGGATTCCGGGTCACACTTTGCGCCGTGAGCGAGTATCCACGCTGTTCCAGAACGGCCATCGCCTCGCTCGCACTCAGCGAGTCTCCCACGGCGATCCTGAACGGCGCTGCAAAGATGTCGGCGCTCCCTTCAAAGAAGCCTTGTTCCAGGCGCCGATCCACGAACCGCGAAAGCCTTAGATAGAACACAATCGTCAGGCTGAGCAGTAGGCCTATGAAAACAAAGATAATGGCCGGTCTAACCCGCACCCGCGCGGCTAGGCCGCCGACGCGCAACCAAAGATGCGAAATGGCTGACACTGCTCATTAGGTGGACCCTTTTAGAGGCCACAACGATTCATTGATTTTTTAGAAAAGACATTTTAAGAAAGGACTTTTCAAAGCTCCGGAACCGCGCTGGGCTTTTGTTTCACCGGCGAGCGCGCTTGTCGATGGTGATCGCCATGTGCGATCCATCCTGACGAAGGTCAGCTCCACCACCATTCACCAACTTCAGACGGATGGGTAGTCTTTCCTTAAGCCCTACCGGGCGATTTGCCTTAGTCTCCTCTTACCGCTTTCCGCCGATCTAGTGAGAAAGCACATGTCTGCCTCCCTTGCCGGCAAATTTCAGGATCACTACGCGTTGCTCGGGGTCGATCCCCGCGCCGACTTGGAAGCGATCAAGACCGCCCACGCCAGGTTGGCAGAAAAATATCATCCCAACAACGCGGATTCCGGAGATCCGGAGAAGCTGCAGGCAATCCATCTGGCGCTGGAGGTTCTTTCCGATAAGGCGCTGAGGGCATCGTTCGACAAGATCAAGGGCATCGACAAGGACGACGGCCTCTCGAAGTTCAGTGGCATGGCGTTCTTCAGCGCCCTGGGCCGCGAGACGAATCTCCGCACCGTCGTCCTGTGTATTCTTTACGATGGGCGACGTCTGAAACCATTTTCGCCGGGTATTTCCCTCCGCGTGGTAGAAACCATGCTGGAAGTTTCGAGCGACGAGTTGTACTTAGCCGTCTGGTACCTGAAGCAGCGTGGCTTGATCCTGAGCGACGACAAAAGCAATCTGCAAATCACGGTAGATGGCATGGACTACCTGGAAAAAAACCACCCTGTGCCCGAAGACGTGCTGCCATTCTTCAAGCGCGAAGCACTACTCTCGCCGCCCCCACCCACCAAAAGGTCACCGGCTGCTTCGGAAGGTGTGATGGAACCAGAGTCGGTATCGAAGGTGCTGAATCGCGCGCTCGCGCGGCGCTGAAACCGTCATCGCGCCCGGCCGGCAGCCGCGGCCTGAGCCGCATTATCGAGCTCTAGTTCCCTCCAATACCGCCGAGCCTGAATGGTGCGCCAGTTGGGAGCAGCATTCTTCTCCGCGGTTCGAATCACCGGTTCAAGTAACGGCCGTGCCTCCGGGCCGCGGCCGAGCCGGACAAGAGAACCTGCTCGCACGATACCCGCGTACTCCATCATCCAATGGTCGGGCTTCACTACCGGCGCCAGGAGAGCCGCTGCCGCACGAGCCATGGTCTCGCCCGCTGCTGGCTGGCCTTGTTCCAGCAGGCAGTAGGCCAGCATCGTGCGTCCGTACCCAGCCTGAATATTGGGGACAGGCTGCAGGCGTCCGATCGCTGCAATCGATTCTTCAAGCAGCGGCCGGGCACGCGCTAGCGATCCCATCTCAATCAGCAGCGCCGCATATTTCAATTGACTGCTCAGGTAAGGGAGCTTGCCGATGCCGATGGTACGTCCCTGCATGGCGATTACCTGCTCCAACGCCTGCGCGGCTTGCTCACGCTGCCCCATCTCCGCCTGGGACACCGCCATGTTCGAGAGAGAGCTTGCCAGTTCCGAGCTCTCCGGACCTAGCGTCTTGCGATACAGCTCATGCGCTTCCTGATAGATTCCGATGGACTCTTGAAAATGACGCTGCGAAGCGACGATATTCGCAAGATTGTTCAACGCCCGCGCCAGATCCACGTGGCCATGGGGATAGAGCTTGCGTTTGAATTCGATGGCCTCCCTCATCGAAGTCTCCGCCTCCGGTAGTCGACCCTGGCGAAAGTAGAGTGTGGCAAGTCCGGAGAGAACCTGGGCGCTTGCCGAGTTCATTTCCATCGACGCGGCTTTGGCGAAAGGCATCGCGTCCTGGAACGCGCGTTCCGCTTCCTTGAATTTGTTGATTTCCTTCAACCCCAGACCCAGCGAGACAAGAATTCGTGCGCGATCTGCGGGAGGGAGCGAGGAACGCTGAGCAGTGGAGACAGCTTCACTGCAAGCCTCGGCAGCCTTATCGAAGCGCGTGTTTTGCTGGAGTTGAAGACAACGGTTCTGCAGCACTAACGCCAGTGTCGAAAGATCCTGCGGCGAAATTCCTTTGGCCGTTTCCACAGCCAGTTGGCCCCAGCGCTCCCCTTCCGCATGACGCCCTCGCGCGCTTTCCGCTTCCGCCAGATAGCCCATGGCGCGGGCCCGCCGCGCGCTGGGAGCAGAATCCATTCGGGTGAGCTCTTCATGCAATACCACGGATTTCTCGTAAAGGCCTAAGTCGAAGTACGCCTCGGCCATCGTTTCCATCAGTTGTGCGCGTGTCTCCGGTTCCGTGATGCTGCGCAGACGCCGCTCGCCGTCATCCAGAAATTCCACCATCGTCAGATGGCCACCTTGATTGCGCTCGGGGTCGGCGCCGGCGAAGAGGCTGGTCAAAAAGTTAGATACATTTTCCGCGCGGTCGCGCTCGCGGGCGATCCGGCGGCTCTGAAACATGGTGACCACTAACGCTCCCGATAGGACCAGGAACAGGATGGCGGCAAAGGCCATCGTCAGCCGGTTTCGGCGGATGAATTTGCCTACCAGATAGGAGACGTGTCCCTTACGAGCCAGCACCGGCTGCCCTTCCAGGTACCGCCCGACCTCCTCGGATAACTGCTCCGCCGTTAAATAGCGCAACTCCGGCTCCGGCCGCATAGCGCGCGCAATGATCGCCGCGAGATCCGGATCCGGATCGGAAGGGAGAACGGCGCGCAAAACTGCTCCCAGGGAATAGACGTCGGCAGCCGTCGAAGATGCCCTTCCTTCCATCTGCTCCGGGCTCGCATAGCCCGGGCTGAACATACGAGCGCTGGTATTGGTCTGTACGCTCTCCGCATCGTGCTCCAACAGCTTTGCGATGCCGAAGTCGAGCAGTTTCACGTCCCCCTGCTCACTGATAAGAATGTTGCTGGGCTTCAGGTCGCGATGAACAATGAGATTGGAGTGTGCGTATTGGACGGCAGCGCAAACCGTCCGAAATAGATTCAGGATTCTGGCTACCGCGAGCGTCTTCGCATGTTCCAGGATGGGCCTGCCATCCACATACTCCATCACTAGATACGGCCGTCCGTCCGACGCCGCGCCGCCGTCCAGGAGCCGCGCGATATTGGGATGGTTCAGCAGGGAAAGAATCTGACGCTCCTGCCGGAAGCGGCGTAGAATCTCGCTCGAGTCCATGCCGCGCTTGATAATCTTGATCGCGACGGTTTGACGAAATTCGCCATCCACTCGCTCAGCGAGCCAAACCGAGCCCATCCCGCCGCGGCCGATCTCTCGCACCAGACGATACGGGCCCACATGCTCTGGAAATTCAGGATCCTCGGCGATTTCGAGGGGATGCGCCGATCGTACAACGGCCTCGATGTGGTCCCCGGGATTATCCGCATGCCGAAACAGCTTGCGGACCTCGGCGATCAATTCTTCGTCGTTTCCGCAAGCCTCTCTCAGCAGCTGCTCTCGATGCTCCAGAGGTTGATCGACGGTCGCGTCGAAGACGTCGGAGATTTTCGCCCAACGCTGCGGTTCCATGACCTATGAAGTATAGCGAGTAGCGCCTGGAATTCCTCCTGTCACCCCGCTACCTCGCATGTTTCTGCCACCAGCTCCTCCTTAGCTCCCGACACTCCCACCAGCGCATTTACGCCCTCAAGGGCGTCCGTAGCTGTGCCGAAGTCGCCGGCGGCCCCCGCCGTGATCCCCACCGCGAGGAATGCAACCGCACACGCCGATTTCACGGCGGTGATCGCAAGCTTGGCGTAGGAGACACTTTCGTCTCCGCGCCCCAGCGGATCCGTCCGGGTGAGGGGGCTATTCGAGGCGTAGGCGTAAGCGTAAGGAATCCGTGCGTCTTCCTGGAGAAAACGGCCCTGGCGAGCACTATAGAGACGGGCGCGGAAATACAAATCACCACTCACGGGAACTTTTTCACGTCCCGTGAAGGAGAGTTGGCTATCCGGACCGGCAGGAACGGTGGAACTAAGCGCCCGGCCAAAAGAATCCAGACGAAAGTGGTTGAGGACCACTCCGTTCGAATCGATCATGGAGCGGAGCGTGCCCACGTGATCGGTGAGCATCCAGCGCGTCTGTCCCGAGCTCTCTTCCGTCACGACTCGATCGATGCCTGGTGCAAAGAGGCGGCGGGTAGTCCCTCCGGGCGCAAGGACGAGCATCGCACCGCGGCCGTCGTAGTAGAACCGTGTCTCGCCGGTAGACTCCGTCATGCTGATGCGGCGGTTAAACGCATCGTAGGCGAAGGTGACGCGGGCGGTTTCGACACCGCCGCTGGTCCGGCCGATAATCGCAGTGACACGTCCGCGAAAGTCGTATTCATAGTTCACCGTCGAGCTGTCGGTGTGCTGGCGGCGGCGAGTCAGACTCCCGGTGTTGTCGTATTCGTAGTCGTATTGGTCATCACTCACCTCGGCATTGCCCGCCGACCCGGCTTGGTAGGCATAGACCGATGTCGCCGTTAAGTGGCTGGACAGACGATTCCCGGCCGCATCATAGCTATATTGCTCGGCGGGCTGAATGGCGACGTTGGGATGGGTTACCTGCGTCAGCCGCTGCGCCAGATCGTATTGATAAAGGTGCACGCCTTCCGGGTCGGTCATCTGTGTCACCGTGTCGAGCGCATTGCGAAGGAGCACGACGCTCGGCAGGGGCGCGCCTGCCGCTGTCGTATTGCGCAGGCCGGTCAATCGCGTGCCGCAGCCGCCGCAATCGTAGTCGAAAGCCGTGTTGGCTACGCCCGCGACCCCTGCGAGGTCCGAAAATCGGCGCATGGCGGTGGGCAAGCCCGACAGGTCATAGGTGTAATCGATGCGCTTGTTGTTGATCCCTCCGCCGCTCTGCGTGATGGAGGAAAGCTGATCGAGCGCGGTAAAACTCCGCGTAATCTGACCGCCCAGGGAATCTACAATCGAGGTGCGATTGCGGTTTGCGTCGTACGAGTACTGGATGGTGAAAACCGGCTGTGAGGGATACGTCGCGTCCGTTTGAGAAATGTCGCCAAGCGGAGTGAATTGATAGGCGAGCGTGGCCGACGGATCGGTCACGTTCGTGATCTGGCCCGCGGCGTCGCGCGTGTACTGAATCACCCGGCCGTCCGCCCATGTTTCGCGAATCACCCGGTGCGCCGCATCATAGGTATAGTCGATCCGGCGTCCATCCCGCTCTGTCTGTGAGGTGAGCTCCCCCGTGAGGCTTCGTCCCTGAACAATCGTGCGGCCTCTGGGATCCTGTATCGTCGCAAGATACCCTTCCGGAGTGAAGGAGCGAACCCAGGTCGCTCCCTGGGGATCGATGAAGTGCGTCTGATTGCCGGCTGCGTCATAACGGTATTCGGTGGTTTGTCCGGCGCGATCCCGATCGAATCGAAGACGGCAATTCGCATCGTAGGTTTTGGTGGCCACACCGCCCATCGGATCGGTCTCTGTTGCCACCTTGCTGCACGCCGCATCGTAGGTATAGGTAGTCGTATGACCGCCCGAATCGGTGCGCGTCAATACGTGTCGAGCATTGTCATACGAAAATCGCGTCAAGTTTCCGGCCGGATCACGCTGGGTCAACAGGTTGTCAGCGGCGTCGTACGTCCGCAACGTTTCCCGGAAAGTTGTGGCATCCAGATAAGAACGTTCGCTGATCAGGTTGCCTCGGGCGTCATAAGCGGAGTCCAGCCGGAATCCTCTCGCGTTGAACGAGGTCTGCGTCTGGCCGTTCGGATCATAGGTCAGAGTCTGGCAGCCCGCCAGAGTCGTGATATTGCCGTTGGCATCGCATACCGCGCTCATCCTGCCGGTTGCGTCGAATACCGTGCGCGTGACCGGACGTCCCAAGGGGTCCTCAATCCGGGTGAGATAGTTCGGGAAAGAGACGTTGGTGTAAAAGTAGCGCGTAATCTGACCCATTTCGTTGATGACCTGCGTCAGATTTCCGGCTGCATCATATATATAGCGGAGGTCCGCCCCGCCCGGCTCCACGATCCGCGTGATGCGGTTGGAGCCGTCGCGCGTCAGCGTAAGCTGCACGCCAGTGGAGCTGACAATCGCTGTGGGCGTAAAGGTGATCGTATTGCCGTTACGATCCCGGATCAGCTTGATGCCTTCCTGCTCATCGATCTCGTAGCGGACGCCTTCCTGGGTAGTCAGAATATAGCGCCTCGGGTTCCAGAAGTTCGTGAAATCGGCGTAGGCGACTCCGTCGAAGAGAAACACGGACGCATCGGCGACTTCGAGTTTGTCGGTGACTCCCGAATCGGCCGTGAACCGTGGTGTAACCACATACGGGAACAGAATCGCCGGGGCAAACGGATCGAATCGGAAGCCCACGCGCCGTCCGTCCGGACGCGTTACATAGACCTTCGAACCGGCGCGCATGGCCTCCAGCGGACTTTCCGAGGGTGCATCCACCACAGAGCCGAAGAGTCCCAGCGTCCAACCCGCGCCGAAATCGCCGGTCCGTGTATCCAGGCTGTTATAGACGCGCGAAATGTTGATCGGAACACCCGCGATCGGAATCGACAAGTCCAAAGCGGACGTCGTAAACTCACCCAACTTCAGTTCACCGCTCGCCGAGTAAGGAATGTCGCGCTGAATTCCCTGCGTCGGGCCTTTGAAGACTTCCACCCTCAGCGTATAGGCATCATTTGCGAGCATCGTGGGGTCGAACGTCGCGATGGTTCCGCCCGACACCGGCCCATTACCCGACGCGAGCGTGCGGTCCGCCGTCCCGGCCTTCAGCAGCTTCACGCTCCAGTTGATCGTCGGTCCGGAGGGGTTCGGGTCGGAGATGTTTGCCGTCATGTTGACGGGCTTGGTCAGGTCTGAGCCGGCCGTAGGCGAGATCAGTTGAAAAACGGGATCGAGAAACACCGCCTCCACCGTAACTGTGAAGTTTTGCGATGAGATGGTCCCGCTGGCGTCCCGGGCTTGTACCGATACGTTTTGCGGACCCGCTTGCGCCAGCGTCGGAGTCCAGGAAACCAGGCCGCTGCTGGCATTGATCGTCATGCCGCCGGGAGCTGTGAACAGCAGAAACGTGATAGCCGTACCTTCGGGGTCTACCGCATTGGCATCGTAGGAATACAACTGGCCCACCACGGCGTGCGTGCTGGGTGTCGACGTGAACACCGGCGGCGCATTATTGGATCCACCCGTCGAAATCGTCAGCGTGAAAGATTGCAAGGCGAGCGCGCCGATGGTGTCGCGCACTTCCAGCACCACCGGAAATGCGCCCAGTTGGCCGCTATTCGGCGTCCAGAGGACCAGGCCCGTGGCCGCGTTCACGGTCATGCCCGCCGGAGCGGTGCGAAGCGACCAGGTCTTCGTGTCACCAGCGTCGGCATCGGTAGCCGTCGCCGGGTAGCTGTAGGTCTGGTTGACGGTACCTGTGGTGCCGGGCGTCGACGTGATCACCGGTCCGCGGTTGGAATTGGTCACTGTGATGGAAAAACTCTGCGTAACCGCCGCGCCTGACAGATCACGAGCGCGCACCTGCACGGGGAACGTCCCTAAGCTTGCCGGCGTCCACTGCAGCAAGCCCGTCGACGCGTTGACAGTCATCCCGCTGGGCGCAGTGTCGAGCAGATACGTCAAGACATCGCCCGCATCGGGATCGGTAGCCCGTAAGCCATAGCTATAGAGTCTGCCGACATTGCCGCTCGTCAACGCAGTGGAGAGAAAACGAGGCGCGGAATTAACCGTCTGCGTTTCAATGAAGAGCGTGAAGGTCTGGACCGCGACGCGAGTCTTCGTGTCCGTCACAGTAAGCGTCAGCCGATAGGGGCCTCCCTGCGATAGCGAGGGAGTCCAATCGATTCGGCCACTCGATGAATTGATCACCATGCCCGCGGGAGCGCCCGCAAGACTCCAGGTGAGAATCTCACCCGGATCGGGATCGCTTGCAGCCGGCGTGTAAACATACGGCGTAAGCGTTCGCCCGCGCGTGACGGGAATGGACGTAAGCGTGGGGGGTGTATCGCCGCGGCGCGTGCGCGGAGAAGGCGTGCCGGAGACCTCCGCGCCAATCGCCGATTCAACACCAGCTTGGGTTACGAAGCGGACATTGTAGTAATAGGTGGTGTCATTGGTCAGCGGCTGATCTGTATAAGCCCCTGCCGCAGTAACCAGGCCTGTACGGATCGCTGCGGCAGGAGATGCTCCCGACCGCCGGTAGACGTTGTAGGAAACAGCGTTGGCAATGGGCGTCCACTTCAGGTCCACGCCGGCGTCTTTCGCGCGGGCGATCAAGTCGTCTACGGTCGTCGACGGCCCCACACCGATCAGCAATTGGGTGGCGGCGGTATTGTTCGTCTCATCGCCTTCGTTCAGCACGTTTGCCGAGTCAGCCGTCACCACCAGATTCACCTGTCCCGCGGGAGGATTCGCCCAGAAGACATGGACGTCCTCAAATTCCCCAGGGTTCAGTGTGCGGCTTGTATTCGCGAAACCGAGCAGCGGACCGCCCGCGCCCGAACGGAATTCCACGCGGTTCACAATCGCGGGACCCGAGCCCCCGTTCCCAACGCGAGCAATCAGCTCTACTTGGCCGGGAAAGCTCGAATCGTTCTTGCGGAGATACGAGGTGACCAGGTCCGGCGCCGAATTGGCTTGTGTAAATCCCGGAGGCAGCGCCTGGGCGCGGAAATTGTTTAATCCCGGGACCAGCCAGTTGGGCAAAGCGTAGCGCGGCACCGACAGGTCGTCGTTGATGTTGGTGATCGAATATTGTTCCTGGTTCCAGACTTTGCGCGTATTCGCCCAGTTGTTGTTGGCGCCCGAATATACCCGGATTCCCTGATCCGTTCCTGGATCCATAGGCCTGGGGAAAATGGTCGCCGGAACAATGATGTCCGCATGCCCGTCCCCGTCCACATCCGCAACAATGGGACCCTCGAAGGCCGTCAGGGAGCTGCGCGGGAATTGATTCAGAATGCTGCCGTCAGATCCCCTGACAATGTAGAAATTCACTTCGTCGGCGAACACCACCTCGGAGCTTCCATCATTGTTGAAATCGAACACGCTCGATCCCGTAACACCGGAGCTGGCGTCGAAAATCTGCCGCCTCCACTTGATACTGCCGTCGGCCGAGTTGTAGCAGGTATAGCCGAAGTGATCCGGCACACCGATGTCCGGTTTCCCGTCATTGTCAAAGTCTGCAATAACCGGAGGACCACCCTCATAGTCGAAATTGTTGGGGGCGATCCACTTTATGGTCCCGTCATGCTCCAGCAGATAAATGTAGAAACCCTCTACGAGAAAGACCTCCGGATAAGGGTCGTCGTCCATGTTCGCCACGGCCGCCAGCCCGTCCCCCAGCGGGGGCGACCCCTTACCCAGGCTGTTCCAGTAAATGGATCCATCCGCGCGATACGCAGTGGGCCCCGCGATCACTTCCGGCGTGCCATCCAGGTCGAGGTCGGCAACCACCGAAAGGAAGCCGCCGAACCATGCGCCGGATGTTCCCGTACCCGTCCAAAGCAGAGCACCGGTAGCGCCGGCAAAGGCGCGATTGCCGATGACCAGCTCCACCGTGCCATTGTGGTCCAGATCCACAGCGGAGGCGCCATCCCAACAGTTGAAGTACAGAAAATATTCGGTCGAGCGCCACTTCAACGTACCGTCGTGTTCGAAGGCGATGGGATGGCAGCCTTCATCCATCGTGACGATTTCAGGGCGTCCGTCATTATCGAGATCCGCGAGCGTGATCGGAGCACCCGGGTGCACTTCGAGTGTAGGATCGGTAACCGAAAACAGGACATTTCCCGTATCGCCCGACACCGCGCGCAGGACACCGTTGCGCGTCTCATCAATCGGAACCACCAGGTCGAAAGTAGAGAAGACAACGTCGGGTATGCCGTCGCCATTCACGTCTCCCACCGCTGGCGGGCTCAAAACGTTGCGTGATTCCGGGCGCTCCGTAAAGCTATTGCGAATCCACTTTAGCGTCGGGTTCAGCGCGGTCACCGCCGGCGGCGTGAAGACACTGTTCTGGCCGCTATGCCGATAGTTGTTCGTCTCTGAAGACTCCGGCACACCATTGAGCGCGTCCGCGTAGACGTAGATCACGTTGCCTCGAAAAAGTACGGACCCACTGATGGGAATCACCACGTTGGCATTGGAGCCCGCGCCCAATCCGCCCGCCACGCTAGTCTGGCCCAACAGGACGTCGACACCCGCGTCATATTGCGAATTCAGGTTGCGATCCTCAAACGCGTAGACCAGGAATCCGATCGGCGTCGAGCCTCCCAGATTGCGCACCTGCGCGGAGAGATTGCCGCTGATCAGCAAAGTCTGTGCATCCGTGGTTGTGCCGTTCGTAATGGACGTCACCACCAAATCCGGCCCGGCCTGCGAGATCAGGCATACCGCCAGAAGGCCGCAAAGAATCGCAAACGCAATAATCTTTTTCACACCTATGCTCCTGAAGAAATGAATCAGCGGGTCCATCGCCGGCGAAGACAAGCAGCCGCGGATATTGCGCCAAAAGCCATGGCAAATGTCGACGGCTCGGGCACCCCCGCCGCTCCCCCATCGCCTGTAACCGCGTGGCCGTTAAAGTAAAACTCATACGGCGAATCCGGGTCGAAGTGGCCCAACCCCGCGGCGTCGGTGGGACTAAGCGTCCCGGTTACCGTTACAAACTGTCCCGGCGCGATATCGCCCAGTGAGAACAACAGCGCCAGCGAGACATCATCCACCGTGGACGATGGCACGCCGTTCGAATTGTCGAGCACACCTGCCAGTGCATGCGAATAGATGTTGCCGAAAACGTATTCGGGCTCGTCAATTTCCCACTCTGTCGCCGCAATTGCGCCGGGGGGTGCTCCCACGGGAAGGGCAAGGGAGATGAATGTTCCATATTCGTTGAAGAATGTATTGTCATCGCGATCGATGTCCGCGTCCAGGAACAGCACAAAGCGGAGATCCGTCACCGTCAATCCGGTGTTGTTCAACCAGATGAATTGAAAACTTCCGAGATTGTTTCCGTCCAGGAAGGATGTATATTCCGGGGAGAGCGAATCAAACGTGGCTTGCAAGCCCCCGTTGTAGTGTAGGAACGCATTATTGCTTTGAAAGCTGATGGTCCCGCTAGCGGGTAGGGCAAAAAGGCTCAGCAGCCAGATTCGGCTCCAGCCCATTCCTCCGATTTTGTCTATCATCCGCATTCACCCCCCTGTACTTGGTTACGCAGTCCTGCGCGGGAATCCCACATAATCCGCTAACATTCTTGTAAGTTATTGCGGTAATTGGACTTGCTACAATGAGCGAAGTGGTGAATCAGAATGGACGAGCGAATCTGAGGTGGAATTCAATCCAGATCCCGTAGGCATTACGCAGCTGCTCGAAGCGTGGCAGGGCGGTAGCCGGGAGGCATTGGACCGGCTGATCGTCACGCTCTATCGCGAGCTGAAACGGATTGCCGCCCATGTGGGCGCCGAGCAGCCGGGCGATACCTTGCAGGCCACCGTGATTGTGAACGAACTATACTTGCGGCTGCTCGGCCAGCCCAAACCGCACTATGAGAATCGAGCGCACTTCTTCTCCTCCGCTGCCCGAGCCATGCGGCAAATTCGCGTCGACCATTTCCGTCACCACAACGCCCGGAAGCGCGGCGGATCCGCTGTCGTGATTCCGCTGGAATCCATCGATGTAGCCGCACAGATTCGGCCGGAGCAGATCGAAACCCTGGACCAGGCTCTGGACAAACTCAGCGCCTTCGATGCGCGCAAGTCCAGCATGATGGACTTACGCTATTTTTCAGGATTCTCCGTTCAGGAAGTAGCCAACGCTCTCAGCCTCTCCACGGAAACAGTGCGGCGCGAAATGCGCTTGGCGGAGGCATGGCTCATGAGTCAACTTCAGGCATAGCCGGCCATCCTTTAACCCGTCAGATGCTCATCAGCCGGGCCATGAGCCAAGCGCGCGCCACCTTCCAATCACGCTTCACCGTGATGGCAGACACGCCCAGCACTTCGGCCACCTCATCTTCCTGAAGCCCTCCGAAGAAGCGGAGTTCCACCACCCGGGCCGCGCGTGGATCTGCTTTTTCCAGCTTGCTTAATGCCTGATCCAGGGCCAGAATGTCCTCATCGTGAGCGATCGGATTCCAGCCCTCCACCGCCGTGAGACGCACCTGCTGCTGTGGACCACCGCGCTTATCGGCCAGCCGTGCCCGAGCGTAATCAATCAGGATCCGCCGCATCGTCTGCGCCGCAATGGCGAAAAAATGGGACCGGTTCTGATAGTGGACGGGATCCCCGCCCACCAGTCGAATCCATAATTCGTTCACCAGCGCATTCGGCTCCAGTGTGTGGCCATCGCGCTCATTGTGAAGAAAGCGGCTGGCGATCTGCCGCAGCTCCGGATAAACCGCATTCAACAACCGGTCCCCGGCCTGAGAATTCCCCTTCCGCCAGTCGCCCAGCCACACCGTGATCTGAGGGGAGGATTCCGGTCCGGAATTCATGAATATTGTTTATGATACGCGCAAACTTTGATACCCTGAAACGCTTGGAGCAATGAAATGAAACCCACCGCGCTCTTCACCCTGGCCCTCATCGCCATCCCTACTCACGCACAAGCCCCGGCCCGCACCGGCCCCGGTGTCCAGGCTCCCCAGGACGCGCGATACGCCGATCTCATCAAGACCTGCAAGATCCCGCCGCCTGCTGGCCGAGGCCCCGCCGCCGGTAAAGGCGCCGCCAAAGGTGGGGCTCCTGCCGCACCCGCCCCTGCGCGGACCGTCGAAATCAAAGCCATACCCGGCGTCATCAATGCGGGCGTGCAATGGAAAGAGGTCTGGCAGGTGGACGGCAATAACGCCGACGGCATCATCCCGGATCAAAAGGGCGGCATCCTTATCGCCCAGAACGACAACAGCACCATCCTCCAGCTCGACAAGAACGGCAAGACCACGCCGCTTTATAAGGACCTCAACACCAGCGGCTCCGTAGCCCGCAGCCCCAAAGGCGGCGCCCTCTTCGTCGTCAACCGCGGGCTCAACGAATCCGTCATGCAGCTCGCGCCGCAGCGCAAAACCTTGGCCGACAAATTCAACGGCGATCCTCTCGATTGCCTCGGCGGCGTCCTCAACGACATTACTGCCGATAGCAAAGGCGGTGTCTACTTCACCAACGGCGTCGTCTTCCACGCCGACTCCAAAGGCGTCGTCACCCGTTACGGCCAAGGCATTACCACCAACGGAATCGTGCTGAGCCCCGATGAAAAGCGTCTCTGGGTTACCAACGGCCCCACGCTGGCCGTGTTCGACGTTCAAGCCGACGGCTCCCTCGCCAACCAGCGGGAATTCGCGAAACTTCAAGGCGGCGGCGACGGCTCGACCATAGACACCCAAGGCCGTCTCTACGTGACGGTGAATGCCGCCGGAAATCCCGGCGTAGAAGTGATCGCGCCAGATGGTAAATCCCTCGGCTTCATTCCTACACCAAGAGGCGTAATCAGCGTGACGTTCAGCGGCCCCAACCGTAAAACGCTCTACGCCGTCTCGCGCGACAACGCTACCAACAAAGACTGGATTATTTCGATCCCCATGCTGGCCGAAGGCCGCAAAGACCGGGGGAAATAGTCCGCCCTAAATGAATCGTCGCCAATTCTTTCTAACCCTTCCCACCGCGAGCGCCCTCCTCGCCGCCACTCCGCACGACCTCATCATCAAGAACGGCCGGCTGATCGACCCCGCTCAAAAACTGGACCGCATCGTCGACCTCGCCATCACCAACGGAAAAATCGCCGCCATCGGCCAAAACCTCTCGGGCCGGCAAACCATCGACGCTACGGGCAAGCTGGTCACGCCCGGCCTCATCGATATCCATGTCCACGCCCGCGATGCCGAGCTTCCACCATCCGTCAACCTCTCCACCGGATGTACCACCATCGTCGACGGCGGTTCCCGGGGCGCCGATAATCTGGACGACCTGCTCACCATCGCCCGCAACGCCCCCAATCGTCTTCGCATCCTGCTCAACATCGCTCGCTACGGCAACAACCTTCCCACGGGCCGCGGAGAATTTCTCGAAAACACGGATCTCGCCGACGTCGCCAAATGCCGCGCCGCCATCGAGCGCAACCGCTCATGGATCGTCGGCATCAAAGCGCGCCTGTCCCGCAACATCGCCGCCACCCATGACCTGGAAGTCCTCCGCCGGGCGCGACAGGTAGCGGACGCCGTGAAGCTCCCCATCATGATCCACATGGGCGATACCGAATCGCCCTTGCCCAAAATCCTGGAGCTGATGCGAGGCGGCGACATCGTCAGCCACTGCTATGCCCCGCCGCCTCACGGCATTATGGACGACAAAGGAGCCATCCTTCCCGAAGTCTGGGCCGCTCGCCGCCGCGGCGTCCGCTTCGATTTTGGAAACGGCCGCACCGAGCACTGGACCTGGGAAGTAGCTCAGAACGCGCTCAAACAAGGCTTCCCCCCGGACACCATCTCAACGGACCTAAGCCTCCCGGGCCGCGCGGATCAAGTCTTCGATCTTCCCACTACGATGTCGAAGTTCCTGCACATGGGAATGCCCCTAAGTCAGGTAATCGCCTGTGTGACCACCAACTCCGCCCGGTCCTTCCAGGAGTTCAAAGCCCTTGGGACGCTCAAGCCGGGTTGCACCGCCGATGTCACCATTTTGGAGCTCGCCGCCGGGAGCTTCGATCTGGTAGATAACTACAAAGGCCACCGTACCGCAACGCAGAAATTGGTTGCCCGAACCACCCTGTTTGCAGGTAAGGTGTGAAAGCGTGGGCGCAATTACGGTTGAACCAAGCCGGACCGAATCGCGAAGCGCGTCAACCCGGCCACTTCATGAATGTCCAACTTCTGCATCAGCCGGGTGCGGTGATGCACCGCCGTCTTGAAGGTAATCTTCAACATATGAGCCACCTGCTTGGTTGCATATCCCTCCGCGATGAGAGCAAGAACCTGCTGCTCCCGTCGGGAAAGGTCCAGCAAAAGGCGCTGGTCGGATGCCGTGCGCATCTTCTGCGCAAGCGTCTGGCACCGCAGGATGACTTCTCGATTAGCGGCGAGATTCTCTCGTAACTGTAAGCGCAGTTCCCGATTCTCTTGCCAAAGCCGCCTGCTTTCCTCGATCAGTTGCTGGGTTTCGGAAAACTTCCACAGTCGCAGGCCGCCGCGGCGCAACGGTTTCCGGATGGGAACAACCTCCAGTTTTCCAGCCATCGTTTTAGTCTATCACTCGCTAAAATATTGCCCCGCGGCTATGCTGTTACGATGCCGCGCTGTTACGATGCGGCTTGGTGCGGCGCCGCGTGTTGCGATGACTGATGCTGATGCAGAGCCTCGCGCGCCGCAATGCAGCGGGCGAGTTCTTCCTTCATCAACCCCGTGGCATCCTCTAACGACTTTTCCGAAAGCAACTGGAGGAACCGCTTGTTATAAGCCTGCAGCGCGCTCTCAAATGTTGCGGCTAGCCGCGTGCAAACGGGACAGATGCTCGAGTTCGCGGACTGCCCCATGGACTCCTCATGCATAAAGAGGGGAAGCAGCTAATATAAGTCAATCCTTCGCACGAATCCTATCGGGTCTTTACCCCCCGTCTGAGTCGGCGTCCCCCCCATTTGCGTCCCATTCCTCGTCCAGTACGTGCCTGACCTGATTCACCAACTCTCGGGGCGTAAAGGGCTTCCGCAGGATTCGTCTTCGATTTCCGGTTACATAATCGGAAACCTTCTCCTCTGTATCTCCGGTCATATAGAGAATCTTCATGTTCGGGTGTGACTCCAAAAGCCGGTTTCCCAGCTCCGCCCCGCTCATATTCACCATGATGATGTCGGCAACCAGCAGGTCCACCTTCTGAAGATCTTCCCGCGTCATTCTCAACGCATCCGGCCCGTCCGTGGCCACATGCACGGCATATCCTTTGTCCCGTAAAACGCTGGCCGCAAGCTGCCGCACCGCGGAATCCGAATCCACCAGCAACACGGTCTCATGGCCGCCGGTGGCCTCCAGGCCTTCGCGGTCATCCCGCCGCGTTTCCCGCAGGAAATATACCGCCGCCGTCGTCCCTCGCCCCGTCTCGGTATTTGACCAGTAATATCCGTTTGCCGCGCGAATGGTTCCTTCCAGCCCCTCAATCACCTGGGCTCCCCGGCCGAGCGAAAACGCAGGGGCCGAAAGACGATCTTGCGATCCCCCCTCACCCGTGTCGGTGAGCAAAAGCGCCCCATATTCGCCAGGAGGAACGGCCGGGTGCTCTTCCGTGAACTTCGCATCCACCGACTCATTGCGGGTTTCGATCGTCAACGTCCCGCCCCTGGGCATGGCGTCCCGGGCATTGCTCACCAGTTCCAGCAGAATCTGCTCCACCTGGAACCGCTCCCCCATCAACCGGACAGGTTCCGGGGATAACGTCAGGCGCAGTTCCATCCCGTCAGAAAGCATCACCCGAACCACCTGCTCCAGGTCGCTCACCATATCATTCAAGTTGAAGGAGTTCTCACTGGGCATCGGCGAGCGCCCGAAAGCCAGCAATTGACGCGTCAGCTCCGCGGCCTTTTCCCCAGCCGTTCGAATTGCCCGGATCTCTGCAGCCACTCCATGCTCGGCGCCCAGGGTATGTTCCACGCGATTCGAATAACCGATAATCGACGTCAACAGGTTGTTAAAATCGCGCGCCAGCGTTCCGGCCATGCGGCCCACAATCTGCAGCTTTTGAGCATCCTGGGGAACCAGGTCCGCCCGCCCGCCCCTGCTCGAGTCGCGCCTGCCCAAATCACGCCTGCCCAAATCCCGAATATGGAGCTGGATCACGCGCCGTTCCCCCTCCTGGTATACGGTGGCGACAATTTCAACATCCACACGCTCCCCGGTTCGCAGGATCAGTTTAACGGCACGCTGCCATGTCTGCCGGTCCGTCATGCTCGCGGCCAGGTCCTGCAGATCGGTTCGTGTGAGCAGACCCGAATCCCACAGCTTCTGCCCCAACAGGCTCGACCTTGAATATCCGGAGAGGTTCGCGACAAACGGATTGGCATCCAGAATTTCACCCGTCTGCCAATCCACAATCAGAATTCCATCCCGCGCGGCTTCAAACAACCTTCGGTAGCGCGCCTCCGCCAGGTTCTTCCGCTCGGTCACGTCAAACAACGCCATTACGGCGCCGTCAATCTTGTTGTCCGCCGTCCGGTAAGGCCGGATCCACATGGAGTAATAGCGGCCTTCTTCGTCCCGAACCTCGCGCTCCTCAACCTTCAAATGGCCGATCACGTCCAGAAACATCCGTTCCAGGTCCGGCACATGCACCTTGGGCCGGAAATCGCCTATGGGCCGTCCCAGATCGGTAGGCAAAAGGTTCAGGACCTTTTCGGCCTGAGGAGTAAACCGCCGGATGCGCAGATCGTTCCCCACCATCACGATAGGAATATTCACACTGCTCAACAGATTGCTCAAGTCGTTGTTGATGTGCGCGAGTTCGGCGTTGCGGCTCTGCATCTCCTCGTTCAGCGTGGTCAATTCTTCGTTGGTGGATTGCAGCTCTTCCTTGGCCGTCAGCAGCTCTTCATTTGTAGACTGCAGTTCCGCATTGCTGGACTGAATCTCCTCGTTGGCGGACTTCAATTCTTCGGTGGTGGCCTCTTGTTCCTCGATGACCGATTGGAGGTACAGCTTGGTCGAGCCCAGCTCTTGTTCCAAATCGCTGATCCGGCGCACCGTCGCCGTCGACGCTGTTCCCACCTTCGCTCCAGCCTTGGTCCCTTTGTCCTTTTTACCGCTCGGAACCTCCTCGAACAGCACGACGAACTGAAAGTCGTTCGAATGGGGAGCTCTCACGGGAATCACGGAAATGCGCGCATTCCGCAGAGACTCGCCCCGCCCCAGCTGCAGCGTCTCGCTTCGCACTGTTGCGTCTTTGCTTTTGGCCCGCTGCACCAGCTTCAGAACTTCCATGCCCAGGCCGGCCCGGCCCATTTTCATCAGGCTCAAACTTGCCTCGCCGCTGGAATGCTCCAGATAGGGCGCGGTGCGGCCTCGAAATTCCAAAATCTTCAATTCGGAATCCACCAGCACCCCGGGCGGCGCATAGCGGCTCAACAGCAGTTGGTCCACCTTGCGTTGAAAATCGGCTAAGGAGGACCAATCTTCCGGCTTTCGCGGAGACGTGGCCACATGCGTGTCCTGAGGGGCGGCCCCCAGATCCAGGCTCACGGCTGCGGGCGTATTCTTGCGCGCGTAGATTCTCTGTTTGCGGTCCATCGCGTGGAACATCTCCGTGCTGGAGCCAACTGTTTCCGATATGCCGAGCGCCAGGAATCCGGAAGGTTTCAAAGCGTAGTGAAATACCCGCATCAGTCGCTGTTGCAATACCGGACCAAGGTAAATCAGAACGTTGCGGCACGTAATCAAATCCAGCTTGGAAAACGGAGGATCCTTGGTCAGATTCTGCCGCGCGAAAATGCACATGTCGCGAACCGGCCGCGTAATCTGGTAGCTTCCACTCGTCTTGACGAAGAACTTCTGCAGACGCTCGGCGGATACCTCTGCCGCGATGCTCTCCGGATAAATGCCGGCGCGCGCGCGCTCCAGCGCCGGCTCGCTCAGGTCCGTCCCAAAAATCTGGATCGTGGTCTCAATCGAATGGTCGCGAAGATATTCCAGCAGCGTGATTCCCACGGAATAAGCTTCCTCACCCGTCGCGCACCCCGGCACCCACACGCGAATGGGATCGTCCGGCTTCCGGTCCTGGCACAGGACCGGAAATATCTTCGCCTTCAGAAAATCGAACATGCCGGGCTCGCGGAAGAACCCCGTGACATTAATTAAGATGTCCTGGTAAAGCGACTGCAGCTCTCCCCGATTCTGGCGGATAAATGCAATGTATTTTTCGGGTGTATCCGCGCGATTCAGCGCCATGCGCCTCTGAATTCTTCTGCGAATGGTGGCGTGCTTGTAAAAAGTAAAGTCAACGCCCGTTGCCGACCGCAGCATCGAAAAGATCTCCGCGAAATCCAGCTCCTGCATCGCGGGCTCGAGATTCTCCGGCTGTTGGACCACATACGGGTGGCGGCACAGGCGGACCAGCTCGTGCGCAATCTCTTTGGGCGGCAGTACGAAATCCACGCAGCCGGCGGCAATGGCGCTGCGTGGCATGCCGTCATATTTGGCGCTCTCTTCGTTTTGGCAGAACGTAATTCCGCCTTCCGCCTTGATGGCCTTCAATCCCAGGGTCCCGTCAGAAGCGGTGCCGGAGAGAATCACGCCGATGGACTTGCTGCCTTCGTGCTCAGCCATGGACCGGAAAAAAGCATCAATGGGCATCTGCACCAGTCCGGGCCCCTTGGGCAGCAGACGCAGGGTATGGTTGCTGAGGATTAGCGTCTTATTCGGTGGGATGACGTACACGTGATTCATCTTCACCGTGATGCCGTCCTTGATCTCCACTACGCGCATAGGCGTTGCGCGCGCCAGCAG
>JADMIO010361640.1_pt1 | contig 27372 bp, 30 predicted proteins | sample 8958161 | NCBI WGS metagenome assembly JADMIO01 (sample SAMN16585339, study PRJNA669376) | soil metagenome | isolation source: Crop rotation soil | place: USA: Cullars Rotation, Alabama | collected 2011
CCGCGACTTCAAGTCACGTGAATTCCAAGCTTCGGATCCCACTGTGCTGGAAAGGGTCGCTGGCCGCGTGCGCCCGAGGTCGACGTGGTGCTGCTCGCGGTGGCGGATCCGTTTCTCGAGAGCACGGCGCGACGCCTCGAGGCGCTGCCTTCGCGAGCTCCGGTGCTGCACGCGAGCGGCGCGCGCGATGCGTCGGCCCTCGATTCGCTGCGTCCGAGGCCGGTCGGCGTGTTCCACCCGCTCGTGTCGTTCGCGGGCCGTCGTGCGCCTTCGCTCGCGGGCGCGGTGGTCGTCGTGGCCGGTGATCCCGCTGCGGTCCGCGTGGCACGTCGTCTCGCGGCGGCGCTCGATCTCGACGTGATCGACGCGCCGCTGCACGGCCCGCGCTACCACGCGTCGGCCGCGCTCGTCGCGAACGGTGCCGCGGCGCTCGCGACCCGCGCGGTGCGTGCGCTCGAGGGGCAGGGCGTGAGCACGAGGCGCGCAGAGCGAGCCGTCGCAGGCCTGTTGCGCTCCGTCGCCGACAACGTCGCGCGCGTGGGTGTGCCCGCCGCGCTCACGGGACCGATCGTGCGCGGCGATGCGGCCACCGTCGCCGCGCATCGTGCCGCGATCGATCCGAAGACCCGCGCGGCCTACGACGCCATCGCGCCCGTGATCCTCGACGTCGCGCGCGAGGCCGGGCTCTCCGCCTCGAACGCGCGCGCCATCCGCGCGGCCCTCACCAGAGCAGGTAGTAGATCGCGAACGCGAGCGCGGTGAGACAGATCGCGGCCACGCCCATCGCGATCGGCACCATGTAGCCGTCGTCGTCGGTCGCGGGCGTGGCCGGCTTGGTGACCGCGGGCACCGGCGTCGGCAGCTCGGCGAGCGCGACCTGTTCGGACGACGGGCGCGGCGCCGTCGGGATCGCGACCACCGCCGACGCACCGCTCTCGGGTGCGGCCCCTGGGGCGATCCCACGCGCATCCGGCGGGGCGTCTGCTGCGGTCGCCGCCTGCTCGCGCAGCCGCCGGTCGGCCACGATCTCGGCCTCGAAGTGATCCGTGAGGAAGGCGCCGAACTTGATCGGCGACGCGAAGATGCGCGCCGCGTCTGCGTACGCGTCCAGCTCGCGACGCATCTCGGCAGCCGTCTCGAAGCGGTCTTCGCGCGACGCGGTGAGCGCGCGATCGAGCAACGCTTGCAGCGCCGGCTGCGACGGCAGACCGCGATCGGGCAGCGGCGGGATCTCGGCGCGCCGCGCGAGGTCGAGCATCTCCTCTTCGCTGCCGCGATACAGACGCCGCCCCGCGCAGAGCTCCCAGAGCAGGATGCCCGCAGCGAACACGTCGGCGCGTCCGTCGAGCTCTTCGCCGCGCGCCTGCTCGGGCGACATGTACGCGCTCTTGCCGACGACCTTCGCGCGCCCGTTCGCCTGCACCTCGCTCTCGTGTCCCGAGGCGCCGAACGCCTTGGCGATGCCGAAGTCGCAGAGCTTCACTTCGCCTTCCATGCTCATGAGCACGTTCGAGGGCGAGACGTCGCGGTGCACGATGCCGAGCGCGCGGCCGCTCGCGTCCGTGGCACGGTGGGCGAAGTCGAGCGCCGACAGCACCTCGCGCACCACGAAGATGGCGAACTCGAGCGGAAGCGGGACCTTCTTCTGCGAGAGGCGCCGGAGCAGTTGGTTGAGGTCGAGGCCCTCGACGTACTCCATCGCCATGAAGAGCAGCGACGCACCGCTGGGATCTTCGGCGCGCCCGAGATCGACGATCTGCACGATGTTGGCGTGGCGCAGGCCCGCGCAGAGCTTCGCTTCGTCGGCGAACATGGTCGCGAACTGCGGGTCGCCGGAGAGCGCGGCGTGGATCTGCTTCACGACGAGCAGGCGCGAGGCCCCCGCGATGCCGGTCTCGGCGCGCGCGAGGAAGATCTCGGCCATGCCCCCGCGACCGATGCGATCGAAGAGCTGATAGCGCCCGAAGCGTCGGGGCAGGGAATCGTGCGGTGCGCCCGCGACTGGCTGGACCGCCGCCATGGAGGACGCCTCATCTATGCCGGGCGACGGGCTTTTCGCAAGCCCGGTCACGCGGGCCGGCGATGCACCCCGGTACCGGCCGCACGCCCGGGATCGAGCGGGAGCGAGCAGTTCCGGCAGATGGGCTTCTCGGCGGCGAGCCGGTAGAGCGTTCCGCCCGCGAACACGAACGCGAACGAGCTGGGGATCATGCAGAAGTAGTCGGCCCCGAGGATGGGCGACAGGATCAGCAGCAGCACGACGACGCACCACCAGAGGACCTTCAGCCGGCCCCAGCCACCCCACGGGACGATGGCGTAGACGACGTCGTCGCAACGACGACAGTACATCTTCGGTTCGTCGGCCTCTGCGCGCTGCGCGACCACGAGCCCAACCGTGGTACCGGCTCGCCGCCGGTGCAATGCGCCTCAGCGCACGCCGGCCGAGATCTGCACGTCGGGGAAGAGCTCGTGCTCGCCGTCGCTGCGCACGGCGTCCATGCCGCCCACGAGGTCGCCGTAGGGCACGCCGGGATCGGCGCTGAGGACCACCGAGTGCTCGCCTGGATGCGCCGCGTGCAGGGCGGCCGCGCAGCGCGTCACGGCGGCGAAGTCGTAGCCATCGACGGTGCGCGCGGCGGTCGGCCGACCATCGCGGGCGGGAGCGCAATCCGGGCCGAGACGTCCCTCGCTGCTCGCCATCACGGCCCCGCGATCGGTGAGCGTGACGCTGAGGCTCAGCGCGCGAGGGTCGTGGTGGGGTCCGTAGCCCGGCAGGTCGGCGTGCACCTCGCTCGTGCTCACGACGAACGTCGTGGTCGCGAGCAGGAACAGCATGATGTTGGTGACGATGTCGAGGAACGGAACGATGTTCAGCTCCCCCGTGGAAGCCTCCTCGTTCTGTCGACGGATCGCCTTGCGCAGGAGCCTTCGGACGCTGGCCATGCCCGATCGACAGCGGCGCGGCGCCGAAGTTCCTGCTCGGCGGATGCTCAGTAGTTGCGGACGACCACTTCGGAGACGAGGCCGCGCTTCTCGGCGTCGCAGTTGATGGCGCGCGGCGCGGCGACGGTGTCGATGCGGTAGTCGGTGTAGAGGTTCCGGATGAACGGGACGTCGCTGTTGCTGAGCATGATCTTGCAGCCGCGGCGATCGAGCTCGTTCACCACGTCGCGCAGGCGCGTCTGATCGGCCTGCGAGAAGCCATCGGCGCCATACGCGACGAAGCTCGCCGTGGTGCTCACCGGCTCGTAGGGCGGATCGAGGTAGACGAAGTCACCGGGCTTGGCGAGCGAGAGCAGGCCTTCGAAGCTCGTGTGGCGGATGTCGGCCTGCGCGAGCGCGCTGCTGGCCGCACGAAGCGCGTGCTCGTCGCAGATGTTCGGGTTCTTGTAGCGGCCCTCGGGCACGTTGAACTCGCCGCGGCGGTTCACGCGGTGCAGGCCGTTGAAGCACGTCTTGTTGAGGTACACGAACATGGCCGCGCGTTCGTTGCGGCTCAGCGCGCGACGCTCGGCGTTGTAGCGCTCGCGCACGCGGTAGTAGCTGCCCGACGCGTGGGCGATCGAGAGGACCTCGAGCTCGCTGATCACGCTCTCGACGTCGTCGCGCACGGCGAGGTACGTGTCGACGAGCGACGCGTTGAGATCGCAGAGCAGCGCGCGCTCCGGACTGCGCGCGAAGAACATGGCGCCGCCACCCGTGAACGGCTCGACGTGACGCATGCGCTCGACGCCCGGCGGCAGGAGCGGCAGCAGCTGCGCGAGGAGCCGGCCCTTGCCGCCCACCCACTTGAGAAATGGCGACGCCTCTCGCAGCGCCGGGGTGGTGTCACGCGCGATCCGCGGAACGGGCCTACGAGACAGCTTGATCCGCGCGACAGCCTGCGATGTAGCCATGTGTGCGACAGTAAGCGCACATGTAGGCATACCCAAAAAAACGGCAGATCGAGACGCTTCGAACGGTAGAAGGCGACGTGCTCTACGGGATTGCTGGGCTCCTCGGTGCGCTGGTCGCGGGCGTGTGTCTGTTCGAGTACGCGCCGCCGTATGCGTGGGTGGCGGATGCGCAGCTCGCGATGTTCCACACGAACATCGTCGCCATCTCGTTTCTCGTCACGTTCGCGATCACGTCGACCCCGTTCGCGTTGATCGCGCGGGTGATGGAGCCGCGGATCGATCCGACGGGCTCGCTCGCGCGTCGATGGGACGGCTTCGATCGCTTCCTCGACACGTGGCCGGGCAAGATGGTGATGATCGGTCTCACCATCGCCGGCGTCGGCGGCTACCTCGGCTATCGCGACGCCTCGCGTGGGCCGCTGCAGAGCGTCGACGTGCGCGCGCTCGAGCGCGGCGAGGGACCCTCGTGCGCGTACGTGGACCTCGCGCACGCCGAGCTGGTGTGGGAGGGCCGCATCCGCTTCCAGGAGAACAGCAGCGAGAGCTCGTACGTGCCGGTCGTCTCGCGCGAAGATCGTCCCCACGCGGCGGTGTTCGCGCACTACCGCCGCGGCATCGAAGAGGACGCGCCGCTCCGAGGCACTCTCGATCAGGACGACCTCCCGGGCGAGATCCGCAGCGCCTACGAGGATGCGCACGCCATCGAGTCACCGCACTACGTGCTCGAGGTCGGCGCCGATCCGGCGGAGCGAGGCGGCTTCGCGATCTGGATGGGGGGTGCGGGGCTCGTGATCGCGATCGCAGGGCTGGCGATCGCCCTGTCGCTGCGGCGCGCGGCGTGACGCCTACGCGCTGCCGGCGGTGAGCCCACCGTCGAGCACGAGCACCGTGCCCACCGCCATCTCCGCGTCGAGCAGGTAGAGGATGCCCGCCGCGACGTCGCGCGGTCGTCCGACGCGGCCGATCGGATGAAGCCTGGCGAGCGCGGCCATCTGCGCGTCTTCGCGTCGCGCCCGCTCGGCGCCGACCGGCATCACCTCGCCCGGATCGAGCCGGAGCGTGCGCGTCATCTCCGTGTCGACGACGCCTGGCGCGATGGCGTTCACGCGCACGCCGAACGGTGCGAGCTCGACCGCGAGCGCCTTCGTCATCGCGATCACCGCGCCCTTCGTCGCCGCGTACACGCTCGTGCGCTTGGCCGGTGCGATGCCGAGCGTGCTCGCCACCATCACGATCGACGCAGGCGTGCCGCGCTCCTTGCTGCGCCTCGCCAGCGCGCGACACATGAGGAGCGGCGCGCGTACGTTGATCGCGAAGTGCCGCTCGATGCGTGCGGCGTCCACCTCTTCGATGGGCGCGTGCTCGGCCACACCGGCGGCGAGCACCATCGCGTCGCACGGGCCCACGGCGGCTTCGGCGGCGTCGACGGCGCGCTCGGCGTCCTCGCTGCGCGAGAGGTCGAGCGCGACGGGCTCTGCGATCTTCGCGATCTCTTCGCTGCCGCGATCGAAGCGGGCGATGGCTGCCACACGGTCTCCGCGTCGCGCGAGGGCTTCGACCGTCGCGAAGCCGATGCCGCGGCTCGCGCCCGTGACGATGACGTTGCTCAAGAGCGTCCTTCGATGATCGGATGCCGCGGCAAGAACGGCGGCTCGGGCGCCACCTGCACGGGCTCGCCGCTCACCTGGATCTCGTCGTCGGGCACGAACGGCGGCGCATCCACGCACAGGATCGACTGCCAGCGCGTCGTCGGATTGTCGTAGCGATGCGCCGCGTCGTGCGGCCAGCGCGTGACCGTGCCTGCGGGCACCGGCACGCCCGAGAGCAAGAGACCATCGCCGAGCACCATCTCCGACTCTTGCATCACGCGATGCACGTGCAGCGGGATGCACGCGCCGGGCGCGACGTTGAGCCGATAGATCCCGAGGTCGCGCGTCTCGGCCACGATGTCGACGCGACCGAACGGCTTCTCTTCGTGCGTGAGGCGCACGTCGTTGGAGTCGCGGTGCACCTCGAGCGAGGGGATGCCGTTGCCCGCGAGCGCGAGCGGCTTCGCGAGGCGGAGCGTCACTGCCTGTACACGTGCACGCTCTTCGCCGAGCGCGGGCGGCGCGAGCAGATAGCGCGTGAGCGCGTGCGCGGCGGTCTCGAGCAGATCGAAGCGGCAGCTCTGCAGAAGGAACGCGATCTGCGACGCAGTGGCCGCGTAGTCGACGGTGCGCCGCAGGCGCTGGCTCTCGCCCGCAGGCGCGGTGTCGAGCTCCATCTCCACGTCGAGCGTCAGCGGCTGCGGGGTGGTGCGCTCGTGCGGGTAGACGCCCACGATGCAGTCGACGCGCAGGTCGCGGATGGCGATCACGTCGCGTCGCGATCGATCGCGCGCCTTCGTCGGCCGGCTGTTCACGGCCGGAAGATACCGCGCGCGCGGCGGAGAGCGAGCGGACCTCGCGGGCCGGCGCGACCTCGGGCACGCTGCCCTCCGTGGCCGACTTCGACTGGGACGCGTTGCGTGCGATGTGGCTCGATCACACGGACCGCGCCGTCACGCACGCCGCCGCCCGCTACCCCGGCGAGACGTTCTACGTCCTGGTCTTCATGCTCGACGAGGAGCTCCACGGCCCGAGCCTCGCGATGCAGAGCCTCGAGGGAATCGGCATCGATGCGAGCCAGCGTGCCGGCGACTTCTACGCGCGCCAGTGGAGCCCGTTCGAGTGGGGCGAGCGCGACATGATCGACGTCCCAGACGGCGCGGCGGAGAACGTGAAGCTCTACCGCGCGCTCGGCGAGCACGCACGGAGCGGATCGCGCGCCGACTGGCACAGGGCCTACGAGCGTCACGAGAGGCTGATCGTCGAGGTCGCGGGTGTGGTGGCCGAGCGCGCGCGGCGGAAGGAAGGCGCGCTCGGCGCCCTACCGATGACGGACGACTTCGTCGTGTTCGCGCGTCAGCACGACGTGCGGCGCCCGTTCGAGATGGCACGGCGCACCATCACGCCCGAGGTCCTCGCACGCTTCTTCGCGGCCGACCTCGCGGACGAGGCCGCGCGCGCGTCCGTCGCGGCGATGCCGGAGGCCGAGCGGATCGGTTACCTCGTGTCGCAGCTGGGGCGGTTCGACGGGACCGTGGGCTCGGAAGAGGCGCGCGAGCAGCTCGTGGCGATCGGAGCGCCCGCGGTGGACGCCGTGGCGGCGCGACTCGGCGACGCGAAGGTGGGATGGGAGGCCGCGTTCGTGCTCTGCGCGATGGGGCCCGTCGCGGACGCCGCTGCACCAGCCCTGCGCGGTGCGGCGCGTGGAAAGGGCCCGGTCGCGGCGTGGGCCGCGCGCGCGCTCGGCGCCATGGGGCGCATCGACGATCTGATGGCCCTGCGAGCCGCCGGCCTCGACGCGGGCGTCGTGTCGGGGCTCCTGCAGGCGCGCCCGTACGCGTATGCGCCGCTGACGACGCTTCTCGACGCGGGCGATGCGAAGACGCGCGCGGCGATCGCGGAAGCGATGCGACCCGGTAGCGCCAGCTACGCGCCGCGGCCGGAGGACTTCGCGCACGTGGCCGCGTTCGCATCGTCGCCGCACGAAGCGATCCGCAAGGAGGTCGCCATCGCGCTCGGCGCGGGCGAGTGGTCGCGCGAGGACGCGGCGAACGCCGTCTCGCTCCTGATCACGATGCTCGACGACCACGCGTCGGAGGTACGCCGGCTCGCCGCGAACGCCGCGCACGAGCGCGGACACGAGGCGAGCGCCGCACTGCCCGCCTTGCGCGCGCGCACGACGGACCGCGTGAAGGCCGTCGCGGAGTACGCGACGCGCGCCATCGTCGAGATCGAGAGGGACGTCGCGCGGCGACGCTGACCGCACCGAGGCGTCAGGCACCCATCGCATCGAGCGCGTCCTCGACGCCGCGCACGTAGCCGCCACCGAACAGCACGCAGTGCGCCAGCAGAGGGAGCAGCTGGTAGAGAGGCACGCGCTCGCGATGATCCGGCGCAAGCGGCATCGTCTCGGCGTAGGCGTCGAACGTGGCCGGCGCGAAGCCACCGAACAGACGCATCATCGCCAGATCGATCTCGCGGTGACCACCGTAGACCGCTGGATCGATCAGCACGGGCTCGCCGCGCGTGCTCGTGAGCGCGTTGCCGCTCCAGAGATCCCCGTGGAGGCGCGCGGGCGGCTCCGGCGGGCCGACGCGCTCTCGCAGCGTGCCGATCACGTGCTCCACGCCGCGCTGCATCCTCGCGCTCGCGGCGCCGCGATCGACCGCGCGTGCGAGCAGCGGCACGAGGCGCTGCTCGGCATAGAAGGTCGGCCAGTCGGGGCGTGGGCCGTTCGATTGCGGGATCGACGCGAGCCAGTTGTCGTGATCGAGCCCGAACGACGGGGCGCCGCACGCGTGCAACCCCGCGAGACCGCGACCGAGCGCGACCGCGGAGGCCTTCGATGCGGGCCCCGTGTCGATCCACTCGAGCACGAGCGCCGGCGGATCCACGACGAGCGCCAGCACCTGCGGGACGCGCACGCCCGCGAGCCACGCGAGCCCGCGCGCTTCGGCGGCGAACGCCTCGGCCGACGCTCCCGTCTTCACGAACACGTCGCGCCCGTCCGCCAGCCGTCCGCGCTCCGCCACGCGCCCGTCGCCGCCCGCGATTCGCCGAAGGTCGACGACGCGCGCACCGAGCGCGGTCTCGAGCGCAGCCGCCAACCTGCCGTCCATCCCAGACGAGCTTCGCATGCCATCCGCTCGTGGTAAGCAGCGCGCGATGAGCTCACCCGCGGCATCCGATGCGCTCTTGCATGGCTTCCGGCCGGTCCCTCGCACCGGCGTCATCTACGTCACGACCGAGGCCGCCAAGCACGGCTACGCGCCCGACGACGCGTCGTGGTGCAACCTCGGACAGGGCCAGCCCGAGACCGGCCCGCTTCCGGGCGCACCGCCGCGCATCACCGAGATCCGCGTCGATCCGGGCGACCACGAGTACTCGGCCGTCGCAGGCCTCAACGCGCTGCGCGAGACGGTCGCGAGCCTCTACAACCAACGCTACCGGCGCGGGCTGCCGTCGCAGTACACGGCCGAGAACGTCGCCATCGGCGGCGGCGGTCGCGTGTCGATCATGCGCGCGTGCGCAGCCGTCGGCGGCGTGCACATGGGGCACTTCCTTCCGGACTACACGGCGTACGAGGAGCTGCTCGACGTGTTCCGGCGCTTCACGCCCATCCCGATCCTGCTCGACCCCGAGAGCGGCTACGACTTCAGCGTGCGACAGCTCAGCCGCGAGGTGCGCGGGCGCGGGCTCGGCGCGCTGCTGTTCTCGAACCCGTGCAACCCGACGGGCAAGGTGATCGCGGGCGACGAGCTGCGCGCGTGGGTCGCGCTCTCACGCGAAGAAGGCTGCGCGCTGCTCGTCGACGAGTTCTACGCGCACTACACGTGGAAGACGGCGCCGCCCGTGAGCTCGGCCGCCTACGTCGAGGACGTCGATCAAGATCCCGTCGTGATCTTCGACGGCCTCACGAAGAACTGGCGCTACCCCGGCTTCCGCATCTCGTGGACCGTCGGGCCGAAGAGCGTCATCCAGGCCATCGCGAGCGCGGGCTCGTTCCTCGATGGCGGTCCCTCGCGCCCGATGCAGCGCGCGGCCATCGAGCTGCTCGATCCCGAGCGCACCGCGGCCGAGACGAGAGCGATCCAGCAGACGTTCGGTCAGAAGCGGCAGCGGCTGCTCGCCGGGCTGCGAAAGCTCGGCGTGCGCTTCGATCTCGAGCCCGAAGGCACGTTCTACTGCTGGGGCGATCTCTCCGCGTTGCCGCCCTCGTTGCGCGACGGCGAGTCGTTCTTCCGTGCGGCGCTCGAGCACAAGATCATCACCGTGCCGGGCGTATTCTTCGACGTCGATCCCGGCAAGCGTCGCGGCAGCAAGCACTCGCGCTTCCATCATCACGTGCGCTTCTCGTTCGGTCCCGAGGCCGACGTGATCGAGCGTGCGCTCGGTCGCTTCGAGACGATGATCGCGAACGCGACCTGATCGCTACTCTTCGGCGGCGTCGTCGAGCGACGGGAGCGTCCCGAGGAACGGGCCCCACTCGGGATAGCGCTGCGACGGGGCGGCCATCCGCAGCGCCGTGCTCCAGCCCGGTCGCGCCGGGCGAGCGCGCAGCAACATGCCGCACTCTTCGGGCAGCTTGAACCCCTTCTTGAGGTTGCAGTCGCGGCAGCTGGTCACGAGGTTGTCCCACGTGCTCTTGCCGCCGCGGCTCTTCGGCAACACGTGGTCGAGGTTCAGCTCGCGCACGTGCGGATGATCGCCGCAGTACTGACAGGTGAACGAGTCGCGCAGGAAGATGTTGCGGCGCGAGAGCCGCAGCGGTGCGCTCGGCACGCGGCCGTAGTTGGTGAGCAGCACCACGCGCGGCACGCGGATGGGGCCTCGCATCGTGCCGATCGTCTCGTCTTCGGCGGTCGGTACGCCTGCCGCCCACTCGTCCCAGCCGTGCGGCTCGAACCTCGCGTCGAGCGCTCGCGCGCGGCCCAGGAACAGAAGCGTGAACGCTTGCCGCGCCGTGGTGATGCGCACCGGAGCGAAGTTGCGATTCAGCACCAATACCGGCGCGCTCAATCCCGTCTTCGGCGCATCTCTCGAAGTCACTGTCGCAGTTGGGCCCGCGAGCACGTCGGGACTATAGCGCAATACTCGTTGTGGTCCGTTGCCCCCGCCGGAACGAGTTGGTAAGCCGGGCCCAGCGATGTCCGACACCGAACCGCCTGCGCCGCCCCTCGAGGCCCCGCCCGCAGACGCCACCGGCTCGTTTCGCGAGTCGCTCGACTCGCTCGCCGGCGAGGTGCTCGCGCCCGTTCGCAGCGGCGCGCCGCGGGTTTTCGTGGTCAGCGGTGGCAAAGGCGGTCTCGGCAAGACGGTTCTCGCGGCCAACCTCGGCGTGTACCTGGCGAGCGTCGGCCGTCGGGCCCTGCTCGTCGATGCCGACCCTCAGGGCGCCAATGCGCACACGCTGGTCGGTGTTCCCGGGCCGCTCGCACGGCGATCGCACGACCCCATCGAGACGCCCGTTCCGGGCCTGCGCCTCTTGCACACGGGCGCCGACGAAGGGCTCTCGGGGCTGCGCCGCAAGAAGAGCACGCGCCTTCTCTTCGACGAGCTGAAGTCGTTTCCCGACATCGACTACGCCGTGGTCGATCTGGGCACCGCGACGAGCCGCGCCGCGATCGCCGCGATGCTCCGCGCCGACACCGCGATCCTCGTCACGCTTCCCGAGCCCACCGCGCTCGAGTCGACGTACCGCGTGATCGCTCGCGCGTTCCTGGCGCGCTTGCTCGGTCGCGCGCTGCGTCCGGACCGGTTGGTGATCGCCGCGCGCGCGCGTCAGCTCGGTGGCTCGCCGGCGCCGCTCGATCTCTGGCGCAGTCTCGAAGACGACGGGCATCCGCTGGCCGACGAAGTGCGCGCGGCGATGGAGGCGTTCCGCCCGGCGCTCGTGCTCGCGCAGACGCGCTTGCGCGCCGATCTCGATCTCGGCGACGCGATTCGCAGCACGGTGCGCCGCCGCCTCGGCATCACGCTCGAGTACCTCGGCCACGTCGAGTACGACGACACCGTGTGGAGCTGCGTGCGCTCGCGAAAGTTGTTGCTGGTCGAGAGCCCCGGCACGAAGGCGGCGAAGAACATCGAGAAGATCGCGCGCCGCCTGCTCGCGCTCGAGTCGGGCAAGCGCCGCACGCCCGCGCGCACGGTGCCGCCCGAGAGCCATCACGACTTGCTCGAGGTCGAGCGCGGCGCGACCGAAGAAGAAGTGCGTCGCGCGTTCAAGCGCAGCCGCGAGGTGTACGCGCAGAGCGCGCTCGCTTGCTACGGCCTGTTCGAGCCCCACGAGATCGAAGCGCTGCGTGCGCGGCTCGACGAGGCGCACGACGTGCTGCTCGATCCGTCGCGGCGCCGTCCCTACGAGCTCAGCGTGTTTCCGCCGTCGCCCGAGCACGACGAGCCCACGCCTGCGCGGGGCGAGGGAGACGAGCCGCTTCCGCCGGCGCCCGAGATCACCCCCGACACCGCGTTCACGGGCGCGATCCTCAAGGCGATGCGCGAGAGCCGTGGCGTGCGTCTCGACGAGATCAGCGCACGGACGAAGGTCGGCATCGGCTATCTGACGGCGATCGAGGCCGACGACTTCGCGTCGCTTCCGGCGCCCGTGTACGTGCGCGGCTTCGTCGGCGAGCTCGCCAAGTATCTCGGGCTCGATGCGGCGCAGGTCGCACGCACCTACGTGCGTCGGCTGCGTCGCGCGATCGAAGAGCGCAAGGCGGGCTGAGGCGTGACGCGCCTGGTGCTCGCGTCGGGCTCGCCGCGACGCCGTGAGATCCTGACCGCGCTGGGCGTCGCGTTCGAAGTGCGCGTCACGAACGCCGACGAGACGCCCCGAGCCGGGGAGCGCGCCTCCGATCTCGCGCTGCGCATCGCGCGTGTGAAGTGCGAGGCCGCGCTCGGGGACCCGACCCTCGCGGTTCTCGCGGCCGACACGGTGGTCGACGTCGATGGCGTTCCGCTCAACAAGCCGGAGAGCGACGACGACGCGCGCCGGATGATCGCCCTGATGTCCGGCCGCGCGCACGCGGTCCACACGGCGGTCGCGCTCGGTGTGGCGGGCGCCGTGCACACGCGTCTGGTCTCGACGGAGGTCGTGTTCCGCGAGCTCGATGCGGGCGCGATCGATCGCTACGTGGCGAGCGGCGAAGGACGAGACAAGGCGGGCGCGTACGCGCTGCAGGGCATGGGCGCGGGCCTCGTGCGCGAGGTGCGCGGCTCGCCGTCGAACGTGATCGGTCTGCCCGCGGCAGAGACGGTGGCGCTCTTGGTCGAGCACGGCGTGATCGCGTGTTGGCCGCCGGTGGCGCCGTGACGGACGTCGCCGCGAACCTGCGCGTGGTTCGCGATCGGATCGCGCGCGCGGCCGAGCGTGCGCGGCGTGATCCCGCGTCGGTCGCGCTCGTCGCGGTGAGCAAGCTGCACGACGCGGCCGCGATTCGAGCGGCGTACGAGGCGGGGCAACGCAGCTTCGGCGAGAACTACGTGCAGGAGCTCGAGGGCAAGGCGAGCGAGCTCGCGTCGTTGGAGGGCCTCGTGTGGCACTTCATCGGCCACCTGCAGCGCAACAAGGTGAAGGCCGTGCTGCACGCGCATCCGATCGTGCACACGGTCGACTCGCCCCGGCTCGCCGACGAGCTGGCGCAGCGCGCGGCGCCCGGCGAGCGCGTGCGTGTGCTCCTGCAGGTGAACGTGGCGCGTGAGGCGCAGAAATCGGGCGCGGCGCCCGAGGAGCTCGATGCGTTGGTGGCGCACGTGCGCTCGCACGCGTCGCTCGAGCTACGTGGCTTGATGACGATCCCTCCGGAAGCGGGCGATCCGCGTCCGCACTTCCGCGCGCTGCGCGAGCTCGCCGAGCGTCACGCGCTGCCGGAGCTGAGCATGGGCATGAGCGCCGACCTCGACGCCGCGGTCGAGGAGGGCGCGACGCTCGTGCGCATCGGGACTGCGATCTTCGGGGCGCGCCAAATCACGGATCGCGATTCGTGATCACGAATCGCAACGTGATTTGTCGGCGCGCCGCAGGGCCCGCTATTGCGGGCCGCGGCGCCGAAGTTCCGTGCGTATGCACGGAACGGAGTAAATGACAGTGTGATTCGTGCACGAATCACGATCTGTCATTTAGTTCATCGCGGCGGCGGGGCCGTCGGTCGCGACTTCTTCTTCTCGGGCGGCGGGCTTCTCCGGCGCCTCCAGGCCGAGCTCTTCGAGCGGGTCGCCGCTCCACAGCTTGCCGCGCGCCATGTAGCTCCACATCCGCAGGTCCGCGAGGAACGACCAGAGCGGGTACTGGAACGTCGCCGGCCGATTGCCCTCGACGCCGAAGTGCCCGACCCACGCGCACGCGTACGCGCTCACGACACCGGCCGGAAAGATCACCGGCGATGCGAGCGTCGGCAGCGCCACCATCCCGAGGATGTGCGCGAGCGGGCGGCCCTTGGGCTCCTGCGTCGAGCCGTGCGCGAGCAGCGCCGCGAACCCCGCCATCGCGAGCGGGAACTTCACCGGGCTCGTCACCGTGCTCGCGACGCAGCTCGCGAAGAAGCTGCTCGTGCCCGCGAAGTGCAGACGCCGCGACGTCGCATTGCGGTGCTCGGACAAGTAGTAGGGCCAGAACTCTTCGAACGACTGGAACCGCTCGGTCGTGGCCGACTGGCCTTCGGGCAATGTCATGACGGGCCTCCGTGAACGACGAGCAGTGTACGCGCCTCAGCGCGCAGCGGCGAGCCGTCGTACGAGCGCGCGCGCTTCGTCCATCGTGGCCGCGGCGACGAGAAACCCGTGCCCACGACGGATCCACGCGCGATGCGCCGGGTAGGGCGCGCGCGCGAGCAGCACCTGCGTGGCCGCCAGGTCTTCGAGCGTGCCGAACGGCGTCTCGTGATCGGAGATGGGCAGGGCGAGGCGTATCGCGTCGTCGGCCGACTCGAGCGCGTGGCCGTGAAGCGTCGCATCGGCGCCCGCCGCGAGTGCGGCGAGATGCAGCGCGATGTCGCTGGTCGGCTCGCGTCCCGGCTCGCCTCGATGGGTCACGGTGAACGTGCTCGCGTCGAAGCGAACGATCTCGACGATCGCAGGCTCGCCACGACGACGCCCGCTCGCCGAGGCGATCCATCCGCCGCCTGGCAGACGCAGCGCACCGTTTCCCGCGACCGCGCCGTCGTCGAGCACGGGCGCGAGGCCCAGCGCTTCCATCTCCGCGAGCGCGTCCGCCAGCACGTGCGCGTGAGCGCGCGCCTCGGCGCTCGGCGGCCCGAGTCGCTCGCCGCGATAGCGCGCGCGTCGCGTCCCGGCCTCGACGTGCTCGACCATGCCCCAGCGTACCGCGCTTGCGGAGCGTGCCACGACGGATCACCGTCGCGCCGTGCTCGCGCTCGTCATCGTCGTCGTGCTCGTCGTGCAGGCCTGGTGGCTGGGCGCGCTCGCGCTGAGCCGGGCAGGCTCGACGACGCTCGATCCGAACGAGCGCTTCGACGCGATCGTCGTGCTCGGTTGCCGCGTCCTGCCGAACGGACAGCCCGGTCCCGCGTTCGCGCGCCGTCTCGATCTCGGCTGCGCGCTCGTGCGCGCCGGGGCCGCGCCGAAGCTCGTCGTGACCGGTGGACGCGTCAGCACCTCGATCTCCGAGGCCGATGCGGCACTCGCCTACGTCGAGGCCCGCTCGCTCGCGCCGGTCGATCGCCTCGTCCGCGAGGATCAGGCACGCAACACGCGCGAGAACGCCACACGCACGCGCGCGTTGCTGGGCGAGGCGCGTGTGCTCGTGGTGACCACCGACTGGCACGTGCCGCGCGCGCGTCGCGTCTTCGCCCGCTCGTTCGCACACGTGCGTTGCATCGGTGCCCCAGGAAAGCTGCGCGGCGCCCTCCGCGAGGTCGTGCCGTTCCTCCTCGATCGTTTGCGCGGAACGTGACACCACGAGAGTCATGGAGCCCACCGTCGAGCGCGTGCTGCGGGACTGGCTGGCGTCGCCCCTCGTCCTCGCCGACGACGTGGGAGACGTGCTCGTGTGGGCCGGCGCGTTCGGCGCCGACGTCGAGCGTGCGTGGAACGAGTGCCCACGCGCGGATTACCTCGCGCTGATGGCGGGCGCCTACGGAGGCGACGCCGCGCGCATGACGGCGCTCGTGTGCGAGCTCGCCGAAGAAGTGGTGCCGCTCGCGCGCGGGCGTCGCGCCGCCGCCGCGTCGCTGCGCCTCGTGAAGCGTGGTGACGAAGAGGGCATCGCCTCGCGCTTGCCGTCGATGGCCGAGGCGATCGACCGCGAAGTGAGCGCCCACGACGCTGCCGTCGAGCGCATGGCCCCTGCGCTCGGTCGGGTCATGAGCACCCTGCGTCGTCGCGCGCCCGTCCTCGAGCCGATGGATCCCGCGGCACGCTTCGCCGAGGTCAGCGCACTCGCGGTCGTGCGCAGCGCGGGCCGTCTGTGGGCCAAGCAGTTCGAGATCGGCGCGAGCGCGAGCGGTCTGCGCGTCGTCTACTGCGCGCTCACGTGCAGCATGGCGGCCGGCCTCGTCGAGACGGTCGACGCGCTCGGCGCCCGCACCGCGGGCGACGTCTCCACGCGCCGCGAAGCCCACGCGCAGGTGTTCGCCGAGAGCGCGGTTGCGTTCCGGCAGCTGGCCGCCGTCGCGGATCATCGTCGCTGCGGCGCGTCCGGAACGTTCGCGCGTCTGCTCGGCGAGCTCAGCGCGATCGCCCTCACCGAGCCGAGCGGTGCGGCGCCGTTCGCGGCCACGTTCGCGACGGCCACGGCGGCTGGGCGTGCGGCCGGTGCCGAAGCGCTCGCCGAGCTCGCCGATCGTGTTCGCGCGGCCGTTCCGTTCGAGTCGCTGGTGAGCGCGCCGCGAACGAAGGCGGCGAAGGCGCGTCTCGCGAACGATCCGCGCAGCGTGTTCCGCGAGTCGATCGATCGTCTCGGCTCGTCGGTGACCGGTCTCGCCGAGCCGAGCGTCACCGAGGCGTACGAGCTGACGTGCGCGGTGCTCGCTGCGCCGGGCCCGTTCGATCGCGCGCGCTTCTTCCGCGCGCTCTCCACGTTCTACGAGCGCTTCGGCCTCGCCCTCGAGGCGCGCCCCGACGACCGTTCTCCGGAGGAGCGCGCCATCACGCTCGCGCGCGCGCAGGACGCCCGTGACATGGCGCGCGAAATAGAGAGGCTCGCCCGGGGTGGGGCGAGCCTCGTGCACTGATCGGTTCGGAAGAGATCGCTCGTCAGTAGCCCTGGATCACGCTCATCGCCTCGTCGTGCATCTGGTAGACCTGCGCGGGCGGCGCCGCGGGCGCATCGGCCGTGCCGGCGATCGAGGGGAGATAGCCGTCGAGCACGCGCATCGACGAGGCCTGCGCTGCGAGCGACGCGTCGCTGTCGAGCGTGGCGTACTGCTCGGTCTGCGCAGCCGCTTGGGCGAGCACCTGACGGGCCTGGTCGACGTCGCCGCCGCGCGCCATCGCGATCGCGCGGATCGTGACCTCGGCCGCCATCAGGCGCGCCGCATCGCGCTCCACGCTCTCGTCGCGGCCCGTGGCGATCTCTTCGTCCGAGTCGGACGCGTGCGCGCCGAGGAACACGCGACGCTCGAGGTCGCCCGCGCCATCGACGGCGTCGCTGAAGTGGAGCACCGCATCGACCAGCTCGACCGTCGCACCGTCGCGGCGCGGCGCCGCCTGCATGCGCACGAGGATGTCGCGACCGTCGCCTTCGGAGAGATCGCCGAGCTCGACGCGCACGCCGTTCGCGTACGCGCTGGTCGCGGGACCGACCACGCCCACGATGGTCACGCCCGGACCCGGCGAGAGCTGCACGTACGCGCCGCGCGCCACGGTGCGCACCAGGCGGAACACTTCGTCGCGGAACACCTCGGCGACCGCCGACGAGTCTTCGACCGCGTGGAAGCCGCCACCGCTGCGCGAGGCGATCGCGCCGAGCAACGTCTCGTCGTAGTCGACGCCGAGGCCGAGCGCCGTGATCGCGATCTGTCGCTCGCCCGCGGCCTGCGCCATCGCTTCGATGCCGCTCGCATCGTTGGGCACGCCGTCGGACAAGAGCACGACGCGGTTCACGCCCGAGGGATCCCAGTGCCGCACGACCTCTTCGAGCCCGGCGGTGAGACCGCCCCGCAGATCCGTCGTGCCCTGCGCGACCATCCGATCGATCGCACCACCGAGCTCGTCCATCGAGTGCGAGTCGATCACCGTCGAGGGCAAGAGCACCTCGGTCGACGACGAGAACGCGACGACCGCGAGGCGATCACCGTTCTGGAGCTGCGAGAGCAACGCACGCGTGGCCGCGCGTGCATCGCCGATCGGTGCGCCCTCCATCGAGCCCGACGTGTCGATCACCACCGCGAGGTTGATCGGCGGACGATGCGCGCCGCGCACGGCAGACGCGTCGATGTGCAGACGGGCGAGGACTTCGCTCGTCTCGCCCGCCGCGACGAAGCGGTTGCCGAGCGCGCCCGTCATCGAGATGACCTCGGGGTCGTGCCCGGGCGGCCGGACCTCGGTCCCGCCGCATCCCATCAGAATCGAAGCCAAGCCCGCGCATCCGAGCGCGAGCGTCCCGATGACGCTCTTCCGCATACTCGTCTCCCTGGGCGCCGCGAAGGTTCCTGGTGCAGCGCGCTGGGCAGTCCGACGGGTCAGCGGCGGGTTCGGTCTAACTTTTCGAGAGACGTTCTCAGGCGCCGCCGCGCGGCTTGAACGACGAGACCTTCGCGAGCTCCTCGAAGAGCTCTTTCTCGCGGTCGCCGAGCGTGTCCGGTACGGCGATCTCGACGGCGGCGTAGAGGTCGCCGCGCTCGCCGTTGGCCGTGGGGTAGCCCTTGCCGCGGAGGCGAATGCGGCGCCCCGACGACGTGCCGGCGGGGACCTTGAGCTTCACTTCGCCATCGAGCGTCGCGAGCGCCGCCACCGTGCCGAGCGCGGCCTCCCACGGCGCGACGACGAGTGGCGTGACGAGATCGTCGCCCTCGAATCGGAAGTGCTCGTCGGCAGCGAGCTTCACCGTGAGGTAGAGGTCGCCCGGTCCGCGAGCGCCCGGATGTCCCTTGCCCGCGAGTCGGATGCGCTGACCGTCGCGCACGCCCGCGGGGATCTTGAACGTGATGCGCGACGTCTCGCCGCTCTGCGCGTCGCTGATGCCGATCTCGCGCGAGCCGCCGCGAAAGGCCTCGCCGACGCCGAGCTCGATCGTCGACTCGAGATCGCGACCCTTGGTGGGCTGCCGCCGCTGCGCGCGACCACCGAAGCCGCCCATGCCGGGGATGCCGCCGAAGCCGCCGCCCATCTGGCCGCCGCCCGCGAACATCTGCTCGAAGATCGACTGCAGGTCGTTCGGGTCGATGCCTTGCGCGCCGCCGAGATCACCGAAGTCGAAGCGCGCGTTCTCCGCACCGGGCGGAGGCTGACGTCCCTCGGAGATCGCCTTCCACGCGGGACCGTACTGATCGTAGAGCGCCCGCTTCTTCTCGTCCTTGAGGACCTCGTACGCCTCGTTGATCTCCTTGAAGCGGTCCTCGGCCTTCGGGTCCTTGTTGCGGTCGGGGTGCCACTTGCGCGCGAGCCCACGAAACGCCTTCTGCATCTCGTCTTCGCTCGCCCCGCGCTGCACGCCGAGCACCTCGTAATAGTCTTTGTACGCCACCGGTTCGCCGTCCTCGCGCGAGCAACTTGATCACGAGACGCCGCGGCACAAGCCGTCAGTGTCCGGTGGGAGCCTCGATGGGAGGGGGGCTGGCGAGATCGTCCGACTCGGCTGCCTCACCGGGGGTCGTGGGCGCCACACGGGTCGGACGCGCGCCGCCGGGATCGGCCGCGGCCTCGTCGGGCGAGTCGACGCGCACGGGGCGCGGTCCGCTCGACTCGGTCGGCGCGGCGCTCGAGCCACCGCCGCAGCCGACGACGACGACGAACGCGAGCGAGAGCAAGACGACCTTCATCGCGCGACTCCTTCGAGCTGAAGATGCCGCCGTGCCTCTTCTTCGTCGAACGTGATGAGCTCCTGCTCGGCCGTCTCGTCCTGGAGCGAGTGGCGACGCTGCTGCATGGCCACGGTCGCGCTGTCGCAGAGCACGACGCGGCTCTTGAAGCCCGGCATCGCCTGCGCGGCCCGCTTCACGTCGGAGAGCAGCTGCGCCGAGTCGTTGTCGAGCGGCGCGAGGCCACGCAGATCGGCGAGCACGCGGAACGTGGCGCCACCCGTCGCGGCGAGCGCCTGTGCGTGGGAGCGCATCAGCGCGCGGATGTGCTGCGCCGTCGCCTGCCGCGTGATGCGGATGGCCAAGACGTGAGTCGCAGGGTCGTACTCGATGCACCACATGACGAAGAACGAAGCTGGAACGGCCGACTACAAACGAAGAGCCCCGCTCATCGTATGCCGAGAGCGGGGCCGAACCGATCGAGAGATTGGAGGTGTGCTGCTTACTGGCAGGACGCCGGGACGGCCTGGTTGGTCGCCGTCAGACCGGTGCGGAAGCCGTCGATCGCCGACTGACAGGCCGAGTCGGGCATGCCGGCCGTGCCGTAGCTCGAGCACGACGACGCGATGCCTGCGCCGTAGGGCGTGGCCGCGTACGCGTTGCAGCACTCGACCGCGCGCTGACAGACGCTGCCGCCACCGCCGCCACCCGCTGCAGGAGCCGGCGCGGCGCCGCCGCCACTGTCGACCGCGGGGACCGCCGGGATCGAGCTCGCCGCCATCATCTGGCAGGCGTAGGAGCCCGCCGAGCAGAGGCAGCTGAGAAGAAGCAGGATGCCGCAGCCGATGCCGATGTTGCGGCCCATCTTGCTGCCGCCGCCGGCCGGCGCACCCATCGGCGCGCCCATCGGAGGACCACCCATGGGCCCGCCCATCGGAGGACCGCCCATGCCGCCGCCCATCGGAGGGCCGCCCATGCCGCCGCCCATCGGAGGGCCGCCCATGCCGCCACCCGGAGGACCACCGAACCCGCCCTGAGGCGGGGCACCGAACCCACCACCGCCCGGCGGACCACCGGCCGGAGGCGCACCGAATCCACCCGACGGCGGCGGCGCACCGAAGCCACCCCCTGCCGGCGGCGCACCGAAACCACCCTGCGAGGGCGGCGGCGTACCGAAACCACCGCCCGGCGCGGTGTTCTGGGGCGCACCGAAGCCACCCTGCGAGGGCGGCGGCGTGCCCGGCGCGGAGCCGAAGCCACCCGGCGGCGGACCGCCCGGGGGCGCACCGAAACCACCACCTGCGGGCGGCGCACCGAATCCACCCTGCGAGGGCGGCGGCGCACCGAAGCCACCCGCCTGCGCGGGCGGCGCACCGAAACCACCTGCCGGCGGACCGGCGGGCGGCGCACCGAAGCCACCCGGCTGCGCGGGCGGTGCACCGAATCCACCCTGCGGCGGCGGCGGATCACCGAATCCACCCTGCGGCGGCGGCGCGCCCATCGGAGCGCTCGGCGGCGCACCGAACGCACCCGGCGGCGGGCCTCCGGCCGGCGGACCCGGCGGAGCGCCCGGCGGCGTCATCGGTCCGAGCATCGTCTGCTGGAACGCGAGGTTCGGCTTGGCGGGCTCGGCCGCGGCCTGCGGCGGCGGTCCCATGGGTGGAGCGCCTGGTGGCGGTCCCCCCGGCGGAGCACCCGGCGCCGGCGGCTTCCCGGCTCCGACACCCGTCATCATCATCGTGCCCTTGAACTTCGACGCGGCCGCTTTCGGCTTGAGCGGCGACTGACACGCCACGCATTGCGTCGCGGTGTCGGTGTTCGGCTTTCCGCAGTTCGGACAGAAGACGGTCACTGGCGCCTCCGACCCTCCGCGCGCATCACGCGCGAGGGTGTTGCTGACAAGACTCCTGGCGAAGCCAGGCGATCACTCGACTCGATCGATCACTCACTCTCACGCGACCCCCAGGCCTCGTTCGAGCGCGGCGACATTAGCGAGAAGATGCCTTTGTGGGAAGGGCTTTTCGCGGTCCACGTCGGCCTTGACACCTACGAACGACGAGCCTAGCGTCCGCCCCGCCCGTCACCCCCGGGCGCGCTGCGCGCGTGTGCGCTCCCCTCGTCGCGCGGCTTGTTTCACGGGGCTCAAGCGTTGCGCGACGTCGCGACGTGCGAGCGAGGGAGCAGCCGAAAAGGCGACTGCATGGCTCTCTCGCTGAGCACGGATCAGGAAAAGAAGATCGACGAGATCGTCGGTCGCTACCCCACGAAGCGCGCCGCCTGCATTCCCGTGCTCCACGTCTGCCAGGCGCAGGCGGGCTGGGTCACTGCGGACGTGATTGCGTGGGTCGCTCAGCGCCTCGGAATGGCGACGAGCGAAGTGCAGGGCGTCGTCACGTTCTACACGATGTACCACCAGGCTCCCGTCAAGAAGCACGTGCTCTGGGTGTGCCGGACGCTCTCGTGCGATCTGCGCGGCGGCAAGGCGATCCAGGAGCACGTCGAGAAGCGCTTCGGGTGCCACACGGGCCACGACAGCACGAACGGCGTGTGGTCGCTGAAGAAGGCCGAGTGCCTCGCCGGCTGCGGCTACGGCCCGATGGTGCAGATCGACGATCGCTTCTTCGAGAACCTCACGCCCGCGGCGCTCGACGCGGTGATCGACGCCTACGAGAAGGGCACGCCGCCCCCGCAGGCCGAGACCGCGTTCACGAAGAACCCCGCACCGCCGAAGCCGTCCGCGCCTCCGCCGGCCGCTCCCGCCGCACCCACTCCGTCGACGCCTCCGTCGGCACCGCAGGCCAGCTGATGCCCACGACTTACGCGAACATCCTCAGCAACCGCTACACGCTCGACAAGAGCTGGACGATCGAGACCGTCGAGAAGAACGGCGGTTACGTCGCCGCGCGCAAGGCGGTCACCGAGCTGACGCCCGACTTCATCAAGGCCGAGGTCAAGGCCGCGAACATCCGCGGACGCGGCGGCGCGGGGTTCCCCGCCGGCATGAAGTGGAGCTTCCTCGCGCCGGTGAAGGCAGGCGAGCAGGCCTACCTCGTCATCAACGCCGACGAGGGCGAGCCCGGCACGTTCAAGGACCGCACGCTGATGGAGAAGGATCCCCATCGGCTGATCGAGGGCTGCATCATCGCGATGTGGGCGCTCGGCGCGCACAAGACGTTCATCTACGTGCGCTGCGAGCTCGTGCTCTCGATCGCGCGTCTCGAGGCAGCGATCGAGAGCTGCAAGAAGCGCGGCTATCTCGGGCCGCGCCCGTTCGGAAAAGATCACGCGATGGACATCGTCGTGCACCCGGGTGCCGGCGCGTACATCTGCGGCGAAGAGACGTCGCTGCTCAACTCGCTCGAGGGCTTCCGCGGTGAGCCGCGCCTCAAGCCGCCGTTCCCCGCCGTGAAGGGCGCGTTCGGCATGCCCACGATCGTGAACAACGTGGAGACGATCGCGGCGGTGCCCGACGTCATCACGATGGGCGGCGAGAAGTGGAGCAACCTCTCGCTGCTCCCGCCGGAGATGAAGGACGGCGGCACGCGCCTCTACGGCATCAGCGGGCACGTCAAGAAGCCGGGCGTCTTCGAAGCGCCCGTGGGCATCACGCTGCGCGAGATGATCTACGACTTCGGCGGCGGCATGTTGCACGACGGTCGTCCGCTCAAGGGCGTGATCCCTGGCGGCTCCTCGACGCCCGTGCTGCGCCCCGAAGACAAGGTGCACGCGCCCGACGCGAAGAACCCGATGAACAAGTGGCACGGCAAGAGCCACTTGGACGTGCCGCTCGGCGTCGACACGATGCGGAACATCGGCTCGATGCTCGGCACGTGCTGCGCGATCGTCATGGACTCCTCGGTCAACATGGTCGAGGCGTCGCGCAACCTGATGAAGTTCTATCACCACGAGTCGTGCGGTCAGTGCACGCCGTGTCGTGAGGGAACGGGCTGGCTCGAGAACGTCTTGAACAAGCTCTGCGAGGGCAAGGGCAAGGCGAGCGACGTCGATCTGCTCGTCGACATCTCGAACAACATGATGGGCAACACCATCTGCGCGCTCGCCGACGGAACGGCGATGCCGATGCTCGCGTTCGTGCGCAAGTATCGCAGCGAGTTCCTCGCCGCCGCGGAGAAGGGCGTCCCGATGAGCGACCGCCGGCTCGATGCGGCGCTGCTCGCTTCGTTCGAAGGGAGGGCCGCCTGATGGAGACCGCAGCCACCGCGATGACGACCGATCTCAGCACGTCGGGGCAAGTGCTCTTCGTGCTGTCGGCGATCATCGCGCTCGTCTCGGCCATCGCGACCGTCACGCAGCGCTCGCCGCTGCGCGCCGCGATGGGCCTCTTGCTCCACATCGTCTCGCTGGCGGGCCTCTATCTCTCGCTGCACGCGCACCTGCTCGCGGCGATCCAGATGCTCGTGTACGCGGGCGCGGTCGTCGTCCTCTTCGTGTTCGTCATCATGCTCATCGGTCCCGGCGCGCTCTCGTCGCGTCCCGACGAGCGGGGCGTGTCGACCAAGCTCGTGGGCGCGGCCACCATCGCGCTCGTCGCAGGCGCGATCGCGTTCCAGCTCGGCGCGACCGACGGAGGCCACGTGCTCATCGCTTCGTGCGCCGATGGCGCCACGGGCTGCATGGAGTTCGGCGGCGTGAGCGCGGTGTCGCAGGCGATCTTCGTCGACGCGGCCGTCCCGTTCGAGCTCGTGTCCGTGCTGCTGCTCGTCGCGATCATCGTGGCGATCGCGGTCGCGCGCGGCGTGCACCCGGGCGAGACCGGTGGCGTCGAGACCAACGAAGATCTCGATCACGCCGGCAAGAAGAAGCTTCCGATTCGTCCGCGCACCGCGGACCCGCTCCCGGGCGAGTCGCCCGCCGAATGAAGAGGACACGACGATGATCATCGGCCTCGGCACGTATCTGACTCTCGCCGCCGTCCTCTTCGGGATCGGCGCCGCCGGCTTCCTCACGCGGCGCAACCTGCTGCTCCAGCTCATGTCGATCGAGATCATGCTGAACTCGGTCAACCTCACGCTCGTCGCGTTCAACCGCTGGAATCCCGAGAACCACGCGGGCCAGGTGTTCGCGTTCTTCGTGATCGCCGTCGCCGCCGCCGAGGCCGCGGTGGGCTTGGCGATTCTCATCAGCCTCTTCCGCTTGAAGAAGTCGGTCGACAGCGATCGCGCCGACCTCCTCAGGAACTGAAGCGCGAACATGGACCAATACTTCGACCTCTCGAACTTCGCGAGCCACTCGCTCGTCTGGATCGTCCTGCTCCCGCTGCTCGCCGCCGTGATCAACGGCAGCTTCGGTGGGCGCGCCGACAAGCGCATCGTCACGCTGCTCTCGGTCGGCTCCGTCTTCACCTCGTTCCTCATCGCGCTCTACGCGTTCGGCACGCTGCTGCGCGCGAGCATGGGCGAAGGGCACGACGAGGGCCGCGTCGTGCAGGACGTGTACGAGTGGTTCTGATCGCCATCCCGGCGGGCGAGGGCGCCGTCTACAACGTTCCCGTCCACGTCCGCTTCGTCATGGATCACCTCTCCGGGATCATGACGGTCATGGTCACGGGCATCGCGTCGCTCATCCACGTGTACTCGACGAGCTACATGGGTGAGGACCCGGGCTACCCGCGGTTCATGACGTATCTGAACCTGTTCACCGCCTCGATGCTCATCCTGGTGCTCGGGTCGAACGTCCCGCTGATGTTCGTGGGCTGGGAAGGCGTCGGGCTCTGCTCGTACCTCCTCATCGGCTACTGGTGGGAGAACCCCGCGTACGCGGCGGCCGGTCGCAAGGCGTTCGTCGTCAACCGCATCGGCGACTTCGGCGTGCTCATCGGCACGTTCCTTCTCGTCTCGGTCGGGCACAGCTTCGAGTTCGATCAGATCAACGCGGCGGCGAGCGAAGCGGCGGCGACGCCGTTCGTGATGGGCGGCACGCCGTGGGGCGTCCACGTCGGCACGCTCGCAGCGCTGCTCCTCTTCCTCGGCTGCACCGGCAAGAGCGCGCAGCTGCCGCTCTACGTGTGGCTGCCCGACGCGATGGCTGGCCCCACGCCGGTCTCCGCGCTCATCCACGCGGCCACGATGGTCACGGCGGGCGTCTATCTCTGCTGCCGCCTCTCGAGCGTGTTCATCCACAGCCAGACGGCGATGTGCGTCATCGCGCTCGTGGGCACGGCGACGGCGTTCGTCGCGGCCTCGATCGGGCTCGTGCAGAACCAGATGAAGAAGATCCTCGCTTACTCCACCGTGAGTCAGCTGGGCTTCATGTTCGCCGCGGTGGGCACCGGCGCGTTCGGCGCGGGCATCTTCCACGTGTTCACGCACGCGTTCTTCAAGGCCTGCCTCTTCCTCGGCGCGGGCTCGGTGATGCACGCGATCCACGCGCACGGCGACGCGGACATCCGCTACCTCGGCGGTCTCAAGAAGTACATGCCGCGCACGCGCATGACGTTCCTGCTCGCGTGCCTCGCCATCGCGGGCTTCCCGCTCACGAGCGGCTTCTTCTCGAAGGACGACATCCTTCTCGGTGCGCTCGAGTCGACCGAAGGCCATCTGCCGCCGTGGGTGGGCTGGACGGTGTTCGTCACGCTCTCGATCACCGCCGCGATGACCGCCTTCTACATGTTCCGGCTCTACTTCCGGACGTTCGAGGGCGAGTTCAAGGGCGGTCACGAGCCGAGCGCCGATCATCACGAGGGCGACGATCACGACGTCACGCCGCACGAGTCCGACGACGCGGTCACGATCCCGCTCATCGTCCTCGCGTTCGGCGCGATGGTCGTGGGCTTCCTCGGTCTGCCGCACTGGATTCCGGGCCTCGAGCACTTCTCGTGGTGGGGCCACTGGATGAACGGCACCGCCGAGCACTGGGGCCCCGTCGCGTCGTGGGCACGCTACGGCGCCGAGGCCGAGGCACACGGCGGCATCCCGATGGGACCGCTCGCGATGGGCGTCGGCACGCTCGCCGGTCTCGGCGGCATCGGCCTCGCGTACCAGTGGTACTACGTCGGCGAGGGCAAGACGCCCGAGAGCCTGATGGCCAGCTGGCCGCGGCTGCACGCGTTCCTCATGGACAAGTGGCGCGTGGACGAGCTCTACGAGTTCGTCCTGCTCGGGCCGTTCAAGTGGCTCGCGGTCGTCACGGCGAACATCGACCGCATCCTGGTCGACGGCCTCCTCACGGTGGTGCCGGGCTGGATCGCGAAGGGCCTCGGCATGATCGCGACGCGCCTGCAGACGGGCGCGATCTACGCGTACACGACGATGTTCGTGATCGGCACGGCCGCGGTCGTGTGGTGGTTCACGTTCCCGCACACGACGGTGGTCGGTGAGGTCGACGGCGCGACGGTGGCGTGGACGGCCGAGCGCGGCACCGGCTACACGTATCGCTGGGACTTCGACTCCGACGGCCTGCTCGACACCGAGTCGTCCGAGTCGCCGGCCGCAACGCACGAGTACGGTGCCGACGACGGCTACGTCGCGCTCGTCGCCCAGGTCGAGGACCAGGAAGGCACGACGATCTCCGAGGTCGAGATCGCGCCCGGCGCGCGCGAGGTTCCGCTCGAGCAGGCGGGCTTCCGCGTCGCCGAGATCTCGTCGGGTGATGCGCCTACGGCGTCGGTGCCGCCGACCGTGCGCCTCGTGAACCGCGCGGTCGAAGGCACGGACGAGACGGAGACGGTCGTCGTGCTCGACACGGGAACCGCCGAGGCCATCGTCGGCTCCGAGTCGTCGAGCGCCGAGCACCACGAGTTCGACATGGACGCCGGTGACGTCGCTCGCATGAGCGGCGCCATCGTTCGCATCGGCGCGCGCGCGTGCGCGACCGTCGAGACCGAGAGCGTGTTCGGCAACCGCTCGCACACGCGCGAGTGCGTCACCGTCCGCATCCCACGCACGGAAATGCAGCCGCTTTCCAGCACATTGGGATCCTAAGCTTAGAATTCCACGTGGACAAGTTGTCGCG
>JADMIO011135814.1_pt1 | contig 27372 bp, 24 predicted proteins | sample 8958161 | NCBI WGS metagenome assembly JADMIO01 (sample SAMN16585339, study PRJNA669376) | soil metagenome | isolation source: Crop rotation soil | place: USA: Cullars Rotation, Alabama | collected 2011
CGCGACAACTTGTCCACGTGGAATTCTAAGCTTAGGATCCCAATGTGCTGGAAAGAACTTGGGCGTCGTCTACCAGGACTACAAGCTGCTGCCGACCCGCACGGTCTACGAGAACGTCGCCTACGCGCTCCAGGTCACGGGCGGCACCCGGCGCGAGATCCGCGAGAAGGTGCCGGACATCCTGCGCCTCACCGGGCTCTCGCTGAAGCTGCACTCCTATCCCGACCAGCTCTCCGGCGGCGAGCAGCAGCGCGTGTCGGTGGCGCGCGCGTTCGTCAACCACCCGCCGCTGCTGCTGGCCGACGAGCCGACCGGCAACCTCGATCCCGAGACCTCGATCGGGATCATGCAGCTGCTCTACCGGATCAACCGCACCGGTACGACGGTCGTGGTCGCCACCCACGACGTCGACATGGTCGACCGCATGCGCCGCCGCGTGATCGAGCTCTCCAAGGGCAAGGTCGTGCGCGACGAGATGTCGGCCGGCTACAGCGGCACCAACGAGGAGACGACGCAGGAGCTCGGCGACCGGCTGTGGGGTGACTGGGAGTGAGCTTCGGGTTCTTCCTGCGCGAGGCGCTGCGGGCGCTCAGGCGCAACGCCGTCCCGTCCTTCGCCGCCATGGCGACGGTGCTCGTCACCGTGCTCATCCTCGGCGTGTTCATCCCGATGGTGCAGGCCACCACGGGCGCCGCCAACGAGGTGCGCAGCAAGGTCATCGCGGACGTCTACCTCAAGACCAACGCCAAGCCGGCGGACGTCGACCGCGTGCGCAAGCTCATCGAAACCCAGACGCCGCACGTGGGCAAGGTCGAGTTCGTCTCCAAGCAGCAGGCCATCTCGCGCGAGCGCGAGGACGGCCGCGGCGCCTACTACGACCTGCTGGGCTCCAACCCGCTGCCCGACACCTTCCGCGTCACCCCGGACAAGCCGGACAACATCGGCGCCGTGCGCGACGCGCTCGCGCCGCAGTCCACCGGCGGCGGGCGCACCGTGATCGACCCGTCGATCGACGAGGTGCGCAACCGCGAGGAGGACACGGCGAAGATCCTCTCCGTCACGCGCGTGGTGAAGCTGTGCATGGCGCTGCTCGCCGCGCTGCTGGTGGCCGCCTCGCTGCTGCTGATCGCCAACACGATCCGGCTCTCGCTCTACGCCCGCCGCCGCGAGGTCGAGGTGATGAAGCTCGTCGGCGCCACGGACTGGTTCATCCGCTGGCCGTTCATGCTCGAGGGGGTGATCGTCGGCTTCCTGGGCGCCGTCGTCGCGGTGCTGCTGCTCGGCGTCATCAAGGTCGCGGTGATCGACCCGCTGGCCGACGACTTCGCGCTGATCGCGGCCCCGGACACGATGAACTTCCCGCTGCTGATCGGGCTCCTGCTCCTGTCGTCGATCGTCGTGTCGGCGTCGGGCTCGGGACTGTCTCTGCGCCGTTTCCTCCGCGTTTAGCTGACACGGCTACCGTGAGCTGGCGTCAATGCGCCGTCGTCGCCGCCCGCTCGTTCCGATCCTCATCGTGCTGCTCCCCGTCCTGCTGGTGGCGGGCATCTGGCTGGGCGGCCATCCCTCCTACCTGCCGGGCGTCGCGCGCGACACGCTGGTCGCCGACGAGGACGCGCAGGTCTACGAGGAGGCGATCGACCTCATCAAGCGCGACTACTACCGCGGGGTGAGCCGCGACGAGCTGCTCGACAAGTCGCTCGGCGCGGCCGTCAAGTCGCTCGACGACCAGTTCTCCAACTACTTCTCGCCCAAGGACTACTCGAGCTTCCAGGAAGTCACCCAGGGGCAGTTCGAGGGCGTCGGCATGACCGTCGAGGAGGCCAAGCGCGGCCTCCGCGTGACGACGGTCTACGACGGCTCGCCCGCCGCCAAGGGCGGCCTCGAGAAGGGCGACCTGATCACGGAAGTCAACGGGCGCTCGATCGCCGGCTCCTCGAGCGAGGCGTCGACCGCGCGGATCAAGGGCCCGGCCGGCACCAAGGTCCGCCTCACGGTCACCGACGGCGCCAAGACCCGCGACGTCGAGCTGCGGCGCGCGCAGGTGGACATCCCCGTCGTCGAGTCCGACATGCAGAAGGCGCCCGACGGCAAGAAGATCGCCCACGTGCGGCTGACCGGGTTCACCTCGGGCGCCCACGGGGAGGTCGGCGCGGCCGTCAAGAAGCTGCTGCGCCAGGGCGCCGACGGCGTCGTCCTCGACCTGCGCGACAACGGCGGCGGCCTGCTCAACGAGGCGGTGCTCGTCTCCTCGATCTTCATCCCCGAGGGCAAGATCGTCTCCACCAAGGGGCGCTCGCGGCCCGAGCGGATCTACGACGCGGCCGGCGGCGCGATCGACACGGACATCCCGGTGGCGGTGCTCGTCAACCGCAACTCGGCCTCGGCCAGCGAGATCGTCACGGGCGCGCTGCAGGACCGCAAGCGCGCGAAGGTGGTCGGCACCCGTACGTTCGGCAAGGGCGTCTTCCAGGAGGTCGAGCAGCTCTCCAACGGCGGCGCGCTGGACATCACCGTCGGCGAGTACTTCCTGCCCAGCGGGCGCAACATCGGCGGCGGCGGGGTCAAGAAGGGCGACGGGATCACGCCGGACGTGAAGGCGCAGGACGACCCCAAGACCAAGCCCGACGAGGCGCTGCAGCGGGCCGTGAAGGTCGTCTCCGGCCAGTGAGCGAGCGGCCGCACGGCGGCCCGGTCGTGGCGGTGCTGGAGCGGCGAGCCGTTCTTCGTCCGCGGCCGGCGCATGAACGTCGACAAGTCCCGCTCGGGGCGCGACGGCGACCTCGTGCTGGTGGCGCCGAGCTCGCCGCGCGGCGGGCACGGCAAGGTCGTCCGCCGCATCGGGCGCCCCGACGTCGCGCGCGACGTGATCGAGGCGATGCTGCTCGACCGCGGGCTGCGCCGGCGCTTCGACCCGCACGTGGAGCGGATGGCGCGCGAGGCGTCGGAGGGGCCCGTGGAGCCGACCGGGCGACTGGACCTTCGCAAGCTGCCGACGTTCACGATCGACCCGCCGACCGCGCGCGACTTCGACGACGCGATCTCCGCCGAGCTGCTCGACGACGGCGCGGTGAAGGTGTGGGTGCACATCGCCGACGTCTCGCACTACGTCAAGCCCGGCTCGCCGGTGGACCGCGAGGCGTTCCGGCGCGCGACCAGCGTCTACGTCCCCGGCGCGGTCGAGCCGATGCTCCCGGAGGCGCTGTCCAACCACGCCTGCTCGCTGGTGCCGCACCAGGACCGGCTGGCGGTCACCGTGGAGATGGAGCTCGAGGGCGCGAAGGTCCGGCGCACCGCGTTCCACCGCTCGATCATCCGCTCCGACGAGCGCCTCGACTACCCGCGGGTGGACCGCATCTTCGCGGGCGACGAGCAGGCGCAGGAGCCGTGGGCCGGGCCGCTGGCCGCCGCCCGGCGGGCCGCGGCGGCGCTCGAGGCGGCCCGCGAGAGCCGCGGCGCGCTGGCCGTCGAGTCCCAGGAGCCGGAGTTCGAGTTCACGCGCGACGGCCACGTGCGCGAGCTGGTGTGGAGCGAGCAGACCGAGTCGCACCGGCTGATCGAGCACCTGATGATCGCCGCCAACGAGGCGGTCGCGACGCTGCTCGAGTCGCGCAAGCTGCCCGCGCTGTACCGCGTGCACGAGCGTCCCGAGCCCAAGCGGGTCGAGTTCCTGGTCGACCAGCTCGCGTCGCTCGACGTGCCGACGCCGCCGGTTCCGGAGCACATGACGCCCCAACAGGCCGCCGATCTCGTCTCGGACATCGCCCACCGGGTCGACCAGGAGGTCCGGCGCCGGGGCCATGGACGCGAGGCGTTCACCGCGCTGGTGCTGCGCTCGCTCAAGCAGGCGCACTACTCCCCGCGCAACGTCGGCCACGCCGGGCTGCAGTCGCCGCGCTACTGCCACTTCACCTCGCCGATCCGCCGCTACCCCGACCTGATCTGCCACCGCGCGCTGCTGGCCGCGGTCGGCGCGGGCGAGGACGCGCCACGGGCCTCCGACATGGAGCGCGCGGCGGAGTGGTGCTCGACCCGCGAGCGCGACGCGATGGCGATCGAGCGCCAGGGCGACGCGATCGCGCGCTGCTTCGTGCTCGAAGCCGCGTTGTTCGAGCGCGGCTGGCACACGGAGTGGCCGGGCGAGGTCAACGGGCTGATCTCGGCGGGGGCGTTCGTGACCTTCGAGGAGTTCGAGGGCATGCTCCCGGTGCGCAAGCTGCGCGGCGACTGGTGGGAGCTCAACGAGCTCGAGACGATGCTGATCGGCTCGCAGTCCGGCGGCGCGATCCGCCGCGGCGACCCGCTGGTCGTGCAGGTCGAGCGGGTCGACGCCCCGCGCGGCCGCGTCGACCTCTCTCCCGTCGAACTAACCTTGAGCGACCCCGATGGCCCGTGACATCGCCACCAACCGCCAGGCGTCCTACCGCTACAACCTGCTCGAGAAGTGGGAGGCGGGCCTCGTGCTGCAGGGCACCGAGGTCAAGGCGCTGCGCGACGGCAAGGCGCAGATCAAGGACGGCTACGCGTCGCTGCGCGGCAACAACGAGGTGTGGCTGTACAACGTCCACATCCCGCCCTACGGGCCGGCGTCGCGCGAGAACCACGAGCCCGAGCGCCCGCGCAAGCTGCTCATGCACAAGCGCGAGATCGAGCGGATCGTCGGCCGCATCCGCGAGAAGGGGCTGACGCTGGTGCCGACGCGGATCTACTTCCGCGACGGCAAGGCCAAGGTGGAGATCGCGCTCGCGCGCGGCAAGGACGTCGGCGACAAGCGCCAGGCGATCAAGGAGCGCGAGATGAAGCGCGAGATGGACCGGGCGGTCCGGCGCTAGCTCAGTCGAAGTGGGCCGTGCGGTCCACGAACGACACGTCCATCCCGCCCGCGCAGATCACCAGCAGCCCGACGTAGACCAGCCCGACGATCAGCCGGTGGGCCGGCTTGACGCGGTAGTAGGCCTCGTTGCCCTCGAGCCCGGCCCGGCGGGTCTTCCAGCGGCGCCACGTCTCCAGGCCGCCGAGCAGCGCGATGAGGATCAGGATCGGGTTCGGCGCGACGACGATCAGCGCGATGATCGCCGCGAAGCCGAGGAACCACATCCACGGCGCCATCGCGGCCATCGCGCGGCCGCCGTCGAGCGGCACGATCGGCAGCAGGTTGAACAGGTTCAGGAAGAACCCGGTGAAGGCCAACGCGCGCAGGAAGTCGCTGTCGGCCGCCTCCGCCCACGCGAACACGACGAACGTCGCGAACGTGCCCGCGACGGGGCCGGCCAGGCCGATGCGGGCCTCGGCCAGCGCGTTGCCGCCCATCGAGCGCGCGCCGACCGCGGCGCCGAGGAACGGCACGAACAGCATCCCGCTGACCTGCACGCCCTCGCGCTTCATCTGGACCACGTGGCCCATCTCGTGCACGAACAGCAGCGCGACGAAGCCGACGGCGAACTTCCAGCCCCAGATCAGCGCGTAGGCGGCGACCGAGACGAGCATCGAGGCCGAGGTGGTCAGCACCTTGAGCTTCGGCAGCAGGAGCAGCAGCACCTTGAGCTTGGCCGCGAACTTGGCGAGGATCAGCGCGACCACGCCGACCGGCCCCAGCGCCTTCTTCACGCGCGACTCGCGGGGCGGCTCGGGCGGCTCGGCCGGGGTCGGCGAGGCGGGCGGAAGCCAGGTGGTCGACATCGCCCTCCTAGTGTGGCAGCGCCTCGAGGCACGCCGCGACGGCCGGGCGCGCTCCCGCGCCCGCTCTGACCGCCGCGAAGATGCGGCGGCCCGGGACCGGCTGGCGGGTCTCGACGATCTCCACGCCGGGCGGCGGCGGGCCGGCGAGATCCGGGACGAGCGCGAAGCCGACGCCCGCCGCCACGAGCCCGTAGGCGGTCGCGAAGTCGTTCGTGAAGTGGGTGATGCGCGGCTCGAAGCCGGCGCCGCGGCAGACGTGCAGGACCACCGAGTGGCAGAAGCTGCCCTGGCGGCCGGCGACCCACGGCACGCCGGGGTGCTCGGACAGGTCCAGCGGCCCGCCGCGGCCGGCGGGGACCGCGAGCCGAATCGGGTCCTCCCGCAGGTGCGTGCGCTCCAGCGCCGCGTCGGCGGTCTGCGGCGCGAAGGGGTACTCCTGGGCCAGCACGAGGTCCAGCTCGCCGCGTTTGAGCGCGGGGATCGAGTCCTCGGGCTCCAGCTCGCGGGTGTGGACCTCGAGCTGCGGGTGCTCGCGGGCGAGCGCGGCGATGGCGGGCGGGAACAGCGCGCGGTGGGCGCTCGGGAAGGCCGCGGCCCGCAGCACGCCGGCCACCGTGGTGGCCTGGCGGGCGAGCGCCGCCTCGGCCGCCTCGAGCTCGCGCAGGACGGCCTCTGTGCGGGTGACGAGCTCCTCACCTGCGGGGGTGAGCCGGCGGGTGCGGCCGTTGCGCTCGAGCAGCTCGACGCCGGCCTCGCGCTCGAGCGCGGCCAGCTGCTGGGACACGGCCGGCGGGGTGTAGCCGAGGGCGTCGGCGGTGGCGGCGATCGTGCCGCGGGCGGCGAACTCGCGCAGGACCCGGAGGCGGCGGACGTCGAGCATGCGGAAGCTCAGCTTACGGTCCGGGCAACGAACCGCAACTGGAAGTTGGGTCGGGCGCTGGTCATGCTGCGCCGCATGCGCCCCGCCCACGTCGCCCTCGCCGTCCTCGTGGCCGCCATCTGGGGGCTCAACTTCGTGATCATCGACGTCGGGCTCGACGACTTCCCGCCGCTGCTGCTGTCGGCGCTGCGCTACGCGCTGGCCGCGCTCCCGCTGGTCTTCCTGGGCGGCATGCCGTCCGTGCGCTGGCGCTGGGTGCTGGCCGCCGGCGTGGCGATCGGCGTGGTCAAGTTCTCGCTGCTGTTCATCGGGATGGACGTCGGCATGCCGGCCGGGCTCGCCTCGCTCGTGCTGCAGGCGCAGGCGCTGTTCACGGTCGTGCTGGCGGCCGCGGTGCTGCGCGAGCGCATCCGCGGCTCGCAGGTCGCCGGGCTGGCGATCGCCTTCGCCGGCCTCGCGGTGGTGGCCGGCGGGCTCGACGGCGAGGCGACGGCCTCCGGGTTCGCGCTCGTGGTGGCCGCCGCGGTGGCGTGGGGCGTCGGCAACCTCGCGCTCAAGCGCGCCGCGCCCGAGGACCCGCTGCGCTTCATGACGTGGATGTGCGTCGTGCCGCCGCTGCCGCTGCTCGCGCTCTCGCTCGCCTTCGAGGGACCCACCGAGGTCCGCGACGCGATCGGCGGCGTCGACCCGGGCGGCGCCGGCGCGGTGCTCTACCTCGCATTCGCCGCCACGACCGTCGGCTGGGGCCTGTGGGGGCGGCTGCTCGGCCTCTATCCCGCCTCGACCGTCGCGCCGTTCTCGCTGCTCGTCCCGGTGTTCGGGCTCTCGTTCGCGGCGCTGCTCCTCGGCGAGCCGCTGACGGGCCGCGAGGCGATCGCCGCCGTGCTCGTGCTCGGCGGCGTGCTGCTGACGCTGCGGGCGCCGCGGCTGGCGATTTTTCCGCAGCGTGCGGGATCTGCTCCCGAGCGGGCTTGAATTCCCGGCGCCGGCACGAGAGGGTTCCCCCAGACGCGGAGGTCAGAGACGCAAAGAGCGAGGCCATTGAGGTGAGAGGCCCGCCGCCCAGAGACCGGAGGCTTCGGCCACCGGAGGAGGGCTCCTCGAGCGGCTCCCTCCGCGTCCCTTTTCGTTAAAGGCCCCGATCCGGGGCCTTTTTTGTTGCTTTGGCGCGTTTTCCCGGAAGATGCGGGATGGACGTGCGCGGGGGTCTTGCGCAGGCGGCGGGCGCACGGCAGAGTCCTTCTCGACGCGAAGGTCTGAGACGCAAAGAGCGAGGCCACCGAGGTGAGAGGCCCGCCGCCCAGAGACCAGAGGCTCCGGCCGCTGGAGGAGGGCTCCTCAAGCGGCTCGGCCTTCGCGTCATTTTCGTTTACGCCCGGCTCTTGTCCAGCAGGTTGAGCCAGATCTCGCTGCGCGTCGGGAACGACGGGATCGCGTGGCGCAGGCGGGTGACCGGGACCTCGCCGACGATCGCGATCGTCGCCGCGTGGAGAAAGTCCTGCACCTCGGCGCCGGTGAACGTGGCCCCGATGACCACCCCGCGCGCCTTGTCGATGATCAGCCGGCTCGTGCCGGGCGCGTTGCGGCCCCAGTAGGAGCCGCCGGCGTTGCCGGAGGTCTCGACTTCGACGATCTCGACGTCGATGCCGGCTTCCTCGGCCGTCTCGCTGTTGTGGCCGACGGCGGCCACCTGCGGGTCGGAGAAGACGACGCGGGGGGACAGCGGGCCATCCGCGCCGTGCTGCTCCGCCGTGTCCTTGCCCAGCACGTGGTCGGCCGCCACGCGCGCCTGATACTTGCCCATGTGGGTGAACAGCGCCCGCCCGTTGACGTCGCCGACCGCGTACAGCCACGGGTGGCCGGGCACCTGGCAGTGCTCGTCGGCTTCCACGTATTTGCGCGGCTCGAAGCCGAGCGCGTCGAGCCCCATCGTGTCGATCTGCGGCGTGCGCCCGAGCGCGACGAGCAGCACGTCGCCGCTGACCGTCGAGCCGTCGCTCAGCGTGACCACGACCTTGTCGCCGTCGCGGCCGACGCGCTCGGCCTTCTGGCCGCTGCGGATGTCGGCGCCCTGCCTGGTGAGCGACTCCGTCACCTGCTCGCAGGCGAACACCTCCTCGCGCGGGAGGATCTTGCGCTCGCCCTCGACCAGCGAGACCTTCGCGCCCAGCGACGTGTAGGCCTGCGTCATCTCGACCCCGACCACGCCGCCGCCCATGATCACCATGCTCTCGGGGATCGCCTTGGCGGTCGTCGCCTCGCGGTTGGTCCACTTGTCCTCGATCTCGTCGAGGCCCGGGATCGGCGGCATCGCGGGCACGGTGCCGCCGGCCACGAACACCGCCTTGCCCGCCTCGAGCTCGGCGCTGCCGCCATCGTTGAGCTCGACGTCGACGCGCCGCTCGCCGACCACCTTGCCGCGGCCGCGGTAGAGCGCGATGCCCTTGTCCTCGAGCCACGGCAGCTGCGCGGAGTCGTCGAGGTCGTGGATGATCTCGTCGCGCCGGTCCAGCACGGCCTGGACGTCGAGCTTTCCGGTCACCGCCTCGGCGGCGCCGGGGATGCGCCTGACCTCTTCCAGCGCCTCGTAGGGGCGCAGCAGCCCCTTGGAGGGCATGCACGCCCAGAACGAGCACTCGCCGCCGACGAGGCGGTCTTCCACGATCGCCACGCTCAGCCCGCCGTCGGCCAGCCGGCCCGCCGCCACCTCGCCGGCCGGGCCGGCGCCGATCACCACAACGTCGAAGCTGTCCATGGCCGTGAACCTACCGGGGGCGTGGCGCGGCTAGGCGACCGCTTCGACCAGCTTCACCACGCCGATCAGCGCCAGCCAGATGACCAGCGCCGTCAGCACGCGGATGCGGACGGGCCGCCTCAGAACAGCTGCCCGCCGTACTCGATGACCACGCGGATCGAGAAGTAGCCGAACCAGAGCACCGCGAAGCCGAGGATCCCGAGCCGGTAGCCGCTCAGCCGGATGATCTTCGGCAGGAACGACCGGTTCATCACGATCAGCAGGATCGAGTAGATGAACATCACGATCGCGCTGAGCGCCGAGGCGATCACGATCAGCAGCAGCGGCTGCTCCGTGAACACGAACAGGATCGCGATGCCGACGAGCACGAGCAGCCACACCGTCGCGGCGTAGACGCGGCTCTCCGTCCAGCGCTCGCTGTCGGGCACCGCGTTGATCTTCACCGCGTCGGCCGTGATGCGGCTCGTGTAGTCGAAGTTGCCGAGCGTGGTGGAGAGGAGCTTGAAGAAGCCCGCCGTCCAGAACAGGGTCCCGAACCACGGGGCGACGACGTCCTTGAGGACCTCGCCCTCCTTCTGGATGAAGTCGAAGTCCTCGCCGGTGTCCTGGCCGAACAGCGTCGCGTAGGCGAGCACCGACAGCACGACGATGCCGGCCGTGCCGATCAGCCAGAAGGTCACCGCCTGCTCCGTGTTGGCCACCTTCCACCAGTCCTTCCAGCGGCGCAGGTTCTCGTCGGTCTCGCGGAACGTCGTGCCGGTGGAGGGCACGGCCTCCTGCTCGCCGGACAGCGGCGAGGTGATGTGCGGGACGTAGTGGCCCATGCCCATCCCCTTGTCGCGCACCCAGTTGGAGACCGCGAGGTTGCCGCAGCCGCCCGATCCGGCGAACGCGATCGCGCCGGCGATGACGGCGGCGGTGACCGCCTCGTCCTTGCCGTACGGGATCGAGCCGAACGAGCTGAAGCCGGAGATGAAGTCGCCCCACGCGTCGGCGGTCGTGCCGGCGACGATGGCGATCACGAGCCACACCACGACCCCGGCGATGATCACCGTCTGGAGCTTCTCGACGGTCTGGTAGACGACGGGCGAGGCGGTCAGCGTGATGCCGATCGCGATCAGCCCGAGGACCGCGACAAGGCGCACGTCGAGGTCGCCGACGATGAAGCTCAGGCAGGTCGCGGCGCCCGTCGCCAGCCCCGGCCACACGTTGGGGATGATCGCCATCAGCACGAACAGGAACCACCACGGCTTCCACATGCGCGTGAAGCCCGTGATCGCCGTCTCCCCGGTGGCCAGCGTGTAGCGCTCGACCTCCATGTTGATGAAGAACTGGATCGCCACGGCGACGACCGCCGCCCACAGGACGGTCAGCCCGATGTTGGCGGAGATGAAGGGCCAGATCACGTATTCGCCCGAGCCCAGCGCCGTGGCCACGAGGATGATGCCGGGGCCGAGGACCTTCCTGAGCGGCGGCGCCTCGGGCAGGTCGTCCAGCGGCATGGCCGGCAGGACCTTGTCGGGGATGTGCGGCGAGAAGCGCTCCGGATCCTTCGCGACGGTGGCCATGCCCCGCCTTCTCCCCGGAGCGACTAAAATGGATGCCTGAAGAAAACCCCGGGGACGACTGGCTTCGACGTGGTCGGTTCGCTGGGGTGGTTGCGAGTCGAGGTGCCGGAGGCCTCGTAAAACCCCGGCAACACCATAAGTGCGGATAAGCACACCTACGCTCTCGCTGCCTAGCCGAAACTAGGCCTAGAGCCTTCGCTCCCGGAGCCTGCGCCGGGATCCAGCGGAGTCATTAGCAGGATCACCCCCCGGAGGCCCGCCCGCGCCGAAGGGGGGAAAATCCAAGCGGGCTGGCCCCTGACGACCCTGCCGGTGACGGCGAGTCAGGGGCGAGATCAAGAGCACCGGACACACTCGTAGACGCTGCCCTTCGCGCGATCGCGGACGTGGGTTCGATTCCCACCGTCTCCACTGCAGAGAGCCCCCGGTCCGGGGGCTCTTTCGCGTCCAGCGAGGGTTGAGCCCACGGCGGGGCGCTCCGATACATCCTCGATGGATGCCGCGCGAGAGCTTGCGGACCGGTTCCTGCGCGGGGACCACGACGCCGCGCTGGAGGCGCTCGCCGCCCTCGGCGCCGACGCGGCGGCTCCGGCCGCCGAGCTGGTGGGCCGCGCGCTGCGCGCCGACGCCGCCACCCACTGGAACGTGTTCCCGCGCGAGCGCACGTGGGCGGAGCATCAGCTCGCGGTCGTGCAGCTCGCGGCGCTCCCGGGCGTGGACGAGCCGGCGCTGGCGGGCGCGCTGGTGGACGCCTGCGCGATGCAGCGGATCGACGGCAAGGGGTCGCCGCTGCGGCCCGACGTGTTCGCCTGGATGATGCGCTTGGTGCCCGACCGCGTGTACGCGGCGGCCGAGGTGGAGCTCCCCGCCTCGACCCGCTTCCTGCGCGCCGCGCTGTGGACGTTCCCGGACGCGCGGGCCCGCGAGTGGATGGTCGGGCAGTTCCGGACCAACGCGATCGGCGCGCGCTTCGCCTACGACGACATGCGGGTCGGCTGGAAGCGCTCGTCGTGGGACGCCGAGGAGTGGTCGACCCGCGTGCACCTGCTGTGCGACGCCGGGCTGCAGGTGCCGCCCTTCTCCGTCGACCCCGGGCTGCCGCCGGGGACCAGCGCGGCCCAGGTGCGCCTGGCCTGCACGTACGCGTCGTCCGCCGCCGACCGCCTGCTGCGCGCGGTCGCGGCGAACGTCCGCCGCTACCGGTCGGGCGACCCCGCGCGCGACGCCGCGCTCGTGTGGTGGGAGGTCGACGAGCTGCAGTCCGAGCTCCTGCGCGTGCTGCTCGAGGCGGCCGGCCCGCCCGGCGCCCGCCGCCCGCTCGTCGACGCCGCGGAGGCGGCGGGCCGGCTGGGCGCGACGACGGCCGCGTTCCTCGCCGCGGACGTGCCGCGCCCCGCGTGGATGGACGGCGACGTGCCCTGGGAGGTCGACGAGGTCGTCGACGCCGGGTACGTCGAGGTGCCCGACGGCCGGCTCTCCGCCGCCGACCCGTACTGGGCGTTCGAGGGCGTGCCGTTCGTGCTCGAGGTGCCGCCCGGGCGCCACCCCGTGCGCCTCACGATGGCCATCCACCCGCTCGCGGGACGCGCGTGCGCGGTGGCCGAGCTGGTCATCGACGAGGCCGCTGAGGTCGGCGCGTGGGAGCGCCTCGGCGCCCGCGACGAGGAGTTCGGCTACCGCGTCGAGGTCGGCGTGGGCTGCTTCGGCGCCGCACGGGCGCTCACCGAGGCGCCGTTCCACGAGCTCGCCCCGCCGGACTTCGCCGCCGAGACGGCGGCATACATGCCGGTCGACACGGAGGAGCTCGGAAGCATCGTCATGTTCACCGTCGCGCCGCAGCACCAGCTGTGCCGCACGTGGGCGGCCCGTTCGCCGGCCGGCGACGTCACGCGCGTGATCAGCGACCTCGGGCTGCTGCACGTCGATCCCGCGGCGCACCCGGACGAGCCGCTGCGGGCCGGCCCGCCGCCGCCGGAGCCCGACCACGAGATGGTGCTCAGCGTGCCCGAGCAGCAGGCGGGCGTCGCGCGCGGGCAGCGCTTCCGGGCCGCGGGCGGCACCGTCACCGTGCTCGAGGTGACGCTCCCCGACATCGCCTGGCCCGGCACGCTCGCGGTCTGGTTCCGCTGGGACGCCACGCGCACCGGCGACGTCCTGTCCGCCGCCGAGTTCCGCGAGCGGTTCGCGCCGGCCTGAGACTCAGCGATCCGCGGCGTGATCGGCGACCAGCTCGGCGATCTCGCGGTGCAGCGCCGCCTCGTCGGGAGAGCCGCCCGCCAGCGTGATGAGCGTCTTCCACAGGCACCAGCCGCGGCCGCGTGACCACGTGCCGGCGTCGACCCCGCGGGCGGCGCGGAAGCGGTCGCGCGCGGCGCCGCGCAGGTAGGTCCAGGCGATCGCCATGTCGCACGCCGGGTCGCCGATTCCCGAGGTGCCGAAGTCGACCACCGCGGCCAGGCGGCCGTCGCGCACGAGCAGGTTGCCGACCGCGATGTCGCCGTGGAACCACACCGGGTCGCGCTCCCAGCGGGTGCGCATGGCGTCCTCCCACACCCGCTCGACGGCGTCGCGCGGGATCGCGGCGCCGAGCGCCTCGATCGCCTCGAGCGCCTCGCCCTCGTAGTGGGCCAGCGGCCCGCCGCGGAAGAAGTTGTGCTCGCCGGGCGGCGGCCCGCCGCCGGCGTCGACGGCCTCCAGCGCGCACAGGAAGGCCGCGAGCGCGGCGGCGAACGCCTCCTGGTCCTCGACGCGCGCCCGCGCGGCGACCTCGCCGTCGAGCCAGCGGTAGACGGACCACGGGTACGGGAACCCCTCGCCGGGCTCCCCGCGGCCCACCGGCTCGGGGATCGGCAGCGGCACCTGCGGCGCCAGCACCGGCAGCCACCGCTGCTCCTTCTCGACCTGCTTGGCGTACCAGTCCTCGCTGGGCAGCCGGATGCTCAGCTCGCTGCCGAGCCGGAACGTGCGGTTGTCCCAGCCGTCGTGCTCGACGGGCGCGATCGGCAGGTCCGCCCACTGCGGGAACTGCGCGGCGATCAGCCGCCGGGGCACGGAGACGTCGATCTCGGGTCGCATCGGCCGTGCAGTGTCGTCCATCACGCGGTTCGAACCCGGGCGGGTGTAGGTTCCGCCCCGATGCGCCGCGCCGCCCTGATCGTGCTCGCCGTCAGCGTCCTGCACGACCTCGACCACGTGCGCCAGGGGACGAGCGCGCCCGGCGAGGTGGTCGCCACCGCGATCGTCGGCTGGATCGCCACGATCGTGCTGCTCGTCCTCGTGTTCCGCGACCACGAGCTGGCGGCGCCCTACGGCGCGGCGTTCGGCTTCACGCTGGCGGCGGGCTTCGTGCTCGTGCACTTCCTGCCGCACTGGAGCGCGTTCAGCGCGCCCTACGGCGAGCAGGACGTCGACGCGCTGTCGTGGGTGCTGGCCGCGCTGCCGATCGCGGCCGGGCTCTACCTGTCCGCGGTCTCCCTGAGGTGCTTGTCGAAGAACCGCAGGATGCGCCCCCAGGCGTCCTCGGCCGACGGCTCGTGGTAGCCGATCCCCGCGACGCGCAGGAACGGCCCGGGATCGGGGCGGTTGAGGAACGAGTGGCCGGCGTCCGGGTACTCGACGACGTCGTGCTCGACGCGGGCGCGCACCAGGCCTGACTCCAGCTCGCCGGCGGTCCCCTTCAGCGTGCGGTCCTTGCCGCCGTAACTGGCCACCACCGGGCAGGCGCCAGACAGCGCGGCGTCGAGGTCCTTGGGCAGGTGCGCGTAGTTGGGCGCGCTGGCGTGGAAGCCGCGCGCGGCGGTCAGCAGCGCGAAGCCGCCGCCGAGGCAGAAGCCGATCACGCCCGCGCGGCCCGTGCATTCCTCGCGCGCGGTCAGCCAGCGGCGGCCGGCCTCGATGTCCTCGAACGCCTGGCCGTGGCCGCGCATCGCGGCCTGGAAGACGCCTTTGATGCACTTGCGCGCGCCGCCGCGCGAGTACAGGTCGAGCGCGAGCGCCACGTAGCCCGCGGACGCCAGCCGGTCGGCCTGCTGGCGGATGTCGTCGTTGAGCCCGAACGCCTCGTGGAGCACCACGACGCCGGGCCACGGCCCGGAGCCCACCGGCGGCACCGCCAGGTGCGCCTGGAGCTGTCCTTCGATCACGACCGCGGGCACGCGGCCGACCCTACCCCTCAGCCCAGCAGCGCGAACGGCCCGTGCGCGAGCCGCATCCACGCCGCGGCGCCGGCCGCCGGCCACGCGTGGTAGTCGCCGCCGTCGGCGCGGTCCGCCTGCAGCGGCATGCCGGGTGCCGTGACCGCCGCCCAGCGCGCGGCGCTGTCGTCGAGGTCCGCGACCGGCAGGCCGAGCCGCGCCTTGGCGTGGCGCATCTGCATCGTGCCCTCCATCCACAGCAGGTCGGGGCCCCAGGCGTCGGCGAACGGCTTGTAGCCGGTGAACGACTGCCCGGCCGCTTCGGACAGGTGGCGGCCGGTCACGCGCATCGTCGCGTCCGCGGTGGCGAGCACCGCGCGCGCCTCGTCGGGGCGCCCGCGGGAGGCGAGCCACAGCGCGCCGAGCGCCTGGACGTCGAGCGGGCGCGCGTCGTCGCGGAGCCCCTGCCGGAAGTGCAGGCCGCCGTCGCGCGCCAGCAGCTGCTCGTCGATCGCCGCGTCGAGGCCGCTGACCGCGTCGCGCAGCCGGGCCGAGAGCGCCCGCGCGCCGGCTGCGTCGAGCCCGTCGAGCCCCGGCTGGCACGCGCCCGACCCGTCGAGCACCGCGGCCAGCCCAGCGAAGAACGCGCGCGCCTCGAGGTTGTGCTCGGTAGACGCCCAGCTCACGTCGGGGCCGCCTTCGAGCAGCCCCGAGGCGACCGGCGTGCGGCGCTCGAGCAGCCACGCCGCGAGCCCGCGGAGCAGCTCGTCGTGGCGGCCCGAACACGTCCGCAGGCGCCACTGCAGCGCCGCCAGGCCGGCCCACGCTTGCACGCCCGAGCGCAGCGGGCCCGAGCCGTCGGCGCCGGAGACGGCGTAGGAGAACTCGAGCGCGCCGTCCGGGCGCCGCAGCTCCTGCAGGCGGTCGAGCAGCGCGCCGGCGGCGTCCAGCTCGCCGTCGGCCGCCAGCGCGGCGGCGGTCACCGCCGAGTCGTAGGTCCACGCCCGGTCGCGTACGGCGTCGCCGCCGGGGGCTCCGGCGGGCGGGGCGTAGGACGCCACGAGCTCGGTCACCGCGCCCTGCGGCTCCGGCGCATCCGCCCGCGTGGCCGCGGCGAGCAGCAGCGCCAGGGCGAAGGCGGCGAGTGAGACGAGCAGGCGCATGACCAGAGTGGCATCGACTCGGGCGCCCGGCGACGGCACCACAGCCCCGGAAGTTGGACGGATGTCCCGCGGCGCGCGTGGTTTGCTTTCCTACCCCACGGGGTGAATTATCTACCTCAACGGCGTTCTTCATGGCGGATAGCGATCGCGGAAACGGCGGGCCCCGGCGCCCCAGCATCCTGCTCGTCGAGGACGACGAGGTGGTCGGGACCTTCCTGGCCGGCCTCCTGGGCACCAAGGGCGAGGTCAACTGGTGCACGACCGGGGAGCAGGCGCGCGACGTCGTCGTCACGCGCGACTGGGACCTGATCGTCAGCGACATCGACCTGCCCGGCATGAACGGGCTCGAGCTCGTGCGCGACGCCAAGGCGCTGCAGCCGGCCGTCGCCTCGCTGATGCTGTCCGGGCACGACTCGTTCGAGTTCGCTGTCGGCGCCATGCGCGCGGGCGCCGACGACTACCTGACCAAGCCGATCGACCCCGAGGAGCTGATCGCCAAGGCGACGGCGCTGATCGCGGTCACGCGCGGGCGCCGCTCCGTGGGCCGTGAGGTGGTGCTGGCCGTGGGGGCGCATCCCGACGACGTCGAGATCGGCATCGGGGGCACGCTGCTCCGCCACGCGGCGCAGGGCCACGAGGTCACGCTGCTCACGCTGACCGGCGGCGAGCTGGGCGGCGTGGCGGCCGACCGCGCGCGGGAGTCGCAGGCCGCCGCCGAGCTGCTGTCGGCCCGCCTCGTCCACGCCGCGCTGCAGGACACGAGCGTCAGCGAGGGCGGCCGGACGATCAGCACGATCCGCGACGTCGTCGAGGAGATCCGGCCCACCACGGTCTACACGCACACGATCCGCGACGTCCACCAGGACCACCGCAACGCCCACAGCGCGACGCTGGTCGCCGTCCGCGGCATCTCGAAGGTGTTCTGCTACCAGGCGCCGTCGACCACGGTCGACTTCCACCCGACGCGGTTCGTGCCCATCGACGAGTATCTGGACCGCAAGATCGAGGTCATCCAGGCCTACACGTCGCAGGTCAAGGTGCGCGCCTACCTCGACGACGAGCTGCTGCGGGCGACCGCGCGCTACTGGGCGCGCTTCACCCAGGCCCGCTACGTCGAGCCGCTCGAGGTGATCCGCGACAGCGAGTCGCTCGGCGCCCACGAGACGGCGCCGGAGCGGCTGGAGACCCCGATGCGCACCGAAGCCGATGTCCGCTGAGCGCGTCCTCGTCACGGGGGCCGGCGGGCCCTCGGGCATCTCGATCCTGCGCGACCTCGCCGACGGCCCCTACAGGCTGCTGGCCGGCGACATCGACCCGTACGCGGCCGGGCTGCAGCTCGTCGCGGCGCCCGACCGGTCGCTGCTGCCGCGGGGGGACGACCCGCGGTTCGCCGACGTCGTGCTCGCGCTGTGCGCCGAGGCCGGCGTCGACGTGCTGGTGCCGACCGTGGACAGCGAGCTGCTGCCGCTGGCCCGCGAGCGCGAGCGCTACCTGAAGGCCGGCGTGCGGCTCGTGCTCGCCTCCGAGGCGACGCTCGAGACCTGCCTGGACAAGTGGGCGCTGGCCCGGGCCTGCCACGGGCACGTGCGGGTGCCGGCGACGGTGGTGGCCGACGAGCGGTTCGACCCGGCCTCGGTCGAGCTCCCGGTGATCGTCAAGCCGCGCTCGGGCAGCGGATCGCGCGGCATCCGGCTGGTCGAGCGCGTCGAGGAGCTCGAGGCGCTGGAGCGCGACGGGACGCTGCTCGTGCAGGAGCACCTGCCGGGGCCGGAGCACTCGCTGGACGTGATCGCCCGCGCCGACGGCCACGTGGCGGCCGTCGTCCCGCGCGAGCGGCTGAAGGTCGACTCGGGCATCGCCGTCACCGGCCGCACGCTGCACGACGACCGCCTCGACGCGTTCGCCCGCACGGTGGCCGAGCGGATCGGCCTCACCACGGTGGCCAACGTCCAGGTCAAGGAGGACGCCTCGGGCGAGCCCGCGCTGCTCGAGGTCAACGCGCGCTTCCCGGGGACGATGCCGCTGACGATCGAGGCCGGCGTCGACATGCCGGCGCTGGCCGTCGCCGAGGCGCTCGGCACGCCGATCCCCGACGGGCCGCTGCCGTTCGAGGACATCGCGATGGTGCGCTTCTTCCAGGAGCGCTTCTTCTCGTTCGACGACATCTCCGAGCTCAAGCGCCGCGCGGCGCAGGTGGCGTCGTGAACCCGCGTCAGGACATGCACGTGCATTCGACGTTCTCCGACGGGCGCGACCCGATCGAGGGCAACGTCGCCGAAGCGGAGTCGCTCGGGCTGGAGCAGCTCACGTGCGTCGACCACGTCCGCCGGGACACGAGCTGGGTGCCGGAGTACGCCGCCGCCGTGCGGCGGGTCGCGCAGAGCACCGACGTCGAGCTCGCCTGCGGGATCGAGGCGAAGCTGCTCGACACCACGGGCGCGCTCGACCTGCCCGGCGGCATCGGGGACGTTGACGTCATCTACGCCGCCGACCACCAGGTCCCGCTGCCCGAGGGCCCGACCCATCCGCGCGAGGTGGGAGAGCGGATCGCGCGCGGCGAGCTGGCCGCGGGCGACGTGCTGGAGGCGATCGTGACCGCGACCGCCCGGGCGCTCGACCGCGACACCCCGGTGGTGATCGCCCACTTCTTCAGCATCCTCCCCAAGATCGGCCTCGCGGAGGCCGACGCGCCCGCGGACCTGATCGACTGGCTGGCCGCCGAGACCGCCCGGACGGGCCAGCGGATCGAGGTCTCGGAGCGCTGGCGCTGCCCGTCGGCGGAGACGCTGCGGCCGTTCGCGAGCCGCGGCGTGCCGATCCTGCTCAGCACGGACAGCCACTCGCGCGACACGATCGGGCGCTACGACCACTGCCTCGACGTGCTCCGCGAGCTGGGCGCGGCGGCGTGATCGCGCCGTGGGCGTGCTCGAAGCCATCCTCACCGCCTTCGTCGTCGCCGGCGCGCTGCCGCTGATCGCCGGCTGCTACCAGTTCGCGCTGGCGGGCCTGCACCGCTTCCGCTACGACGCCGGCCGCGCGCCGGCCGAGGACCCGCGCGTCGCGGTCGTGGTCCCGGCCTGGAACGAGGCGGCGGTGATCGGCCGCACGATCGACACGCTGATGGCGCTCGAGTACCCCGCGGACCGGGTGCGCGTCTACGTCGTCGACGACGCGAGCACCGACGCGACGCCCGAGGTGGTCACGGCCAAGGCCGAGGAGTACGGCGGGCGCGTCGTGCACGTGCGCCGGGCGCGCGGCGGCGAGGGCAAGGCCCACACGCTCAACGCCGGGCTGCGCCGCGTACGCGACGACGACTGGTACGAGGCGGTGCTGATCATCGACGCCGACGTGATCTTCACCGCCCGCTCGCTGCGGCGGATGGTGCGCCACTTCGCCGATCCCGAGGTGGGCGCGGTGACGGCCTACATCAAGGAGGGCAGCCGGCCCGCCAACTCGATGAACCGCTTCATCGCCTACGAGTACGTCAACGCGCAGGCCGGGGCGCGGCGCGCGCAGAACGTGCTCGGCGCGCAGGCCTGCCTGGCCGGCGGGGCGCAGCTGCTGCGGCGCGAGAGCCTGGAGGCGATCGGCGGGGAGATCGACACGACCTCGCTGGCCGAGGACACGTTCACCACCTTCAACGTGCAGCTCAGCGGCCGGCGCGTCGTGTTCGAGCCGCACGCGATCGTGTGGGCCGAGGAGCCGCGCACGATCGAGGGCCTGTGGAAGCAGCGGCTGCGCTGGGGCCGCGGCAACGTGCAGGTCACGCTGCGCTACCGGCGCAACTGGCTGCGGCGCGGGCGCGCCGGGCGGCTCGGGGGCGTGAGCTTCGCGCTGATCTGGTTCTCGGTCTTCCTGATGCCGGCGCTGATGATCCTCGCCTCGGTCTCGCTGGTCGTGCTGTTCGCGCTCGACCGCTCGGGCTCCGTCGACGCGTTCCGGGCGCTGTGGGTGCTCAATCTGGCCACGTACCTGTTCGTGACGTTGTCGAGCTTCGCGCTCGACCCGGCGACCGCGCGCACGAGCTGGCTGCAGGGCATCACGTTCCCCGGCCTGGTCAGCCTCGCGATCATCGCCGTCGCCGCCTATCCGCCGCTGCTCGAGGACCCGCCCGACGCGGTGCTGCTGTTCGCCTATGTGTGGCTGTCGGCGTCGATGGCCGCCGCCTATCTCGTCAAGCGGATCGAGCAGCTCCCGGTGCTGTCCGCGCTGGCGCCGCCGCTGCTGTACGTCGTCGGCTACGGGCCGCTGCTGTGCGCGGTCACCTTCGCCGCCTACGTGAAGGAGATCCAGGGCAGCGAGATGGCCTGGGACAAGACGGAGAAGACCGGCGCGGTCGGTGACTTCGCGTGAGCCTCGAGCGCGCCACAGCCACCACGCTCGAAGCCGACGTGGAGGCCGACGAGCGCTTCGAGCGCTCGCTGTTCTGGCGAGAGCTGCTGATCGCGGCGGCGACCGCCGCCGTCCTCGTCGCCAGGGCGCTGCTCCTGTGAGCCCCGCGCCGCTCAGGCGCGCGAGCGACCGCCCCTCGCGCAACGCGATCGTGCCGTTCGTCGTGGCCGCGGCGTGCGGGCCGCTCACCGTCCTGCTCCCTGGGCCGCCGACGGACTGGGCGCTGTTCGCGGCCGGGTGCGGGCTGATGTTCGTCGTCATCGCGGTCGGCCTGCTGGCGCTGCGCCACGCGCACGGCCGCCGGGTCGTGTTGCCGATGGCGCTGCTCTACCTGGCGGGCGTCGGGCTGCTGCGCCACTCGGTGGTCGGCGCGACGAGCGGCTACCTGCCGCTGGCCATGCTCCCCGTGGTCTGGCTGGCGCTGTACGGCGACCGCCGCATGCTGATCATCGGGCTCGCGGCCATGGGCGTGACGCTGCTCGGCCCGCAGCTGGCTTTCGGCTCGCCCCACTACCCGCCCGCGACGCTGCGCAGCGGGGTCCTGCTGATCGTGGTGGCGGGGCTCGCGGGCCTGACCATCCAGCGGCTGCTCTTCGACGCCCGCTCCGCCAGGGACGGCGTCTCCCGCGTGCTGGCGGCCGCCACCGACACGGCGATCATCGCGCTCGACCGCGACGGCACGATCACCGTGTTCAACCGCGGCGCGGAGCTGACGCTGGGCTACTCCGCACGCGAGATGGTCGGGCGCGCGACGCCGCTCGCGTGGCTCGATCCCGCCGAGCTGGAGGAGAGGCGGCGCGAGCTCAACGCCTCCGACGACCTCGACGCGTTCGTCGCCAAGGCCCGCGAGCACGGGGTGGAGCGCCGCCGCCTCACCTACGTCCGCAAGGACGGGACGCGGCTCTACGCGGCGCAGGCGCTGACCGCGGAGCGTCGCGGCGGGGGCGCCAGCTACCTGATCGTGGCCAGCGACGTGACGGAGCGCGTGGCCGCGCAGGCCGCGCTCAAGGAGGAGCGCGACTTCACCCACGCGGTGATCGAGACCGTGGGCAGCCTCGTCGTCGTGCTCGACCGGGAGGGCCGCATCGAGCGCTTCAACCGCACCAGCGAGCTGGTGACGGGGCGGCGCGCGGAGGACGTGATCGGGCGGCGCCCGTGGGAGGTGGGGCTGATCCCGCCCGAAGCCGTCGAGCACGTGCGCGAGGGCGTGGCGCAGGCGCACCCGGAGGCGTTCCCGCACGAGGACGAGTCGGAGTGGCTGACGGCCGGCGGCGAGCGACGGACGATCGCGTGGTCGGCCACCTGCCTGGTCGACGACGACGGCGAGCTGACCCACATCGTCAACACCGGCACCGACGTCACCGCCCAGCGCCGCTCCGAGCGGGAGCTGCGGATCTCCACCGGCCGCCTCCAGGGCATCCTCGAGCACGCCACCGCCACGATCTCGGTCACGGGCCGCGACGGCCGCTTCGTACTGGCCAACCCGGCGTGGGCGGAGTACGTCGGCAGGGACCCGGTCGGGCACACCGTCGAGGAGCTGCTCCCGCCCTCCGTCGCCGAGCAGATCCGCAGGACCGACGCGGAGGTGCTGCGGACGGGCGAGGCGCTCGAGTACGAGCGCGTCGACCCCGACCGGACGTGGCTGGTGGTCAAGTTCCCGCTGCGCGACGACGCGGGCGAGGTCTACGCGGTCGGCACGGTCGGCACCGACATCACCGAGCGCGAGCGCGCGCTGGCCCAGGCGCTCGCCGCCTCGGAGGCCAAGTCGGAGTTCCTGGCCAACATGAGCCACGAGATCCGCACGCCGCTCAACGGCGTGATCGGGATGCTGGAGCTGCTCGCAGACACCGAGCTGAGCACGGAGCAGCGCTCGTTCGTGGCCACCGCGACGTCGTCGGGGGAAGCGCTGCTGAGCGTGATCAACGACGTGCTCGACTTCTCCAAGATCGAGGCGGGCAAGCTCGAGCTCGACCGGCATCCGGTCGACGTCCGGCGGCTCGTCGAGGACGCCGGCGACATGGTCGCGCTGGCCGCGCACACCAAGGGCGTCGAGCTGATCGACTGGATCGACGAGGCGGTCCCGGCCACGCTGATGGCCGATGGCGGCCGCCTGCGGCAGGTGCTGATCAACCTGCTCTCCAACGCGGTCAAGTTCACCGCCGAGGGCGAGGTCTCCGTGCGGGTCAGCGCCGCACCGCACGGGCCGGGGAAGGTGCTGCTGGGCGTCGAGGTGCGCGACACCGGGCTCGGCATCGAGCCCGACGCGCTGGAGCGGCTGTTCGAGCCGTTCACGCAGGCCGACAGCTCGACCACGCGCAACTTCGGCGGCACCGGGCTCGGGCTGGCGATCGCCCGCCGCCTCGTCGACGCGATGGGCGGCGTGCTGCGCGCCTCCTCGGTGCCGGGGGCGGGGAGCACGTTCGGCTTCGAGGTGGCGCTCGAGCCGGCCGGGCCGGCCGACGCGCTGCCCACCCCGCCGGACCCGCCTCCGGACCTGCGCGTGCTGGTGGTCGACGACAACGCCACCAACCGCGCGATCGTGGGCGGCTACCTGGCGCGGCGGGTCGCGGTGTGCGACGAGGCGGCCGGCGCCGACACGGCGCTCGAGCTGCTGCTCGGCGCCGCCGCGGCCGGGCGCCCGTACGACGTCGCGCTGCTCGACCTGCAGATGCCCCAGGTCGACGGCGGGGAGCTGGCGCACCGGATCCGCGCGGCGCCCGAGCTCGCCCACACCCGGCTGGTCCTGCTGACCTCGGCGGGCGAGCCGGTCGGCGGCCCGGGCTCGCTCCCGCTCGACGGGTACCTGGCCAAGCCGGTGCGGCGCGGCCAGCTCCTCGAGGTGATCGCGGCGGCGCTCGCCGGGGGCGGCGCGCGGGCCGCCGCGCCCGCCGCCGGGCAGGCGCAGGCGCCGGCCGTCCCGGCGCGCGTGCTGGTCGCCGAGGACAACCCGGTCAACCAGTTCGTGATCGGGACGATGCTGCGCAAGCGCGGCCTCACGGTGGACGTCGTCGAGGACGGCGAGCAGGCGCTGGCGGCCTACGACCCGGACGTGCACGACCTCGTGTTCATGGACTGCCAGATGCCGGGGCTCGACGGCTATCAGGCGACGGGCCGGATCCGCGACACCGGGTCGCGGGTGCCGATCGTGGCGATGACCGCCCACGCGCTGGAGGGCGACCGCGAGCGCTGCCTGCGGGCCGGCATGGACGACTACCTCGCCAAGCCGCTGCGCCCGGAGCTGCTCGACGCGACGCTGCGCCGCTGGCTGCCCGGCGAGGACGCCGGCGCGCTGCTCGACGAGGCGCGCGTGCGCTCGCTCGACGACAGCTTCCCGGGCATGGTCGCCTCGCTGGCGGCGGTGTTCCGCAGCTCGACGCCGGAGCTGATCGAGGGACTGCGCGAGTCGGTCGCGCAGGACGACGAGGAGCGGCGGCTGCGCCTCGCCCACAAGCTCAAGGGCAGCAGCTCGACGGTCGGCGCGGCGCGGATGACGGCGCTGGCCGAGGCGCTCGAGCGCCCGGGCCCGGCCGAGCACGCCGCCGTGGAGCGCCTGGAGGAGGCCTACCGGGAGACGCTCTCGGCGCTCGAGCGCCGGGTCAGCGCTCCAGCACCACCTTGAGCCGACCGGCGGTCGGCTTGACGGCGATCTCGAACGCCGCCTGCGCCTCCGCCACCGGCAGCACGTCGGTGATGTAGGCGTCGAGCATCCCGGCGTGCTCGCGCAGATAGTCGCGCGCGGCGGCCAGCGAGTTGCGGCGGTCCTGGGTGACGCCGGCCAGCAGCGTCCCGTCCTTGCGGAAGAAGCGGGCGAACGGGAACGCGTAGTGCGACTCGTCGGGCACGCCGAAGGCGAGCACCGTGCCGCCGTGGGCGACCGCCTCGACGGCGTCCTCGAGCGTGGCGGCCTGGTGGCCGACGGCCTCGACGACGATGTCCGGCCGCGCGTCGCGGGAGAGCGCGGCGGCCCAGCGCGAGCCCGTGTCCCAGATCATCTCGTCGACCCCGAACTCGCCCGCCACGTCGCGGCGGTCGATCGGGTCGACCCCGGTGACCGACGCCGCGCCCGCCGCCTTCAGCGCGTGCGCGAACAACAGCCCGATCGAGCCCTGCCCGATGATCGCCACGCGGGCGCCGCTGACGTCGCCGAGCCGGCGCACGGCGTAGAGGACCGTCGACAGCGGCTGGATGACCGTCGCGCGCGGCGGCGGGAGCGCGTCGTCGTCGAGCACGAGGACGTGGGCCGCGCGCGCCGGGAAGTACTCCGCCATCCCGAGGTGACCGGCCGCCCAGCCGACGATCCGCGCGCCGACCGGGACGTCGCCGGCGGCGCTCGCGGTCACCTCGCCGACGAGCTCGTGCAGCGGGTAGCCGGGCTTGCCGTGCGAGGCGCCGGTCATCAGGTCCTCGACGCCGAGGAAGCTCGGCAGGTCGCTGCCGCAGATGCCGCCCGCCTCGAAGCGGGCCACGACGAAGCCGGGCTCCGGCTCGCCCGGCTCCTCGGTCTCGACGGCCTCCAACCGCCCCGGTGCGGTGAGCTGGTGCGCCCACATCGAGGCGCGACCCTACTGCAGCGCGACGACCGTGATCGTGCCGGGCGGCACCTCGGTGAGGCCGGCGTCCACGACGCACGCCACCGCCTCGCCCTTGAGCGCCGCGAAGTCGCGCTCGCGCGGCGACACGAGCCGCCCCGGGCAGCCGGCGTCGGCCCACTCCGGCAGTTGCTCCGCGGCCAGCACGGCGGCGTGGGCGACCTGGGCGACGACCTTGCCCGAGCTCATCTCGAGCTCCGGGTTGAGCACGTAGGTGAGCCCGTCGCCGGACGGCTCCTCCGGCGGTGGCCCGAGGTCGCTGCTCATGGCCTGCAGGCGCTCCAGCAGCGGGCCGCGCTCCGAGCGCCGCCGCGGCGGGAGCGCGGCCACCGATGCGCCGTCCGGGGCGCCGGCCAGCGCGTGCGGCAACTCGAGCACCTCCGCCCACTGGGACGGGTTGCGGGCGCGCAGGCACACCTTGCCCGGCCGCTCCCGCCACTCTTGCGGGATCTCGAAGCCGCGCACGCACGCGACCGCCGCCGCGCCGCCCAGGACGGCCGCCTGCTCGAGCGTCTCGACCGCCCCGCGCCGCAGCACGAGGAACATGCGCAGCGGGTCGTCGGTCACCGGCGCAGGTAGGCCGCGACCGCCATCACGCGCCGGTGGTCGGCGCCCGAGCGCGGCAGGTCGAGCTTGCCGAAGATCGTCGACACGTGCTTCTCGACCGCGCTCTCGGACACGTGCAGCTCCTTGGCGATCGCGACGTTGGTGCGGCCCTCGGCCATCAGCTGCATGACGTCCATCTCGCGCGGGGTCAGCCCCGACAGCGGGTCGTCGGGCCCCTGGGGGACGAGCAGCTGAGCGACGGCCTCCGGGTCCAGCGCCGTGCCGCCCTCGGCCACCCGCCGCACGGAGGCCACGAACTCGCTGACGTCGGCGACGCGGTCCTTGAGCAGGTAGCCGACGCCGCCGCGGCCGTCGGAGAACAGCTCCGCCGCGAACGTCTGCTCCACGTACTGGGAGAGGATCAGGATCGGCAGCCCGGGGATGCGCCGCCGCGCCTCGAGCGCCGCGCGCACGCCCTCGTCGGAGAACGTTGGCGGCAGCCGGACGTCGACGACGCACACGTCCGGGCGATGCTCGTCGACCGCCGCCAGGAACGCGTCGGGATCCTCGACCGCGGCGGCCACCTCGAACCCGGTGTCGCGCAGGAGGCGGATCAGGCCGTCGCGCAGCAGCGCGAGGTCTTCGGCGATCACGACGCGCATGGCAGCTCCGCTCGGATGGTGGTGGGCCCGTCGGGCGGGCTGAAGACCTCGAGGGCGCCGTCGAGCGCCTCGACGCGGCGGCGCAGCCCGGTCAGCCCGCCGCCGTCCGGGTCGGCGCCGCCGACGCCGTCGTCGGCGACCTCGACGATCAGCTTCCCGTCCTCGCCGCGTACGGTCACGACGACGCGCGAGGCGCCGCTGTACTTGCCGGCGTTGGCCAGCGCCTCGGAGACCACGAACCAGGCCGCGTTCTCGATCGGCGCCGGGCAGCCGCGCGGGATGTCGAGGTCGACGCCCGCGGGCACCGGGCTGCGGGCGGCCAGCGCGGTCAGCGCCGGTCCGAGGCCGCGCTCGGCGAGCATGCTGGGCCGGATGCCGCGGGCCAGGTCGCGCAGCTCGGCGAGCGCCCGCTTGGCCTCCTCGCGCGCCTCGCCGACGAGCTCCAGCGCGCCCTGCGGATCGCGCTCGAAGCGCTCCTCGGCCATGCCGAGGTCGAGCGCGAGCGCCACCAGCCGCGCCTGCGCCCCGTCGTGGAGGTCGCGCTCGATGCGGTGCAGTTCGGCGGCGGCGGCGTCGACGACGCCGGCGCGGGTGGCGGCCAGCTCCTCGACCCGCGCGCGCAGCGCCGCCTCGCGCGAGGGGCTGAGCAGCACGCGGCCGAGCTTGACCTCGCCGACCGTGATCCAGCGCTGCAGCACGTAGAGCACCGGGACGGCGACCACCGCGATGTCGGCGGCCAGGAACGCCGTGCCCAGCGAGTCGACCTCGAAGAGCCCGAACTGGGCGGGCTCGGGGAGCGACCAGTACCAGGCGGGCAGGAACAGCGTCCCGAGCACCGTGCCCCACGCCACGATCAGCGTGAGCGAGACGACGAAGCCGGCGCTGCCGACGAAGATCAGCCACGCCAGGTCCTTCCACGTCTGCGGGTCGCCGCAGACGATCCGCAGCCGCCGCAGGATGTTCCCCGTGCGCGGGCGGTAGGCCTCCCGGACCGGCTCGTGCAGC
>JADMIO011276600.1_pt1 | contig 27372 bp, 25 predicted proteins | sample 8958161 | NCBI WGS metagenome assembly JADMIO01 (sample SAMN16585339, study PRJNA669376) | soil metagenome | isolation source: Crop rotation soil | place: USA: Cullars Rotation, Alabama | collected 2011
TGTTGCCGCCGCGGCGATAGCGCACGCCGATGAAGTTCATCGCCGAGACGACCATGTCCGAGGCGCGGTCGTGCACCCGACGCATCAGGCCGGGGGCGTCGGCGTTCGTCGACGGTGCGGCGATCGCGTCGGCGGCCGCCGGCGGCGCGACCGCGGCCGTGGCCGCGGGAGGAAGCAAGCCCTTGTCGGCGAGCATCCTCATCAGCGGCTCGCTGTCGTCCGGGCTCGCGACGGTGGGGCCGCAGTGCAGCGCCGTCGCCGCCGCCAGGACCAGCCCGAGGGCGGTACCGTGCGGCGTCAGGGGGCGGCTTCGCATCGGCGCGCAGCATAGGCGAGCCCGGGAGACCGCGTCAATCTCGAATACGCCTCGTTGCAGATCGCCCTGTCGGCGCCGCACGGCGGGCTCCGCTATCGTCGGCGGCATCGCTCGTCAGGATTCGGAAGGTTCGCCATGTTCAAGGCCCTGTTGCTGGAAAAGGACGAAGGCGGCTTTCGTGCCGGCGTCCGGCAGGTCGAGGAGTCCGCCCTGCCGGCAGGCGATGTCCGGGCGCGGATCGAGCACTCGACGCTCAACTTCAAGGACGGCCTTGCGATCACGAACAAGAGCCCGGTCGTTCGTACCTGGCCGATGGTTGCGGGCATCGACGGCGCCGGCACCGTCGTCGAGTCGAGCCACTCCGACTGGAAGCCCGGCGACCGCTTCGTGCACAACGGCTGGGGCCTCGGCGAGACGCGCTGGGGGTGCCTCGCAGAGCGCGCCAGCCTGCAGGGCGACTGGCTGGTGAAGGTGCCTGCCGCGTTCAGCACGCGCCAGGCGATGGCGATCGGCACCGCGGGCTACACCGCGATGCTCTGCGTGCTCGCGCTCGAGCGCCACGAGGTGCGCGCCGGCGACGGCGCGGTGCTCGTCACCGGCGCGACCGGCGGCGTCGGCAGCGTCGCGGTCGCGCTGCTCGCCCGTCTCGGCCATCGCGTCGTCGCCTCGAGCGGCAAGGCCGACCAGGCCGACTACCTTCGGCGGCTCGGCGCCGCAGAGATCATCGACCGCGCCGAGCTCGCCGCGCCCGGCAAGCCGCTGCAGAAGGAACGCTGGAGCGCGGCGATCGATGCGGTCGGCAGCCAGACGCTCGCCAACGTGCTCGCGCAGACGCGCTACGGCGGCGTCGTCGCGGCCTGCGGTCTGGCGCAGGGGCACGACCTCCCGGCGACCGTGATGCCATTCATCCTGCGCGGCGTGACGCTCGCCGGCGTCGACAGCGTGATGGCGCCGATCGGGCTGCGCCGCACCGCATGGCAACGGCTCGCCCGCGATCTCGATCCGCAGGCGCTCGAGGTGATGACCGAGGAGGTGCCGCTCGACGCTGCGATCGCCCGGGCCGAGGCACTGATGGCGGGAAAGGTGCGCGGCCGGATCGTCGTCGCGATCGGCGGTTGAGCGAGACGACGCGGCTCAGCGCACGAGCTGCAAAAGCTGTCTGAACTTCGGATGCTCGCTGGTGCGCAGCCATTCGAAGATCACCATCTCGGTCGTCACCACGTCGGCGCCGAGCTTGCGGGCGCGCTCGGTCGCGGCGATCCGGTTGTGGGGGTGACGCGAGCCGACCGCGTCGGCGACCCATTTCACCGCATGTCCCGCGCCGAGCAGGCCGGCGACCGTCTGCATGACGCAGACGTGCGCTTCGCAGCCGGCGACGACGAGGGTGTTGCGACCGTGGGGCAGGCGCGAGAGGAAGCCTTCCTCGGCCGTCGCGTCGAAATGGAACTTGGCGAGGATCGTGTCGCAGAGCGCCGCCACCTCGGGCACGAGGGGCCCGAGACCATCGGGGTTTTCCTCGGTGCCGATGACGTGGATGCCGAGCTCGCGCGCCGCGCCGGCGAGCTGGACACACCTGCGCACCACCGTCTCGGCGTCGTGGATCGACGGCATCAGGCGCACCTGCGGGTCGATGATCAGCAGCGTGCTGTCGGCGGGATCGCAGAGCAGGCTCATCGGAGCTCCGGGGCACGGTGAGGACGGCCGATTCTCCGCCATGGCCGGCGCGGTGGCGATTCGCGACAATCGATCGAGACGCCGCCACAGGAGCCGAAGGATGCAGATGAACGCCGCCGAATACCGCGAGTCGCTCCGCCGCCTGCGGCCGCGGGTCTGGGTCGACGGCGAGCGGATCGAGAGCGTCGCCGACGCGCCGCAGCTCGCGCCGGGGATCGCGGCGATGGGCGTGACCTACGACTACGCCCTGCGCGACGACCTGGCGCCGGTCATGCGGGCGGTGCAGGCATCGAGCGGCAAGACCGTCAACCGGATGCTGCACACCGACGCGAGCAGCGCCGACCTGCTGAACAAGCTCGAGGCGGTGCGCATCCTCTGCCAGGAAACGGGCTGCGCGCAGCGCTATCTCGCGCACGACGGCTTCGCCGCCGTGCAACAGGCGACCGCGCTCGTCGACGCCGAGACCGGCTCGCGCTACGCCGAGCGCTTCCTGGCCTGGATGCACGACTTCCAGGACAAGGACCTGACGCTCGGCATCGCGATGACCGACGCGAAGGGCGATCGCAGCAAGCGGCCGCACGAGCAGGCCAACGCCGACAGCTACGTCCACATCGTCGAGAGGAACGCCAAGGGCATCGTCGTCTCGGGCACGAAGGCGATCGTCACCGGCGCCCCCTACATGCACGAATTCCTCGTCATGCCGAGCCGCAACATGAGCGAGGCCGACGCCGCGTTCGCCCTCTGCTGCGCGGTGCCGTGCGACGCCGACGGCCTGGCGATCATCGCCCGTCCCGCCGGCCGGCCCGGCGAGAAGGCGGCGCTTTTCTCGGGCCGCTACGGCCAGTCGACCGGCGTGCTGGTGTTCGATCGTGTCTTCGTGCCCTGGGAGCGCGTCTTCCTCGCCGGCGAGTGGCAGCACTCGGCCGGCCTGACGTACGGCTACGCCACGCACCATCGCCACACCTGCATCGCCGCGCGCGCCGGCTTCGGCGACCTCCTGATCGGCGCCGGCGCCCTGATGTGCGAGGCGAACGGCTTCGATCCCGGCCGGGAGACGCACCTGCGCGAGCAGATGGTGCAGCTGATCTCGATCGTCGAGGGCTTCTACGCGTGCGGGGTGGCGGCGAGCGTCTATGCCACGCGCGATCCGCGCTCCGGCGTGGTGACGCCCGACGCGGTCTTCGCGAACATCGGCAAGCTGCTGCTCGCCAACCAGATCTACGAGATGCAGCGGATCGCCCACTACGTCTCGGGCGGCCTCGTCGTGTCGCTGCCCGGGCCGGACGAGGACCACAACCCCGAGACGGCGGCGAGCCTCGCCGAGGTGCTGCGCGCCAATCCGGACGTGCCCTACGACAAGCGCATCCAGACGGCGCGCTTCCTCGAGGACCTGACCGCCTCCTACCAGGGCGGCTGGTACTCGGTGATCAGCCTGCACGGCGGCGGCTCGCCGGCGGCGATGAAGCAGGAGATCTGGCGCAACTACCCGGTCGGCAACAAGGTCGAGCTCGTCGAGCGGCTGCTCGACCGCGGCCTGCTGCACGACCCGGCGCGGCCGATCACGATGAACCGCCAGCCCGGCCGTTGCTGCGACACCGGCTGCACCCACCCGCCGGCGCCGACGACCATGGTCGCCCTGCCGGCCACGACCCGGAGATCGTCATGAGCGGAGCCCTCGGCGCGCGATACGCCGCCTTCCATCGCCGCTCGCTCGCCGAGCGCGAGGCGTTCTGGGCCGAGCAGGCGCGCCTGATCGACTGGCAGGCGCCGTTCGAGACCGTCTGCGACGCCAGCCGGCCGCCATTCGTGCGCTGGTTCGTCGGCGGCACGACCAATCTCTGCCACAACGCGGTCGACCGGCACCTGGCCACGCGGGCGCAGCAGCCGGCATTGATCCACCTCTCGACCGAGACCGACAGCGAGCGGACCTACAGCTTCGCCGAGCTGCACGCCGAGGTGCAGCGGATGGCCGCGGTGCTGGTCGAGCTCGGCGTCGCCCAGGGGGACAGGGTCCTGATCTACATGCCGATGGTTCCCGAGGCGGCGTTCGCGATGCTCGCCTGCGCGCGCATCGGCGCGATCCATTCGGTCGTCTTCGGCGGCTTCGCCAGCGTGAGCCTGGCGAGCCGCATCGACGATGCCGAGCCGAAGGTGATCGTCAGCGCCGACGCCGGCAGCCGCGCCGGCAAGGTCATCGCCTACAAGCCGCTGCTCGACGAGGCGGTCGCGCGGGCGAAGCACAAGCCGGACGGGGTGCTGCTCGTTGATCGCGGCCTCGCGCCGATGCCGCTCGTCGACGGCCGCGACCGGCTCTACGCGCCGCTGCGCGAGCGCCACCTCTCGACCGCCGTGCCGTGCGCCTGGGTCGACGCGACGCATCCGAGCTACACCCTCTACACCAGCGGCACGACCGGGCGGCCGAAGGGCGTGCAGCGCGACACCGGCGGCTACGCGGTCGCGCTCGCCGCGAGCATGAAGCACATCTTCCTCGGCCAGCCGGGCGAGACGTACTTCTCCACCAGCGACATCGGCTGGGTCGTCGGTCACAGCTACATCGTCTACGGGCCACTGATCGCCGGCATGGCGACGATCATGTACGAGGGCCTGCCGATCCGGCCCGACGCGGCGATCTGGTGGAAGCTGGTCGAGAAGTACAGGGTGACCTCGATGTTCACGGCGCCGACGGCGATCCGGGTGCTGAAGAAGCAGGACCCGAAGTTCCTGCGCCAGCACGACCTGTCGAGCCTGCGCGCGCTCTTCCTCGCCGGCGAGCCGCTCGACGAGCCGACCGCGACCTGGATCGCCGAGGCGATCGGCAAGCCCATCATCGACAACTACTGGCAGACCGAGAGCGGCTGGCCGATCCTGACGATCGCCAACGGCGTCGAGTCCGGCGAGAGCCGGTTCGGCAGCCCCGGCGTGCCCATGTACGGCTACGACGTGCGCATCGTCGACGAGGCGACCGGCAGCGACATCGTCGTGCCGGGACAGAAGGGCGTGGTCGTCATCGAGGGCCCGACGCCGCCCGGCTTCATGCAGACGGTGTGGCGCGACGACAAGCGCTTCGTCGAGACGTACTGGAACAGCATTCCCGGGCGCAGCGTCTACAACACCTTCGACTGGGGCATCCGAGACGCCGACGGCTACTTCTTCATCCTCGGCCGCACCGACGACGTCATCAACGTCGCCGGGCACCGGCTCGGCACACGCGAGATCGAGGAGAGCATCTCGAGCCATCCGAACGTCGCCGAGGTCGCCGTGGTCGGCGTCGCCGACGCGATGAAGGGCCAGGTGGCGATGGCGTTCGTGATCGCCAAGGACGCGTCCGCGCTCGGCGACAGCGCGGCGCGGCTGAAGCTCGAGGGCGACATCATGAAGACGGTCGACGGCCAGCTCGGCTCGGTGGCGCGGCCGGCGCGGGTTCATTTCGTCGCCGCGTTGCCCAAGACCCGCTCGGGCAAGCTCCTGCGCCGCGCGATCCAGGCGGTGTGCGAAGGACGCGACCCGGGCGATCTGACGACGATCGAGGACCCGGCGGCGCTGGCGCAGATCGCCGACGCGGCCGCGCCGGCGCGGCCCACGCACGCTTAGGATCCGACCTGCGTCTTTTCACGGAGCCCCCGATGACTGCCCGTTCCCGCTTTCTCCAGCCGCTTCTCGGCCTGCTTATCGCCGGCGTCGCCGTCATCGCCTTCGCCCAGGGCAAGCCCCGCATCGACAAGGCGGCGGACCTGCCGCGCTTCAGCTACCGGATCGAAGGAAAGGTCGAGGACGTCGTCCGCTCCGCGGAGCGCTTCGCGCCGTTCGCCGCCGCCCTGCGCCGCGACGCCGAGTCGGTGCTGCGCGATTACGAGATCGCCGACAAGGCGACCAAGCGCAACCTGCTGAACGTCCTGCTGACGCTCGACTACCTCGAAGGCCGCCACGACGCCGCGCTCGCGCGGATCGAGGAGGTGCGCGCTTTGCAGGACAAGCCGGCCGAGAAGCTGCTCAGCGGCCAGCGCTTGAAGGCGATGATCCAGGCCGGCCGGAGCGGAGCCAGCGGCGACGATTACCGCCGCGCGGTCGGCGACGCGATCCAGCGCGATCTCGCATCGCTGCCCTACGCGGTGATCGAGAACGACATCAAGGGCGCCAAGGCGAGCGCCGAGCTCGTCGGCGAGGCCTTGATCCTCGGTCGCGTGCGCGAGGTGCTGCAGCCCGTCGTCGACGAGAAGGGGGCCGTCAGCTCCGATCTCGCCCCGAGCATCGTCTTCGCGCGCTTCAACCTGACCGCGGTGCTGCCGTTGAAGCAGACCCTCGTGTCGACCTACAGCAGCTACCTGTCGGCGCGCCAGGTCGCCAAGGTCGACATTTGGGCGGGGCGCGACGTCGTGCTCCGCCCGTCGGACGTGCGTGCGCCGGTCGTGATCGCCGTCTGGGACAGCGGGACCGAGACCCGCCTGTTCGGCGACCAGGTGGTGCGGGATTCAGGACAGCCGGCCGTGATCGCCTTCGACCGCTTCAACCGTCCGGCCAGCGGCGAGCTCGCGCCGCTTCCGCCTTCGCTCCAGGGCAAGACGGCGCAGATCGCCGCCCGCGCCAAGGGCTTTTCCGATCTGCGCTCGAACGTCGACAGCAAGGAGGCCGGCGAGATCAAGGCCCTCCTCTCGGGATTGACCGCGGAGCAGTACCGGGCGACCTCGGAAGAGCTCGCGTTCGGCGGCAACTACACGCACGGCACCCACGTCGCCGGCATCGCGATGGCGGGCAACCCCGGGGCCCGGCTGGTGGTGGCGCGGATCGAGTTCAGCTACACGCTCAAGCCCGATCCTTGCCCGAGCCGCGAGCTCGCCGAGCGCGATGCGCAGGCGTCCCAGGCGTACGTCGACTTCATGAAGCGCCACAACGTCCGCGTCGTCAACATGAGCTGGAGCGGCGACGTCGCCGACATCGAGGCCGACCTCGAGCAGTGCGGCATCGGCAAGTCCGCGGCCGAGCGCAAGGCGATCGCCCGCGAGTACTACGAGATCTCGAAGGCGGCGCTGACGAAGGCCTTCGCCAGCGCGCCCGAAATCCTGTTCGTGGCCGCGGCCGGCAACAGCAACAGCGACGCCAGCTTCACCGAGAGCGTGCCGGGCGGCATATCGCTGCCGAACCTGCTGACCGTCGGCGCCGTCGACAGCGCGGGCGAGGAGGTGGGATTCACCAGCTACGGCCCGACGGTGCGGGTGCACGCCAACGGCTACCAGGTCGAAAGCTTCCTGCCGGGGGGCAGCCGGGTCGCCTTTTCGGGCACGTCGATGGCCTCGCCGCAGGTCGCGAACCTCGCCGGCAAGCTGCTCGCGGTGAACCCGAAGCTCTCCACCGCGGACCTGCTGCGGATCATCGTCGAGACCGCCGATCGATCGGCGGACGGCCGGCGCAACCTCGTCAATCCGAAGAAGGCGATGGCGGCGGCCACGGCCGCCTGACGCTCTCGACTAGAGGACTTCGCTCGCGAAGTCGGCGAGGCGCGAGCGCTCGCCGCGGGCGAGGGTCACGTGGCCCGAGTGGGCCCAGCCCTTGAAGCGGTCGACCGCATAGGTCAGGCCAGACGAGCCCTCGGTGAGGTAGGGCGTGTCGATCTGCGCCAGGTTGCCGAGGCAGACGATCTTGGTGCCCGGGCCGGCGCGCGTGATCAGCGTCTTCATCTGCTTGGGCGTCAGGTTCTGCGCCTCGTCGATGATGACGAACTTGTTGAGGAAGGTGCGGCCGCGCATGAAGTTCAGGCTCTTGATCTTGATCTTCGAGCGGACGAGGTCGTTGGTCGCGGCGCGGCCCCATTCGCCGGCGCCGCTGTCGGTCTTGGACAGCACCTCGAGGTTGTCGTCGAGGGCGCCCATCCACGGGCCCATCTTCTCCTCCTCGGTGCCGGGCAGGAAGCCGATGTCCTCGCCGACGGGAACCGTCACCCGCGTGACGATGATCTCGGTGTAGCGGCGGTCGTCCATCACCTGCGCCAGGCCGGAGGCGAGCGACATCAGCGTCTTGCCCGAGCCGGCGGTGCCGGTGAGGGTGATGAAGTCGCAATCCGGGTCCATCAGCAGGTTGAAGGCGAAGTTCTGGTCGCGGTTTCGCGCCGTCACGCCCCACACCGAGTTCTTCGAGTGGGTGTAGTCCTTGAGCGTGCGCAGCACCGCGGTCTTGCCGGTGATCTCGATGACCTTGGCGTAGAGCGACGCGGCGCCCGGCGCCTCGAGGAAGACGAACTGGTTGATCAGGAGCTGCGGCACGACCGGCCCGCTGATGCGGTAGTAGGTGAGGCCCTTGTCCTGCCAGCTCTCGACCGTCTTGCCGTGCTTGTCCCAGAAGTCGGCGGGCAGCTGCAGCACGCCGGTGTAGAGCAGGTCGCCGTCCTCGAGCGTCTTGTCGTTGTAGTAGTCCTCGGCGCACAGGCCGAGCGCCCGCGCCTTGATGCGCATGTTGATGTCCTTCGACACCAGCACCACGTCGCGGTCCGGATGGCGTGCGCCGAGGGCCTTGACGACGCCGAGGATCTGGTTGTCGGCCTTGCCCTGAGGCAGGCCCGCGGGCAGGTCGACGTCGATCAGGTCGGTCTGGAAGAAGAGCTTGCCGCCGGCCTCGCGTCGGCCGGTGCGGCTGAGCGCGATGCCCTCGCTCTTGCCCTTGGCGTCGCGCGTCGGCATGTTGGCGGCGAGCGCGTCGAGGTCGCGGCTCACCTGGCGCGCGTTGCGCGCGACCTCGGTCATGCCGCGCTTGTGCCCGTCGAGCTCCTCGAGGGTGATCATCGGCAGGTAGACGTCGTGCTCCTCGAACCGGAACAGCGACGTCGGATCGTGCATCAGCACGTTGGTGTCGAGGACGAAGAGCGTCGTCGGGCCGTTGCCGCGCACCTTCTTCTTCTCGCGCTCGGGGCGCAACGCGTGATGGCCGGGCCGCGCCGGCGCCGGCGCCTGGGTGACGGCGGGGCCGACGGGGGAGGGCGCCGCCGGCAGCTCGTCTTCCTTGAGCAGCTCGAGCAGCGCCGGCGCGACCGGCTCGGCCGCCGGCCGGGTGCGTCGCGCGCTCTTGCCCGGCGTCGCGGCGCCCTGCGATTCGAACTGTTCGCGGCCGAGCAGGTCGGCACGCTTGGCGGGGGGCTTGGGCAGGGGCATGGGACTCTCGAATGTGCGAGGCGGGCTTCGGGCGGAAACGTCCGCGCCGCCGAGGGAGATGTCCCGGCCGGCGGCAAACGGCGCGCCGGCCTCAGCCGCCCTTCTTGATCGCCTTGACGGCCTTGAGCACTTCCTCGACGTGGCCGGCGACGGTGAGGCCGCGCCATTCGGCGCGCAGGACGCCGCTGCCGTCGATCAGGAAGGTGCTGCGCTCGATGCCCTTCACCTTCTTGCCGTACATGATCTTGTTCTTGACCACGCCGAACATGTGGCAGAGCTTCTCTTCGGTGTCGGCGATCAGCTCGAAGGGCAGCTCGAGGTTGGCCTTGAAGCGGTCGTGCGACGCCATGTTGTCTCGGGAGACGCCGAAGAGGACGGCGCCGGCCTTCACGAATTCCTTGTAATGATCGCGAAACTGCATGGCCTCGGTGGTACAACCGGGGGTGTTGTCCTTCGGGTAGAAGTACAGGACGACGATCTTGCCGGCATAGGCCTGTGGCGTGAACTTCACTCCTCCGGTCGCGAGCGCTTCAAATTCCGGTACGGGCTTGTTGAGGGCAGGCGTCATGAAGCTCTTGTCAGCAACCCCGTTGCGGGGCGTAGCCGACGATTATAGGGCTTGACACCTGGGGCTCCGGGCCGCAGGAGGGCGCCGAGCACCGCGTCGCGCGGCGTCAGGCGCGAGGAAAGAGCAGTCCTGCGACCACCGAGCGGCCCTCGGCGAGCAGCACGTTGTAGGTGCGGCACGCGGCGGCGGTGTCCATCGTCTCGATGCCGATGCGCGCGTCGATCAGCGGCCTGAGCAGCGCCGGTGGCGCGAAGCGCAGACGGGGGCCGCTGCCGAAGAGCACGAGCTCGGGCCCGAGCGCGGCGAGGCGGGCGAAGTGCTCGGCGCCCAGGGATTCGAAGCTCGGCGCCTCCCACGCCTGCACCGCCCCCGTCCAGGGCACGATCACGCTCTCGGTGTGCTGAACGCCGTTGACGAGCACGCCGTCGGGCCCGTGCCGGGCGATCGCGTTCTGGCCCTCCATCCGGTGGGCGCGCATCTTCATGGCGCCGATTATCGAAGACGAGTGCGCATCTGCGAGGCGCGTGCGCCGCGACCCCTGTGGTCAAATATCCGCCCCTTCGCCACGCGCCGCGGCGCCCGCTTCGTGGAAGAACTTCTCAAGTCGAGCAAGCTCGCCAACGTCTGCTACGACATCCGCGGTCCGGTGCTCGACAAGGCCCGACAGATGGAGGAGGAGGGCCAGCACGTCATCAAGCTGAACATCGGCAACATCGCCGCCTTCGGCCTCGAGCCGCCCGACGAGATCGTGCAGGACATGATCCGCAACCTGCCGAACGCCGCGGGCTACACCGATTCGAAGGGCCTCTTCGCGCCGCGCAAGGCGGTCGTCCACTACACCCAGCAGAAGCACATCCACGGCGTCGCCGTCGACGACGTCTACCTGGGCAACGGCGCCTCCGAGCTGATCACGATGAGCATGAACGCGCTGCTCAACAACGGCGACGAGGTGCTGATCCCGGCGCCCGACTATCCGCTCTGGACCGCGTCGGTCGCGCTCTCGGGCGGCACGCCGGTGCACTACGTCTGCGACGAGGCGTCCGAGTGGCTGCCCGACATCGCCGACATGGCCGCGAAGATCACGCCGCGCACGCGCGCGATCGTCGTCATCAACCCGAACAACCCGACCGGCGCGCTGTATCCCGACGCGGTGCTGCAGGAGATCGTCGAGCTGGCGCGCAAGCACGGCCTGATCATCTTCGCCGACGAGATCTACGACAAGACGCTCTACGACGGCCACAGCCACACCTCGATCGCCTCGCTCGCCGACGACGTGCTGTTCCTCACCTTCAACGGCCTGTCGAAGAACTACCGCTCGTGCGGCTACCGCGCGGGCTGGATGGTCGTCTCGGGCGAGAAGCGGCAGGCGCGCGACTACATCGAGGGCCTGAACATGCTCGCCTCGATGCGCCTGTGCTCGAACACGCCGGGCCAGCTCGCGATCCAGACCGCCCTCGGCGGCTACCAGAGCATCGACGACCTGGTCGCGCCCGGCGGGCGCCTCTGCCGGCAGCGCGACCTCGCGCACAAGCTGCTGACCGCCATTCCCGGCGTGACCTGCGTCAAGCCGAAGGCGGCCCTCTACATGTTCCCGAAGCTCGATCCGGACCTCTACCCGATCGACGACGACCAGCAGTTCGCGTACGAGCTGCTCGCCGAGCAGAAGGTCCTGATCGTGCAGGGCACCGGCTTCAACTGGACCCGGCCCGACCATTTCCGCGTCGTCTTCCTGCCCAACTCGGACGACCTCACCGACGCGATCGGCAGGATCGCGACCTTCCTCGAGCACTACCGGAGCCGGCACGCCCGGCAGGCGGCATGAAGCCGATCGAGGTCGGGCTGCTCGGTGCCGGCGTCGTCGGCAGCGGCACCTTCGCCGTGCTCCGCCGCAACCAGGAGGAGATCCGTCGCCGCGCCGGGCGCGAGATCCGGATCGGCCACGTCGCCGACCTCGACACCGCGCGCGCCCGCGCCCTCGTCGGCGACGCCGCCGAGGTGCTCGCCGACGCGCGCGCCGTGATCGCCCGGCCGGAGGTCGAGGTCATCGTCGAGCTGATCGGCGGCACGACCATCGCGCGGACGCTGGTGCTCGAGGCGATCGCCGCGGGCAAGCACGTCGTCACCGCCAACAAGGCGCTGCTCGCGGTGCACGGCACCGAGATCTTCGCGGCGGCGCGCGACAAGGGGGTGGTCGTCGCCTTCGAGGCGGCGGTCGCCGGCGGCATCCCGATCATCAAGGCGCTGCGCGAGGGCCTCACGGCGAACCGGATCGAATGGATCGCCGGGATTATCAACGGCACGACCAACTTCATCCTTTCGGAGATGCGCGCCAAGGGCATCGACTTCGCCACCGCGCTCGCCGAGGCACAGCGCCTGGGCTACGCCGAGGCCGACCCGAGCTTCGACGTCAACGGCACCGACGCTGCGCACAAGGCGACGATCCTCAGCGCGATCGCCTTCGGCGTGCCGGTGCAGTTCGCGAAGGCACACGTCGAGGGCATCGCCGAGCTGCAGGCGGCCGACATCGCCTACGCCGAGCAGCTCGGCTACCGGATCAAGCTGCTCGCGATCACGCGTCGACGCGAGGCGAAGGGCGGCGCGGCGGCGGGCATCGAGCTGCGCGTCCATCCGACGCTGGTGCCGACGCAGCGGCTGATCGCCAACGTCGAGGGGGCGATGAACGCGGTGCTGGTGCAGGGCGACGCCGTCGGCACCACCCTCTATTACGGCAAGGGCGCGGGCGCCGAGCCGACCGCCTCGGCGGTGATCGCCGACCTGGTCGACCTCGCCCGGCTCGCCACCGCGGACCCCGACCATCGGGTGCCGCACCTCGCCTTCCAGCCGGCGGCGATGCAGGACCTCGCGGTGCTGCCGATCGACGAGGTCGTGACCTCGTTCTACCTGCGCCTGCAGGTCGCCGATCAGGCGGGCGTGCTGGCGCGGGTGACCGGCATCCTCGCCGACCACGACATCTCGATCGACGCGCTGCTGCAGCGACCCGCGGCGATCGGCGCGCACGAGGGCGCCGCACGCACCGACGTCATCATCCTGACGCACGACACGGTCGAGGGGCGGATGACGAAGGCGATCGCCGCGATGCAGGCGCTGCCGACGGTGTTGGCGAAGATCGTGCGGATCCGCAAGGAAGACCTCGGTTGAGCGTTCGGGGGCGGTGCCGACATGAAGTACCTCAGCACGCGCGGCGAGCCCGCCGGGCGCACCTTCAGCGAGATCCTGCTCGAGGGGCTCGCTCCCGACGGCGGCCTCTACCTGCCCGAGCGCTATCCGCAGGTCGACGCCGCGACGCTCGGGCGCTGGCGGCGTCTCGCATATCCCGAGCTCGCGTTCGAGGTGCTGTCGCTCTTCGTCGACGACGTGCCGCCGGGCGAGCTGCGCGCGCTGCTCGCGCGCACCTACACCGCGCAGGTCTTCGGCGATCCGCGGATCGTGCCGCTCCGTCCGCTCGAGCCGGGCATCTCCGTCCTCGGCCTCTCGAACGGGCCGACGCTGGCGTTCAAGGACCTCGCGATGCAGTTCCTCGGCCAGGCGTTCGAGCACGAGCTCGCACGCCGCGGCCGCAGCCTCAAGGTGCTCGGCGCGACCTCGGGCGACACCGGAAGCGCCGCCGAGCACGCCCTGCGCGGCAAGCGCGGCGTCTCGGTGTTCATGCTCTCTCCGCTCGGACGGATGAGCGCGTTCCAGCAGGCGCAGATGTTCAGCCTGCAGGATCCGAACATCCACAACATCGCCATCGAGGGGGTGTTCGACGACTGCCAGGACCTGGTCAAGGCGGTCTCCGCCGACCTGGCGTTCAAGCAGGCCCAGGCGATCGGCACCGTCAACTCGATCAACTGGGGGCGCCTCGTCGCCCAGGTGGTCTACTACTTCGCCGGCTGGTTCCAGGCGACCGAGGCCGGCGCCGACCAGGTCGACTTCGCGGTGCCGACGGGCAACTTCGGCAACATCTGCGCCGGCCACATCGCGCGCCGGATGGGCCTGCCGATCGGCCGGCTCGTCCTCGCGACGAACGAGAACGACGTGCTCGACGAATTCTTCCGCACGGGCCGCTACCGGGTGCGCTCGGCCGCCGAGACGCACGAGACCTCGAGCCCGTCGATGGACATCTCGAAGGCGTCGAACTTCGAGCGCTTCGTCTTCGACCTGACCGGGCGCGACCCGGCGCGCACGCGCGGGCTGTTCGACGACGTCGAGCGTCGGCGCGAGTTCACCCTGGCCGACGCCGAGCGGGCGCGCCTGCCGTCGTTCGGCCTGGTCAGCGGACGCAGCACCGGCGCCGACCGCCTGGAGACGATCCGCGCGGTGCACGAAGCGACGGGGGAGGTGATCGACCCGCACACCGCCGATGCGCTCAAGGTGGCGCGCGCGCAGGCCGAGCCGGGCACGCCCATGGTCGTGCTCGAGACCGCGCTCGCGGCCAAGTTCGGCGCGACGGTGCACGAGGCGATCGGCCGCGAGCCGCCGCGGCCGGCGCGCTTCGCCGGCCTCGAGGCGCTGCCGCGCCGCTTCGTGACGATGCCGGTCGACGTCGCCGCGCTGAAGGCCTACATCGCCGAAAATGACTGAACCGTGAGCGCTTCTCCCGACGCCCCGCAGAAGCCTGCGATGCTGTCGCTCGACGACGCGATCGCCCGCCTGCTCGCCCAGGTGCGCGGCACGGCGGCCGAGCGCGCCGAGACGGTCTCGACCTTCGACGCCCTCGGCCGCGTCCTCGTCGAGGACGTGCGCTCGCTGATCGACGTGCCCCCCGCCGACAACAGCGAGATGGACGGCTACGCCCTGCGTGTCGCCGATGTCGCCGTCCCGGGTTCGGTGCTGCGGGTCAGCCAGCGCATCGCCGCGGGCAGCGTCGGCAGCGCCCTCGAGCCCGGCTCGGCGGCGCGCATCTTCACCGGCGCACAGGTGCCCGCGGGCGCCGACGCGGTCGTCATGCAGGAGCTGTGCGTCGCGGTCGACGGCGGCGTGCGCGTCGACGCGAAGCCGACGCCGGGACAATCGATCCGCCGCCGCGGCGAGGACGTGCAGAAGGGCGCGACGGTGCTGCGCGCCGGATTGCGCCTGACGCCGCAGGCGCTCGGCATGGCCGCGTCGGTCGGCGCGGGGACGCTCGAGGTCGGCCCCCGGCCGCGCGTCGCCCTGTTCTCGACCGGCGACGAGCTCGCGATGCCCGGCGAAACGCTGAAGCCCGGTGCGATCTACAACTCGAACCGCTTCACCCTGCGCGGCCTCATTCAGGCGATGGGCGGCGTCTGCGAGGACCTCGGCATCGTGCCCGACCGCCTCGACGCGACCCGCGAGGCGCTCCGCCACGCGGCGCGCGGCAACGACCTCATCGTCACCTGCGGCGGCATGTCGGTCGGCGAGGAAGACCACATGAAGCCGGCGGTCGAGAAGGAGGGTCGGCTCGACCTCTGGCAGATCGCGATGAAGCCCGGCAAGCCACTCGCGTTCGGCGAAGTGGCCCGCGGCGACGGCTCGTCGGCGTGGTTCATCGGCCTGCCGGGCAACCCGGTGTCGTCGCTCGTCACCTTCCTGATGGCGGTGCGACCGGTGCTGCTCAAGCTGCAGGGCGCGACCGAGCTCGCGCCGCGACCGATCCCGATGCGCGCCGACTTCGCCTGGCCGCGTGCCGACCGCCGCCGCGAGTTCCTGCGCGTGCGCCGCAACGACGCCGGCGGCCTCGATCTCTTTGCCCACCAGGGCTCGGCGGTGCTGACGTCGACGCTCTGGGGCGACGGCCTCGTCGACAACCCGGGCGGGCAGACGATCGCGCCCGGCGACACCGTGCGCTACCTGTCTTTCGCCGAGCTGCTGAAATGAACACCCCCGCGCTCGCATTCGTTCGCTCGCTGTGCGCGACGGCGCGTTCAACGGCTTCGGGCAGCCGGGCGCCGCCGAGATGAAGGTCGAGGTGCGCTACTTCGCCTCGCTGCGCGAGGCACTCGGCGCCGCCGAGGCGGTCGAGGTCGGCGCCAGCGTCGGCGCCTTGCGCGATGCGCTCGCCGCCCGCGGCGGCCGCCATGCCGAGGTGCTCGGCCGCCACAAGGCGGTGCGCAGCGCCCTGAACCGCGTGCTCTGCGCCGAGACGGCGGTGCTCGGCGAGGGTGACGAGGTCGGCTTCTTTCCGCCGGTGACCGGAGGCTGAAATGGTTGCGCCGGCCGGCCGCGTCTCGATCCGCCACGAGGACTTCGACCTCGGGGTCGAGGTCGCGCAGCTGCGCGCGGGCGACGGCGGGATCGGCGCGATCGCGGCCTTCGTCGGCACCGTCCGCGAGCGCAGCGACGGCCGCGAAGTCGCGGCGATGGAGCTCGAGCACTATCCGGGCATGACCGAGGCCGCCATCGAGTCGATGATCGACCAGGCGCTCGCGCGGTTCGACATCCGGGCGGTGCGCGTCATCCATCGGATCGGCGAGCTCGCCGCGCGCGAGCAGATCGTCCTTGTCGCGGTCGCTTCGGCGCATCGCGGCGAGGCATTCCAGGCGTGCGAGTTCCTGATGGACTACCTGAAGACGAGCGCGCCGTTCTGGAAGAAGGAGGCGACGGATGCCGGCGCGCGCTGGGTCGACGCCCGCGTGGCCGACGACGCGGCGCTGGCGCGCTGGGGCATCCAGTCGGGCAACGCGGCCCCCGTGCCGCCGCCGCCCCCCGGCCGCTAGCGTCGCGCATGCCCTGGCCGCAGATCGCGGTGATCTCGCTCGGCGCCAGCGCCGGCGCGGTGCTGCGCTGGCTGGCGGGGCTCTGGCTCAACGATCGCTGGGCGGGTTTTCCGCTCGGCACGCTCTTCGTGAATTGCGTCGGCGGCCTGCTGGTCGGGGTCGCCCTGGCCTGGTTCGAGCGCACGCCCGACGAGATGCTCCGCCTGCTTCTGCTGACCGGGCTGCTCGGCGGCTTCACCACCTTCTCGGCGTTCTCGGTCGAGTCGCTCGTCCTGCTCCAGCGTGGCGCCTGGGCGCTCGCGCTCGGCCACACGCTCGCCCACGTCGTCGGCGCGCTCGCCTGCGCCGCGGTGGGCTTCCGTCTCGCCGGCGTGCTCCTGGCCCACTGATCGGGACGCCGCGGCGCCGGCTCAGGGGCGGGCGCGGCGGGCCTTGAAAAAGACCCCGCTCGCCTCAGGTTCATGGGAATCGGAGATTTCCCATGCGATTCGACAAGTTCACGACCACCTTCCAGACCGCGCTCGCCGACGCCCAGAGCCTCGCCGTCACGCGCAGCAACCCGTACGTCGAGCCGGCGCACCTGCTCTCGGCGCTGCTCGCGCAGGCCGACGGGCCGAAGGCGCTGCTCTCGCGCGCCGGCGCCAACGTCGGCCGGTTGCAGACCGCGCTCGACGCCGAGATCGACAAGCTGCCGCAGGTCGAGGGCGGCGAGGCGGTCCAGCCCGGCCGCGAGCTGACGAACCTGCTGCAGGCCTCCGAGCGCGAGGCGAACAGGCGCGGCGACCAGTTCATCGCGAGCGAGATGTTCGTCCTGGCCGCGATCGACGCCAAGGGCTCGATCAGCACCCTCCTCAAGCAGAGCGGCGTCACCCGCGCTGCGTTCGAGACCGCGCTCGAGGCGGTGCGCGGCGGCCAGAAGGTCGACAACGCCGAGGCCGAGGGCCAGCGCGAGGCGCTGAAGAAGTACACCCTGGACCTCACCGAGCGCGCCCGCGCCGGCAAGCTCGATCCGGTGATCGGCCGCGACGACGAGATCCGCCGCGCGATCCAGGTGCTGCAGCGGCGCACCAAGAACAACCCGGTGCTGATCGGCGAGCCGGGCGTCGGCAAGACCGCCATCGTCGAGGGACTCGCCCAACGCATCGTCGCCGGCGAGGTGCCCGACACGCTCAAGGACAAGCGCGTCCTCGTCCTCGACATGGCGCTGCTGCTCGCCGGCGCGAAGTTCCGTGGCGAGTTCGAGGAGCGCCTGAAGAGCGTGCTCAAGGAAGTGGCCCAGGACGAGGGCAAGACGATCGTCTTCATCGACGAGATCCACACCATGGTCGGCGCGGGCAAGGCGGAGGGCGCGATCGATGCCGGCAACATGCTCAAGCCCGCCCTCGCGCGCGGCGAGCTGCACTGCATCGGCGCGACGACGCTCGACGAGTACCGCAAGTACCTCGAGAAGGACGCCGCGCTCGAGCGCCGCTTCCAGAAGATCCTCGTCGGGGAGCCCTCGGTCGAGGCGACGATCGCGATCCTGCGCGGCCTGCAGGAGAAGTACGAGGTCCACCACGGCGTCGAGATCACCGACCCGGCGATCGTCGCCGCGGCCGAGCTCTCGCACCGCTACATCACCGACCGCTTCCTGCCCGACAAGGCGATCGACCTGATCGACGAGGCGGCGTCCAAGGTGAAGATCGAGATCGACTCCAAGCCGGAGGCGATCGACAAGCTCGACCGGCGGCTGATCCAGCTGCAGATCGAGCGCGCGTCGGTGCTGAAGGAGAAGGACGAGGCGTCCAAGCGACGCCGCGACCTGATCGAGGAGGAGATCGAGCGCCTGCAGCGCGAGATCGCCGACCTGAACGAGGTGTGGAAGGCCGAGAAGGCGCAGGCGCAGGGCTCGGCGCACCTGCTCGAGGACATCGACCGCACGCGCTCGCAGATCGAGGAGCTGAAGCGGAAGGGCGACTACGACAAGGTCGCCGAGCTCCAGTACGGCAAGCTGCCCGAGCTCGAGAGGAAGCTCAAGGACGCGCAGGCGAGCGAGCAGAAGAAGGCGACCGCGGGCGGCCGGCCGCAGCTGCTGCGCACGCTCGTCGGTGCCGAGGAGATCGCGGAGGTGGTGGCACGCGCCACCGGGATTCCGGTCGCCAAGCTGATGCAGGGCGAGCGCGACAAGCTGCTCCTCATGGAGCAGAAGCTGCACGAGCGCGTCGTCGGCCAGGACGAGGCGATCGCCGCGGTCGCCAACGCGATCCGCCGCTCGCGCTCAGGCCTGTCGGACCCGAACCGGCCGACCGGCTCGTTCCTGTTCCTCGGTCCGACGGGGGTCGGCAAGACCGAGCTCTGCAAGGCGCTCGCCGGATTCCTCTTCGACAGCGAAGATCACCTGATCCGCCTCGACATGAGCGAGTTCATGGAGAAGCATTCGGTGGCGCGGATGATCGGCGCGCCGCCGGGGTACGTCGGCTACGACGAGGGCGGCTACCTGACCGAGGCGGTGCGGCGCAAGCCCTATTGCGTGCTCCTGCTCGACGAGATCGAGAAGGCGCATCCGGACGTCTTCAACGTCCTCCTGCAGGTGCTCGATGACGGCCGTCTCACCGACGGCCAGGGTCGCACGGTCGACTTCAAGAACACGGTCATCGTCATGACCTCGAACCTCGGCTCGCAACAGATCATGCAGCTCGCCGGGCAGCCGGCGGCGACGATCAACGACGCGGTCTGGGCCGAGGTCAAGAAGCACTTCCGGCCGGAGTTCCTCAACCGGATCGACGAGGCCGTCGTCTTCCACGCGCTCGACGCCAAGCACATCGAGGCGATCGCCCGGATCCAGCTCAGGATCCTCGAGGCGCGACTCGAGAAGATGGACATGAAGCTCGACGTTTCGCCGCGCGCGCTCGCCGAGCTGGCCAAGGCCGGCTTCGACCCGGTGTTCGGCGCTCGGCCGCTCAAGCGGGCGATCCAGCGCGAGATCGAGAATCCGGTCTCGAAGCTGATCCTCGAGGGCCGGTTCGGGCCGAAGGACGTGATCCCGGTCGATTTCGCCGGCGGGCACTTCGCCTTCGAGCGCGTCGTCCATTGACTCCCTCTCCCCGCCTTGCGGGGAGAGGGCAGGGGTGAGGGTTCCGCGCGACACCGTTCCCTCGCCCCCGGCCCTCTCCCGCAAGCGGGAGAGGGAGGAGTCAGGCGATCGGCGGCGGCTCGTCGAAGATCGCGTCGAGCCGCATGATCTGCAGCCGCGCGAGGGTCAGGTTGGCGCTCGTCTTGTCGAGCACGGCGTGCATGGCCAGGCCGGGGTTTCTTGGCACGCCGCGCAGCAGCAGGTGGTGCGAGCCGAGCGTCAACGCGGCTTCGGGGAGCGAATGGCCGAAGCCGAGCGAGCGGCTGACGCCCATCATCGACACGAGCAGCTCGCTGCCGTGGCTGGCGAGCGCGGTCGCGCCGGGGTTGGCGCCTGCGTGGGCAATCGGGTGGCCGCTCTGGGTCTCGAAGACGCAGCAGCTGACGACGCCGTTCAGCTCGCTCACCTGGCGCACGTAGCGCTCGATCACGGTCGACGGCGGCGCGGGCGCCGTCGTCTGGCCGGTCGGCGCGATCGCCGGCATCGGCCGCATCGTGAGGTTGAGCGGCGGCGGGTCTTCCATCGGCAGCGTGTCGCCCGACGGAATGCCGCCCATGACCGGCGCGAGCGGCGCCTTGCGCGGCGCGTAGGGGGCGGGCTTGAACGCGCCGAGCTCGGGCACGGTGCGGCCGTCGGTCGGCGCCTGCTCGCGCAACCGGCTCCAGGTGCCGGTGATGAACGCCCAGGCATCCGCCGGACGGGCCACCTGCGGCGTCGTGCGCACCGCGACGCCGGTGCCGCGACCGAGGTCGAGGCCGTGCGTGACCAGCGTGCTCGCCGAGGCGAGCGGCAACAGCAGGAGGTTCCGATTCGGCCAGGGGCCGGCGAGGATGTCGTCGTAGACGGGCTTCAGCGCGCTGGCGATGGCGTGCCCCGGCAGCTCGCCGACCATGATGACGCCGAGCCGGCTGTTGGCCAGCAGCGTCTTCGCGAGGGCATGGCGCGACGCGGTGTCGGCGTCGGCCTCGGTGGTGTAGAGGCGCAGCGACTGGTTGTCGGTGGTCGGCAGGTCGACGAACTCGAGGGTGGCGAGCGCCGTGCCGTAGCCCTGGCGACGGATCACGAGCTTTTGCACCGCTCGCCCGCTTGCCGCGGCGATGCCGGCGAGGAGCTTGCGCGACGACGAGGTCGCGATGTCGTGGACGGCGATGTATTCCGGATGCAGGTGATCGAACTGCTGCTGCAGCGCTTCGGCCGGAGCGCAGGAGACGAACAGCTCGCGCTCGTTGCCGCCGATCTGCCGGCCGATCTCGTTCTGCTCGCCGGCGAGGTAGTCGTTCTCGTCGCTCAGGAGCTGCGTCGCCAGCGCGGTGTGCGCGCGGGTCGACGCCCACGCGTCCGGCGGGTCCGAAGGCTGCGGCGTGCCGCGCACCGGCGCCGACGGCTGCCACTTGTCGTCGCCGCGGGCGACGTTCGAGGCCGGCGCGCGCGCCGGCTGCCATTCCTCGGCGCCCTGGCGGGGCAGGGCACGCGTCGCGGCCCATTCCTCGGGGCCCGGGCGCGGCACGGCCCGCGTCGCCGGCCATTCTTCCGGAGCGCCCTGACGCGGCTGCGCCCGCGTGGCCGGCCATTCCTCGGGGCCGCCCTGCCGAGGCACGGCGCGCGTCGCCTGCCACTCGTCGACCACCGGCCGCGAGGCGGGCTCGGCACGCGTGGCCGGCCAGTCGTCGCGCTCGGCAGCGCGCTCGGCCTCGCCCTTCGAGGTCTCCCAGGCAAACTTGCCGCTGCCGCCGGAATTGCTCATCGATGGATCCCGTTCAGTCCGCGGCGACGGGTGCCGGCGGCGCCTCGGCGGCATCCGCCCAGTCGAAGGATGCCACCGGGTCGAAGTGTAATCGCCGTCAACGCCCGGACGCGCCTCTCGCGCCGCGCATGCCGAGGAATCCCGCATCGGCGGCAACCCGACACGTAACCGGACGTTCCAACGGGCACGGCGGGCGCCGCCTCGGGGAGCCGTCGCGCCTTCCCCTCGGCCGAACGGTTATACTCATAGGCTTTTCCCTTGCCGCTTCGCGCCATCGATCACGAAGCGGCTTCCTCGCCGGACAGCCATCGCTGCGAGGCGGAATCCACAAGGAGATTCGATGCGTCACTACGAGATCGTGCTCCTGATCCATCCGGATCAGAGCGAACAGGTTCCGGCCATGCTGGAACGCTACAAGGGACTGGTCACCGCCGGCGGCGGCAAGGTCCACCGGGTCGAGGACTGGGGCCGGCGCCAGCTGGCCTACATGATCCAGAAGCTCGCCAAGGCGCACTACCTGTGCATCAACATCGAGTGCGACAACAAGGTGCTGACCGAGCTCGAGACGGGCTTTCGCTTCAATGACGCGGTGCTGCGCCACCTGACGGTGGTCAAGAGCCAGGCCGAGACGACGCCTTCGGTGATGATGAAGACGGTCGACCGCGAGGAAGCCCGGCGCGCGCCGCAACAGGAGGCTTCGAGCTGACGAACCGCCTGGCACTGTCGGCGGCGATCGTCGAGCGAGGCGCTCTGCGATTCACCCCCGCCGGCCTGCCTGCGCTGGATCTCAGCCTGAAGCACGAGTCCGAAGTGGTCCAGCTCGGCACCCCGCGCAAGATCTCGGTCGAGATCCGCGCCCGCGCCGTCGGCCCGGTCACCGAGCAGATCGTCGCCGCGGAGCTCGGCGTCGAGCATGGATTCGAAGGCTTCGTCGGGGCCCAGCGCAACGGTCGTGGCGTCGTCTTCCACATCCAGTCCATCGAATCCAGATAGTTTCAAAGAGAGGTACACCATGCCCCCGCCCCGCGGTAAAGGTCGGTTCAACAAGGACCGCAAGCCCAAGCGCAACACCCAGTCGCTGCTGTTCCGTCGCAAGCGCTTCTGCCGCTTCACGGTCACCGGCGTCAAGGAGATCGACTACAAGGACATCGACACCTTGCGCGATTTCATCAACGAGAACGGCAAGATCACGCCCGCCCGCCTGACCGGCACGCGCGCGTTCTTCCAGCGCCAGCTGACGACGTGCATCAAGCGCGCCCGCTTCCTGGCGATGCTGCCGTACACCGACCAGCACAGGAGCTGACGCCATGCAGGTCATCCTCCTGGAGAAGGTTCCCAACCTCGGCAACCTCGGCGAGGTGGTCAAGGTCAAGGACGGCTTTGCCCGCAACTTCCTGATCCCGACCCGGGCGGCGCGCCGCGCCACGCCGGCGGCGATCAAGGAGTTCGAGGACCGTCGCGCCGAGCTCGAGAAGGCGGCCGCCGACAAGCTCGCGGCGGCGCAGGCCCTCGGCGAGAAGATGAGCGGCCGGACGGTGCACATCACGCAGAAGGCCGGCGTCGACGGGCGCCTCTTCGGCTCGGTCACCAACGCCGACATCGCCGATGCGCTCAACCGGATCGACTTCAAGGTCCAGAAGTCGCAGGTGCGCATGCCGAACGGCCCGCTGAAGAGCGTCGGCGAGCACACCGTGACGGTGGCGCCGCACGGCGACGTCGTCGTCGAGGTCAAGGTGGTGGTGCTCGGCGAGACGACCTGAGCCTCAGGCTCAGGTCGTCTCGGCCTTCGGCTGGCAGGGTTGCTCCCTCCCCGCTGACGCTCCCCTCCCTACGAGAGGGAGGGGCGGGCTCCTTCGGAGCCCTTTTTATTCCACGGTGCACTGGTCGTGCACTTGCCGTGCACAGCGTTGTCCACTGGCTTCGCGACCCACGCGCTTATGATTTCCTGATGTCGGCCGCCTTGCCTTCCGTCGAGCTCTCGGCGCCTTCGCGCCCCGACGACGAGGTCGCGCGGCTGCGCGTCCCGCCGCATTCGGTCGAGGGCGAGCAGAGCGTGCTCGGCGGCCTCCTGCTCGACAACGGCGCGTGGGATCGGGTCGCCGACCTGCTGACCGAATCCGACTTCTACCGCTTCGAGCACCGCCTGATCTGGACGGCGATGGCGGCGCTGGTGAACGCCACCAAGCCGGCGGACGTGATCACCGTCTTCGAGCAGCTGCAGAGCCTCGGCAAGGCCGAGGAATGCGGCGGGCTCGCCTACCTCAACGCGCTGGCGCAGAGCGTGCCGAGCGCGGCCAACATCCGCCGCTATGCCGAGATCGTGCGCGAGCGCTCGGTGCTGCGAAAGCTCGTCGCCGCGAGCGACGAGATCGCGACCTCGGCGTTCAATCCGCAGGGCAAGCCCGTCGCGCAGATCCTCGACGAGGCCGAAGGCAAGATCTTCCACATCGGCGAGGAAGGCTCGAGATCGCGCCAGGGCTTCCAGAGCATGGACCAGCTCGTGGTGCAGCTCATCGACCGGGTCAACGAGCTGCACGAGAACGGCGCCGAGGAAGTGACCGGCGTGCGGACCGGCTTCTACGACCTCGACCGCCTCACCTCGGGATTGCAGGCGGGCGACCTGATCGTGCTCGCGGCGCGGCCTTCGATGGGCAAGACCGCGCTGGCGCTCAACATCGCCGAGCACGTCGCGGTGAAGGAAGGCCTGCCGGTGGTGGTGTTCTCGATGGAAATGGGCGCATCGCAGCTCGCGCTGCGGATGGTCGGCTCGCTCGGCCGCATCGACCAGAGCCACCTGCGCACCGGCAACCTGCGCGACGACGAATGGGGCCGCCTGTCGGAAGCGGTCGAGAAGCTCGGCAAGGTCAGCCTCTTCATCGACGAGAGCGGATCGCTCGGTCCGAGCGAGCTGCGCGCCCGCGCCCGGCGCCAGGCGCGCCAGTGCGGCAAGCTCGGCCTGATCGTCGTCGATTACCTGCAGCTGATGAGCGGCAGCGACGGCACCAGCGACGAGAACCGGGCGACCGTGATCGGCGAGATCTCGCGCGGCCTGAAGTCGCTCGCCAAGGAGCTGCAGTGCCCGGTGGTGGCGCTGTCGCAGCTCAACCGCAGCGTCGAGTCGCGGACCGACAAGCGGCCGATGATGAGCGACCTGCGCGAGTCGGGTGCGATCGAGCAGGACGCCGACGTCATCATGTTCATCTACCGCGACGACTACTACAACAAGCTCGACGGCCCGAACCCGAGCAAGGAGCCGGGCATCGCGGAGATCATCATCGCCAAGCAGCGAAACGGTCCGACGGACACCTTCCGCCTCACTTTCCTCAAGCCGCTGACCAAGTTCGACAACCTGGCGCCGGGCGGCGGCGGCGGCTACTAGTGCTTCGTCCCGGCGGGTCGGCGCCGTGAGCCATTCGCGCGCGGTCGGCGCGATGCTGCTCGCCACCCTGCTCTGGAGCATGGCCGGCGTGGTGACGCGGCATCTGCAGGCCGCGGGCAGCTTCGAGGCGACCTTCTGGCGCAGCTTCTTCAACGCCGCCGCCCTGGTCGCCCTGCTGTCGTGGCTGCGCGGCGGGCGCGCGCTCGTCGCGACGCTGCGCGGCGGCGGCGCGACGCTCTGGCTCTCGGGCGCCTGCTGGGCGGTGATGTTCACCGCGTTCATGGTGGCGATCACGATGACGACGGTCGCGAACGTCCTGGTGACGATGGCGATCGCGCCGCTCGTCACCGCGCTCGGGGCACGGGTCGCGCTCGGCCACCGGCTGCCGGTGCGCACCTGGGCGGCGGTCGTGGTCGCCGGCGTCGGCATCGCCTGGATGTACGCGCACGAGGTCGCCGCGGCCGACGCCCGCCACCTCGCCGGCATCGCGATCGCGCTCGCGGTGCCGATCGCCGCGGCGATCAACTGGACGGTGATCCAGAAGACGGGCAAGGGCGGCGGCGACCTGCTCCCGGCCGTGCTCATCGGCGCGGTCGGCTGCTGCCTGGTGACGATCGCGCCGTCGTACCCGTTCTCCGCGACCGGCCCGGACGTGGCGCTGCTCGCGCTGCTCGGCGTCGCCCAGCTTGCCGTTCCCTGCCTCATTGCCGTCGCCGCCGCCCGCTCGTTGAGCGCACCCGAGGCGGCACTGCTGTCGCTTCTCGAGATCGTCTTCGGCGTCACCTGGACCTGGCTCGGCGCCGGCGAGGTGCCGGGCCGGCACGTGCTCATCGGCGGCGCGCTCGTGATCGGCGCGCTGGTCGCCAACGAAGTCCTGGCGCTGCGTCGTGCCCGCTGAGAACGAATCGACGCTGTCGCCGGCGCGACAGGTCGAACCCGGGATCGCGCCTCTGCCGCCGGTCGATCGAGCGGCTACCATGCCGTACGCCTCTCCTTTGCGCGACCTCATGCCGAGATCCCGTTCACCCGATGTCGTATTGCGCCTGAACGAACGGCCGCGCCCGCCCAGTCCTCTTCTCCTGATGCTCGAAGGGCGCGCCGCGCTCGAGTACTTCTCGATGCTCGCGGCATTTCCGTGGCTGCGCCGCCTGCCGCGCGGCGACGGCCATCCGGTGATGGTGTTTCCGGGTCTGGGCGCCAACGACATGACGACCTGGCCCCTGCGCGGCTTCCTGCGCAGCCTCGGCTATGTCACGCAGGCGTGGGGCCAGGGCTTCAACGCCGGCCCGCGCGTCGGCGTGCTCGAGCGGTGCGCCGCCGACGTGCGCGCGCTCGCCGAGCGCACCGGGAAGCCCGTCAGCCTCCTCGGCTGGAGCCTCGGTGGCCTCTACGCCCGCGAGATGGCGAAGGAGCATCCGGAGATCGCGCGTTGCGTGATCACGCTCGGCACGCCGTTCGCCGGCCATCCGCGCGACACCAACGCCTGGCGCGTCTACGAATGGCTCAGCGGCAAGGCTGTCGACGATCCGGACCTGATGGCCCAGGTGCGGATCGCGCCGCCCGTGCCGACGACCTCGATCTTCTCGCGCAGCGATGGCATCGTCGCCTGGCACTGCAGCATCAATCCGCCGGGGCCGCTCGTCGAAAACGTCGAGGTGCCGGCGAGCCACGTCGGCATGGGCATGAACCCGGCGGCGCTGTACGCGATCGCCGACCGCCTGGCGCAGCCGATCGGCGACTGGAAGCCGTTCCGGGTGTCGGGGGCGCGACGTTGGTTCTTCCGTACCGGCACGCCTGCACCGGCGGCGCCGTCGGCGGCCCGATGATCGGCGCCGTCGACGGCGCCGGCCGCTGATGCAGATCTCCGCCAACGGGATCGCGCTCGAGGTCGAGGACCACGGCTCGCCGCAGGGCGAGCCGCTGCTCCTCATCATGGGCCTCGGCATGCAGCTCCTCGGCTGGCACGAGGACTTCGTCGAGGCCCTCGTCGCCCGCGGGTTTCGCGTGATCCGCTTCGACAACCGCGACATCGGGCTCAGCCAGGGCTTCGACGCCGCCGGCGTGCCCAACCTCGCCCTCGAGTCGCTGCGCTTCCTCCTCGGCCTGCGGGTGAAGAGCCCGTACACCCTCTCCGACATGGCCGCCGACAGCGTCGCCGTGCTCGACGTGCTCGGCATCGACAAGGCGCACGTCTGCGGCGCGTCGATGGGCGGGATGATCGCGCAGCGCATGGCGGCGCGCTATCCGGAGCGCGTGAAGAGCCTGACCCTGATGATGACGACGAGCGGCGCGCGCCGCCTCCCCGGCGCGTCCCTCAAGGTGCAGCGGGCGATGATCTCGCGGCCGAAGGACCAGCAGCTCGCGAGCATCGTCGAGCACTACGTCGAGCTCTACGGGCTGATCGGCAGCCCCGCGTATCCGCCCGGCAAGGACTACCTGCGCGAGCGTTTCGCCCGCTCGATCAGGCGCTCGTACCGGCCGGCCGGGACGGCGCGGCAGATGGTCGCGATCGCCGCCGACGGCGACCGCACCCCGCTGCTCGGCACGTTGCGGCCGCCGACGCACGTGATCCACGGCGCCGCCGACCCGCTCGTGCCGGTCGCCGCGGGCCACGACCTGGGCGCGCGCATTCCCGGGGCGACGCTCGACGTGATCGACGGCATGGGGCACGACCTGCCGAGGGAGCTCTGGCCGCGGTTTGCGGCGGGCATCGCCGGCGCCGCCGGGCGAGCCTGAAGCGAGCTGTCGGCGGGTCGGCGGTGCCGC
>JADMIO011875119.1_pt1 | contig 27370 bp, 22 predicted proteins | sample 8958161 | NCBI WGS metagenome assembly JADMIO01 (sample SAMN16585339, study PRJNA669376) | soil metagenome | isolation source: Crop rotation soil | place: USA: Cullars Rotation, Alabama | collected 2011
GTCAGACAGGTTCAACTGGGCCACAGGGTACACAAGGTGTCACTGGAAGCACCGGTCCACAAGGAACACAAGGTGTTACAGGAAGCACCGGTCCACAGGGTCAGACAGGTTCAACTGGGCCACAGGGTACACAAGGTGTCACTGGAAGCACCGGTCCACAAGGAACTCAAGGTGTCACTGGCAGCACAGGTCCACAGGGTCAGACAGGTTCAACTGGTCCACAGGGCACTCAGGGTGTTACAGGAAGCACCGGCCCACAAGGAACTCAAGGTACACAAGGTGTCACTGGAAGCACCGGCCCACAAGGAACACAGGGTGTCACTGGAAGCACAGGTCCACAGGGTGCAGCTGGTACAGCTGGCGTCACTGGTAGCACTGGTCCATTGGGACCTACTGCAGATTTTTGGCGAACACCTATTGGTGGTTCAGCGTTACCAGATGGTATAAATGATACTGTTGAAACTATTGTCCATTATACAGATATTGCCGTTGGTGGTATTAATGGTTATACAGGTACAACGGGTACAACAGGTTTAATCCATGTTGGTTTGGGTGGTAGTGGTAAAGTTGGTAATACTCGTGTTGGTTATTATGCATTACAGGGTAATACAACGGGTACAAAGAATACTGCTGTTGGATTTTTGAGTCTGAATACAAACACAACAGGTTCAGACAACACAATACTTGGTTATCTAACATTAAAAACAAGTACAATTGGTTCAAAAAATACAGTAGTTGGTTCTCAAGCACAACTAAGTAATACAACAGGTTCCAGTAATACTGCGATTGGTTATAAAGCATTAATGTATAATACAAGTGGTGGCTACAATACAGCAATAGGCGATTATGCATTGCAAAATGGAACGACTGGAAACCATAATGTAGCTATTGGTGATCGTGCAATGATAACAGGTGCCGCTTCTAGATATAATGTTGCAGTCGGTTACAGCTCATTGTCACGTAATATAGCTGATGATAATGTAGCTTTAGGTCAAAGATCAATGAAATATAACACAACAGGTACTCGAAATGTTGGTATTGGTACTCAGGTAATGATTAGCAATACAACAACTAGTTACAATGTTGGTATTGGTTTTGCTGCATTGGCATCTCTTGGAACGGGTCCAGGTTTAACTGGAAATAATGTTGCAATTGGTACGTCTGCTCTTAGACTTAATAAATCATATAATCTAACAGCAGTTGGTACTAATGCTCTCAGGAACAATACAATAGGTACAAATAATACATCTCTTGGTTATCAATCACAATATTCAAATACAAGTGGTTCATACAATACATCTGTAGGTGACAGTGCATTATTTTCTGGTACAACTGGAATACATAATGTCGCTGTTGGTTATCATGCACTTTTTGGAAATAGTGGTGACTATAATATTGCGATTGGTAGCAGTACATTGATACAAAATACAGCTAATAATAATATTGCTGTAGGCTATTTGTCATTGGGTCTCAATACTAGTGGTGCTCAAAATATTGGTATTGGTTTATCTGCACTTCAAACCAATTTAACCACAAACAATAATGTTGCGATTGGTCTTGGTGTATTATCAAGTATTGGTTCAGGATCTGGTTTAACTGGAAATAATGTGGGAGTTGGTGCGTATTCTCTTTCTTTTTGTACATCGTATAATATTGTCGCTGTTGGTTATAGGTCATTGATGTATAATACTGGTACTAAAAATACAGCAATAGGTTATCGGGCATCAGAAAAAAATACAACTGGATCAAACAATACAGCAGTTGGTTATAAAGCCTTGTTTAACAATACAACAAGTTCATATAATATTGCCATTGGTTCATATGCTCAAAATGCAAATCCCGGTATTTATAATGTAGCTATCGGAGATAAAAGTTTATTTAATAATGGATCAGGTAGTATCATTGGTATTGGGTATAAGGCGGCATACAACAATACAAGTGGTACCAACAATTTAGCTATAGGTGTTAAAGCGTTATATAGTGGTACAACTGGTTTTCAAAATTTAGCTATAGGTAAATATGCTCTCAAAAATAATAGTGCAAATTTCAATACTGCTATTGGTGGTTCATCACTTCTTTACAACATAGATGGTGCTTACAATGTTGCTATTGGTGCTTATTCACTTTTTCACAATACCCAAGGACAACAAAATGTTGCTATTGGTGGTCAAATAGTTCTTTGGTATAATACACTAGGAAGTGGAAATATTGCTATTGGTTTTGAATCTATGACACATAATACAATAGGAACTTCCAATGTAGCTATTGGTAGTCTTGCACTTACTAATAACATAAGTAGCTATTTTAATATTGCTATTGGTTCACAGGCATTAATTAGTTATACAGGTGCAACAGGTGCAAATGTTGCAGTGGGTGTTGCTGCTCTTGCCAGTAATCAAGCTTCTAATCTAACAGCTATTGGTACATTTGCTCTTTTTCATAATACAACTGGCAGTCAGAATACTGCTGTAGGTTTTAGAGCCTTGTATAATAACACAACAGGGTCTGGCAATACAGTTGTCGGTTACAATATAACAGATACAACCAATTCAAATACAACAGTTATGGGTTCTAATATTACATTATCAGCATCTAATGCAATTTCAATTGGTGCAAATTCAACAGTGTCTGGAACAACTGGTTCAATAGTTGTTGGTGTAGGTTCAACATCATCAGCCTCAAATGCAATTACTTTGGGTTCGTTTGTCAACAATTCAAGAGCAAACACTATCCAAACAATACTTGGTCTTTCGGGTACTACTGGTACAACTTTGGTATATAATCCAGCAACTGGCCAGATTGGTCCTAATACTGGTTCGTCTACATCTGTTACTGCTAGTTTTTGGAGAAAACCTATAGGTGGTACTACTCTACCAAATGGTACCAACGATACTGTGTCAACAATTGTTCATTATACAGACATTGCCGTTGGTGGTATTAATGGTTATACAGGAACAACAGGACTGACAGGCCTTGTTTATGTTGGTTTAGGTGGTGGTGGTATAATTGGTAATACACGTGTTGGTTATTATGCATTACAAAGTAATACAAGTGGGCCATACAATACAGCTATTGGATATTTAGCATTACAAAATAATTCAATTGCTAGAGATAATACTGCAGTTGGTTATAAAGCTCTAAGCAGTATCACAACTTCTTCATACAATGTTGCCGTTGGTGCTTACGCATTGCAAAGATCAACAGGTGGTTTCAACACAGCTGTAGGATCAAAAACTCTTTTTAGTAATACTACAGGTATCGACAATGTTGCTATTGGAGCAAGTGCACTTTATTTCAATACAACAGGAAAGTCAAATATATCTATTGGACCAAATGCAATGCAAAACAACTTGACAAGTAATTACAATGTTGCAATTGGTATATCAGCGTTATTTGGGTTTTCCGGTACGACAGGCAATAACGTTGCTATTGGTTCGCAGGCACTCTACAATAACAAGTCTAGTTATATGACAGCTGTTGGTACATACTCACTCAAAGCCAACACAACAGGTGCAAAAAATACTGCTGTTGGTTATCGTTCACTCACTGCAAACACAACAGGATCAAATAATACAGTTTTAGGTTATCAAGCATTGTTAAACAATAAAAATGGATCAAATAATACTGCTTTTGGTACCTATGCACTAAAAGGTTATACTGGCATAACTGGCATAACTGGTGCAACTGGTGGCAATGTGGCAATTGGATCAAAAACACTTTTGAAAAATCAAGCTGTTAATACAACAGCAGTTGGTACATATGCCTTGCAAAATAATACTACTGGTATTATGAATACAGCTATCGGTTACAATGCATTGTACAATAATACAATTGGAACAGATAATACAGTTGTAGGATACAATATTACATCGGGTACTACAGGTTCAAACATGACTGCTGTTGGTTCTTTAATAAATGTTTCAGATGGAGCTATAGCAATTGGTTCAAGAGCTGTTTCAACAGGAACAACAGGTTCTATTGCAATTGGTACTGGTTCGTCGGCAACTGCATCCAACGCCATTACTTTGGGTTCATTTGTCAACAATTCAACAGCAAACACTATACAAACTATACTTGGTCTTTCGGGTACAACTGGCACAACTTTAGTATATAATCCAGCAACTGGCCAGATTGGTCCTAATACTGGTGCAACTGCATCTGGTGCAACTGGTCCTCAAGGTGCTACGGGTAGCACCGGACCACGTGGTGCTACTGGTCCTCAAGGTGCGACTGGAAGCACTGGCCCACAAGGTGCAACTGGTCCACAAGGTGCAACTGGTCCTACTGCTGATTTTTGGAGAAAACCTATAGGTGGTACTACTTTACCCAATGGTGCTAACGATACTGTATCAACAATTGTCCACTATACAGATATTGCAGTAGGTGGTATTAGTGGAACAACGGGAACAACGGGATTGACAGGTCTTGTTTATGTTGGTTTAGGTGGTGGTGGTATAATTGGTAATACTCGTGTTGGTTATTATGCATTACAAAGTAATACAACAGGTGGAGCAAATACTGCTATTGGATATTTGTCATTATATAAAAATACAACTGGTAGTAATAATGTTGCTGTTGGAAATGGTGCTCTTTCAAAGAATACAACAAATAATAGTAGTACGGCCATTGGAACTAATGCATTATCACTAAACACATCAGCTCACAATACAGCTGTTGGAGCCTTTTCGCTAACAAATAATACAACTGGTACATATAATAATGCCTTTGGTTGGTTGGCAATGAATAGAAATACTATTGGTTCGAATAACACAGTTGTTGGCATTTATGCATTGGGAAAAAATACAATAGGATCAAATAATACAGCTCTAGGATTCTATGCCCTGAAGGGTTATACTGGCATAACTGGTGGTGCAACAGGTGGCAATGTTGCCATTGGTTCAAATGCACTTTTGAATAATCAAGCACCATTTATTACAGCTGTTGGTTACAATTGTCTGAAAAATAATACAATAGGTCTTATGAACGTAGGAGTTGGTAAAGGTGCACTTGGTACTAATACAACAGGTAGCTATAATACAGCTGTAGGTCAATATGCTATAACTTACAACACAACCGGCCAATTCAACACAGCTCTTGGTATTTTGGCTATGCAATACAATACATCTGGTTCGTCTAATACAGCTGTTGGTTCTGATTCATTGTTTTACAACACAACTGGTGGTAAAAATGTTACAGTTGGTAGCAATTCAACATTTCACAATATAACTGGTGTGCAAAATACAGCTCTAGGTTATCAAGCACTTTTTCGTTCACAAACACCTAGTAATATTGTTGCAGTTGGGTATCAAGCATTGTTTGGATATAGTGGAACAACAGGTAATTTAACAGCCGTTGGAAACAACGCTTTGGCAAATAGCACAATAGGAACAAAAAATACAGCTGTTGGTTATCAAGCATTACTTAGTAACACAACAGGAACAGATAATACTGTTGTAGGCTATAATATAGCAGGAACTGCAACTGGTTCTAATATGGTTGCAATCGGTTCATCTGTAACGATTACTGATGGTGCAATCGCAATTGGTAAAGGTTCAACGTCAAACGGAACCACTGGTTCGATTGCAATTGGTACTGGTTCAACAGCATCTGCATCCAATGCAATCACTTTGGGTTCGTTTGTCAACAATTCAACTGCAAACACAATCCAAACTATACTTGGTCTTTCAGGCACAACTGGATCTTCGTTGGTTTATAATCCAACGACTGGTCAAATTGGTCCAGGCCCTACTGTGGTAGGTGCTACTGGTGCTACTGGTCCACGTGGTGCTACTGGTCCAGTCCAAAGTTTTTGGAGATCACCAATAGGTGGTTCATCGTTACCAGATGGTGTTAATGATACTGTAGAAACAATTGTCCATTATACAGATATTGCAGTTGGTGGTATTAGTGGATATACAGGAACAACAGGAACGACAGGTTTAGTTCATGTTGGTTTGGGTGGTGGTGGTAAAATTGGTAACACACGTGTTGGTTATTATGCGTTACAAAGTAATACAACTGGTATAAATAATACAGTTCTTGGTTATTTGTCATTAAATAAAAATACAGTAGGATCCAATAATACTGTTGTAGGTTATAATATAGCGGCAGGTGGAACAGGTTCTAATATGACTGCTATTGGATCATTAGCCGTTGTTACTGATGGTGCAATTGCAATTGGTGCAAACTCTACATCAAACGGAACAACAGGTTCTATTGCAATTGGTACAGGTTCGACAGCATCGGCCTCAAATGCCATTACTTTGGGTTCGTTTGTCAACAATTCAACTGCAAATAGTATTCAAACTATACCAAACTTGGTAAATGGTAAAGGTAATCCACTTTTGTACAACACTGGTTCAACTGGTGTTACTGGTCAAATAACAGTTGCCACAACGTCATTACCATTTGCACTACAGGGATCAACAGGACCAACAACTACAACTAATGGATCTTTCGTTACTGTATGTCCATTTACAACTATATCTGGAAAGTTTTACCAATATACTGTTTGGTTTTCTACAACATCATCGCCAGTTAGCACATCTGATTCAATCCAATTGTCTGGTAACTTTTCTCAGGCAACATTATCATTGTCATCATCTTTAGCTTCGTTTTCCAACATAGTGTATGGATGTGCATCACAAGCATCACCACTTGTTTTTCCATCAACTGGTGCTGGTGGTTCAGATATTGACAGCACTCATCCACTTTGTGTCTATGGAACATTTGTAGCTAATGGTACATCGGTAAATATACAATGGCAGACAACAACAAATACAATGTCAATTACTGCTAGTTATGTGTTGGTGCAATATTGATCTCTATATTGTCATTTGATGATTTATTTTATTCATTATCATATAATGAATGATTTTACTTGTACTTGTATAATGAAATTACAACTTGGATATTTCTTTGAGAACAAAGAAATTAAAACCCTTCTTTATCAGAAGAGCTTACGATTGTCTCTAGATTTGCGGCGACTGCTGCTAAATGACGACGTGACGACGTGACGATGACCAACGGTTGCTGACAATAACTATTAAACCTATAGAGCGCGCAACGCTCAAACAGAATAATGGTGAGAACAGAATAAATAAAAAACAAATATACATCTTACCTGTAAAAAGGCATCAATATAACAACACAAGTGGGTTGGCCATAAATGACCAATTATTATACTATTTCGAGTTTTTTTAATTGGGACATAGTCCTCCCAATAACGAGAAACAATGGTTTACTAACCATTGTTAAAAACGTAATGACAATCAATTTCGGTCATATAAACGAAAATTGCAAATTATTCTCTAGCAACGACGAGATTTGTTACTTTAATCTCGTAAACAACGACGAGAATGATTTTTATCTCAAACCATTAAAAAGATCGCTCATTAGACTCGGAGCTGTAAAAACGAGTATTGCAGTAGATTAGACTCGTACAGCAATTCACTACGAGTATTGCGGGAGATTAGACTCGTTCAGCAATTCACCACGAGTTGTGGTTATATTTAATTCGTTCACCAACGAATATGTAGATTATACTGGTACGCAGTGATTCTAGTTGTTTATACTCGGTCCAGAATCATTCACGAGTAATTGCAGAAGATTAGACTCGTGCAGCAATTCACTACGAGTTTTGTGTATTTTATATCGTCTACCGACAAATCCTTATGGTCTAGGAATAAATGACAATGTTTATCATTGTAATCCATCCTAAACAGTGCCAAACAGATCATAATCAATCATTTATACTCTGATCAACGACGAGTCTACTATAAACTTCTCTATAGTCAGAGGTCATAGGTAAATATATCTCTTACGATATATTGCTTCCTAATCAATATATATGGATAAAAAAATTTTGTGAAAATCCATAGTTTCACAAAATTTTTTCCATATATAGGTAACTCTCGCCACCGTTACATAATCTATCTTTTCTTTAAGCGGTTTTTTGATATATCGCACCATTGAAATATTCTTCACCGTCTGCATTAAAGGGGAAATTTTTCATCAAGTTTTTAAATTCCGATTTCTCTATATTATCCTTTGCCACAAATGTTAGAAACTTTTTAATATCACGTTTAGTCTTTATTCGTTGCAATTGTGGATATGTAGTTGAAATGTGATCAAACAGTATTTCCTTTAATTGACTTTGTAAATCTACATTCTTGTTCAACATTTCTTGCTTATTGTCATCATAAAAAAAGTCTCCTTCCGTTAGATCTGCCAATACATCATAATCTGGTGGATTATCAAAGCTATCCCAATTGTCAAATACATATTTAGCAAATGCCAAATATACAATTGATGCAAAATCAATCGTAAAATAACCACCAGTCTTTAAAACTTTCAAAACGTTTTCAAATGCAATATTTTGAAAAACACCACCTTCCTTTATAAATACAGCCCAAAAACAACAACCAGTTGTTACAACATCAAATGAATTTGCTGGTAGTTTTGTCCTTTTTGTCCAATCTGCAACAACATCTGCGCCAACACCCTTACTTCTATCAACAGTGGTTGTATTTATAAATGTTTCTATTGAAAATGGAAAACCCATAGTAGTGCAGCCACTTGGACTTTCATTGCCATAAACACTATATTTTTTACCATGACAAAGTAAAAGAAATTTGGGTCTAGAGTCTATTGCCAAGTTTTTTTTATCCTCTCCAACAAATTTCATTATATTGGCTTTTAACTCATCATAATCTTGAAAACCTACATAATCAACAACTTTACCCGATGTTGAATACAACATGATTATAGGAAAACCTTCATCCAATTCTTTATTTTTAAGAGTATTTTTTATTTTGTTCCAATGTGCCTCATTTTCTGGTGTACTATTTACAGTATACGTATAAAATGTCATGAAGCCTATTTCTTTATTTAATTTTTTCCATACGACCAACTCATCCTCACACCAGTGGCATCCATCCAATTTGTATAATATAGCGCAGTTTTGACCAATATTTTTTGGTACATGTGGTAACCCCTTGTCAAAATTTTCATTTGTCAATTGTCGAATACTCATATTTAAAATATGTATTTTAAATTTGCAATAATTTTATTTTACAACATTGCCAACAATTTATCATCAAACACTGCCCCATTACCAAGAGTATATTTCATTCTTGACCACATTTTTGAATTTTTTGAATAGATGTTATAAATCATTTGATCACTTGAAAGCCAAATTAAAAATGACATTTCTTCAAACCCTATACCCTTTTTCGTACAATTTTTGAAATCGTTTTCAATCGTATAATACAATTGCGCATCTTTCAATTGACTAAATACAATACAGTTGTTATTTCCCTTGTCCCAAATTCCAATCTTGATTTCTCCCAAATCGTTTACATTTAACAACTCTTTTGTTTCCTCTGTCATTTCACGTAGCGATCCTGTAATAGGTGTTTCACCTTGTTTGACACCACCACCAAGATCACCAAACTCGCCACTTGATTTATCAATCCCAACTAGAAAATAAATTTCATCATCGATTTTTACATATGGTATAATACCAGCTCTTGAAGGTTTTAGTTTTTCAATCTCATCACCAAGTACCAACATTTAGTTGTATTTCACATAAAATTGAATATTTTTTTCAGTTTTTCGCAAACGCTCAAAACAGATAGGAAAAAACTAGGGTTGGTAGGTTGTGATTCCGAGGAACGAGGATATCACAACCTTACAAAAACTGATTTTTTTATTTAATCAATTAAATATATTAGACAAGAAAATGGCCAATATGTTACATAAAAATATTAATATTCAAGTCCAACTACCAACTGGTACTGCAGATGGTAGATACTGTTTTACAGAAGAATTTTATGGAAAGCCATTGAGTGAATGGGTATATCTTACACACAAGTTTATGTCTGAACAAATGGGATGGGAGATTACACATTTATTTCCTGGGACTTTTGGATATGACAATTTTGCCCACAGTGTTGCCCATGCCCTTTTGAATCGTGAAAGATTCATTGAAGATATGGCTAGACTTGTACATGAAGGATGGATTCACAATTACATTTGGTGGCGAGATAACAAACCTTGGCTGATAAATTCGAAATACAGACAACCTTGGTCACCATTGGGTGATCCACGAAGGGAAGAATGTGCAAGACTGGATTATGCTGATTTACCAGAAGAAGAAAAACGAAAGGATCAATATATTGCGTCATTTTTGTTGCAATCGAGTGGATAAATCCAAAAAACTGATTCTCGCTACCGCTCGAACGGTTGGTGATCAACGATTGTGCCTGCACTGGCATACGCAACTTCCTCGTTCCTCGGAATCGTCGATTCACAAAAACTGCTTTTTTAACCATTTATTTTGGATAAAATAAATGAAGTTGGATGTTTCCAACAGTGACTTGACAACGTTGGATGGTATTGACCTAACAAATATAACAAAATTATTCTGTGATTTAAATCGTCTTGGTACATTACCAGCTTCGCTACCAAATGGATTAATAACATTGCGATGTGCAGTTTGTTCCCTTTATGAATTGCCGGCTACGCTACCAGATTCAATGAGTCATTTATTTTGTAGTCATAATTTACTAACTTTTCTACCAACTCTACCTATTAATCTTGTATTATTAGATTGTTCAGCAAATAATCTAACTTATCTACCAACTCTTCCACCATTACTAGAATTTTTAGATGTCAGTAGCAATAATTTAACGGAATTACCGGCGTTACCAAATTCTCTAAGAGATTTACATTGTTCTGGTAATAGATTAGTTGTATTACCCAAGTTACCCCCATTTTTAAAGAAATTAAACTGTAATTCTAATATACTTGTAGAGTTGCCAGATTTACCTACATCACTTGAACTTATTTATTGTAATGACAACATAGCAAAATTTCCAGCTACCCTTGGTGAAATATTGTTAGTCCAACATAATGAAAAGCGAAAATTATTGGGAATGAAACAAGTAGATGTGGTTACAGATGACGAAATTGTCAGGGAAATATTGTTGTTTGCAAAATATGACCTAGACAGTGAAAATTATAAACGAGCTGAAAATAATTTGAATAATTGAGAAAAATAAATAATACTGTCAAGATAGAAAATGGATCAACAATTACGTCTAATCTTAGGGATTATATTTATAATTCTATCTCTAGCATCATTTATTTTATTTATTTCAGGTATCATATTATCAGCAAAATATGATACCCCAACTGAATATTTTGCATATTCAATAAATGGTAATAAAAATGATACAAGCATCAATACCCCATTTGACACACTTTTTCAATATCAATTCTGTCCCATAAATACAACACGTATAATGATTAATTGTACAAATTTCCTAGATGCTCTCATTACATACCCATATGATGGTTGGGGAAATGCAGTAGAAACTGTGTGTAATAAAACAGATTTATGGAATCGTCACACACTTTTGACTATATTGGAAATTGATTATCTCAACGATACTAATTGGATTCAATGTAGTGATAATTCATCTGTTAACTATACAAATGCAACAAAAATTGAGTATTATCAATATCGTATTGTATCACCTAGTGATCGAAATTTGGTAAAATCATGGTTCTATGTATCAATGACGTCTATTCCTATTTTATTAATGTCAACAGTAATTGTTTTGTTGACACTAGTAAAAAATAAGAATTGAAAATTTCCTTTTCATAAAAGGAAATATAAATGAAAATTCTAACTATTGCCGATCTTCATTTCCAAGGCAACAGCAATATACAATTTTTCCAACTATTTATAACCAAACTAGAAAAAATTCTTTGTGAAACTAAATACGATTACGTAGTTCAGTTGGGAGATGTTCGCCATAAATTTAAAATTGATGATCGTTCAACCCTAACTCTAGTATGTCAGTTATTTACAATGATTACTAAATATTGTCCACTCATTGTACTAGTCGGTAATCACGACATGGATGATTCACTACAATTTTTAACTGAAAATCATACACTAATCCCATTTTATAAATGGCCAAATATAACTATTGTAGACGTACCATACAAATTACAAGTGGACAATAAAACATTAATCTTTTGTCCCTATGTACCAAAAGGGCGTTTACATGAAGCACTAAATGAAATTGAAGATTGGCAATCTGCAGATGTTGTATTTGTTCATCAAGAAATGATGGGAGTTAAGATGGGTGCAATTGTTTCAATAGATGGTGACACTTGGTCAACTGAATATCCAATGCTTATTTCAGGCCACATACATAACAGACAACAAATTGAAAACATTGTATATCCAGGCATGCCTTATGATATAGGCTTTGATGAATCTGAAAAACGATATGTTTTGGATATTACTTTAGGTGATAGTGTCAAACTGAAATATATAAACACAAATATGCCTAGAAAGATTATTAAACAATTGACATACGAAGAAGCTAAAGAATGGGAGATACCAGATGAAACAAATTACTACAAGTTAAAAATTGTGTCTACAACAAGTGAATTTACAAATATTGTCAAAACAAGAAAAGATTTGAAAGGCAAAAATATTAAAATTATGCACATTTCATGCGATGAAAAACGTATCGAAGAATTTTTGCAAGAGAAAAAAGAATCTGGTGGCGGTGGATCTTACAAGGAACAATTGCAAAATTTGGTAAAAAAGGAAAAGAAAATTGTGCAAAAATTGTATAAGAAAATATTAAGTTAGGTTTTCATATTTGGGAATATGAAACGATCAATTCAAGTGTGGTTCAATTGCCAACTTTGCTTGGATATATTTTTCGCCATCTAGTTCATATATTTTTGTTTTTAGATGGGCTAGATAAGGTTTGGTTTCTGGATAGACATATATGATATATTTAACAAAATCATCTAGTTCAGTAAAAGTTGTCAAATGTTGATAAGCATATTGTTGATATTCTATTTTATATTCATCACATTCAATTTTACATTGACATTTCAAAATCTCTAATCTGAAACCACTATTTGTATATCTAAATCGCTCACCAACTATATACGCCCATTTATATCGCATATTTAACCATTTTATATACTTGCCAATTTTTTCCCATTGTTCTTTACTATTTTTGTATAATTGTGGATATTCGCTATTTTTACAATAAATGTGTACATGATCTTCCATTTATCTTATTGCTTTTATCTGTTGGATATTTCAATTTTCAGATTCAATTGCCAACTTTGCTTGGTTATATTTTTCACCATCTAGTTCATATATTTTTGTCTTTAGATGAGATAGAAAAGGTTCGGTTTCTGGACGACGCTCAAGAATAGATTTAATAAATTCATCTAATTCAATAAAGGTTGTAAGATGTGTTGTAAGATATATTTTATCGTTAATATACCCTAATCTATATTGATCACATTTCACAATACAGTTACATTTCCATATGTACATTAAACCATCATTTGTATATTTAAATTTATCATCAACTGTATACTCCCATTTATGTTTTGGTAAATTTAACCATTCAATATATTTGCCAACATTTTGCCAATGTGCTTGACATAATTCATATAATTGTGGATAATCATCGGTGTCTAATTCATAACCATTTGAAAGTTGATATTCCTCATTTTCAGTACAATAAATATGCACATAATCTTCCATCATTTATTCTTAATGAGGTTTCAATTCATATTTCAAATATGAAAAAAAGACAGTTTTTGACCAACCGGGTCGAGCGAGAGCGAGAATCAATTATGATCCACAAACACGACAATCAGCAGCTACAAGATAATATTTGGGCGATGGTAACCCTTTTTCGTTGCAAAATAGTTTCAATTCGGTTTTGTCCTTGGGATTAACTTCAACTGAAATTTCACAATGCCCTTCATTGCTATAAATTCCACCCAAAGAGTACCCAATAATATATCCGTTTTGTTCACGACAACAGAACCCAAATGGATGTACCGTAAAACCTTCAATGTTGTTTTTAATTTTTTGGCAAACATCATATAGATATTGTTGGTTATCCTCGCTGTCATCATCTTTTTCAATATTGCTAATATCAATTTTGTATTCGGCTACAAGTTTTTTCATAATCTTTTCACTGACACGAGAAGCATACCACAAGTAGGCCATGTTTATTTTTAATTAAAGTGATACATTATATTTCAATTTTTCATCAACAAAAATATCAAGGTTGTGACAATAAAATCCATTTTGGCAATTGTAAAATTCAATCACGAAATCATTTTCATTCTCCAATTTAAACGTCAAAATAGCAGTATATGTTTCATTGCCATATGCTTGTTTAGGTTTCTTTGTAATTGTTTGAAATGAAAAATTAATCATATTTTTACCCTCTAGAGATGTCAAGTCACCCGTCAAATTGACACCAAAATCTTCACAACAATTGCCACGTTCATCATATACCCATGAAATTTTACCAACACTGTTTTCTACTTCTCCCTTGAATCCGTTGCCAGAAACTGATGTAATGTATGCCATTTTATTTTCAAAATTGATTAAAAAAATTAAAATCAAATTTTTAGTATCAATGTCGATTACACGTAATTCGGATCTTTGGCCGACCTTGCAATTTTATTTTAAATACAATGGTCCCGATTCAGCACACATTCGTTCTTACAATGATTTTATTGCGAAAATACCCAAATTGTTAACTAAAGAAATCGTACTTGGTGATTTTATGTTAAAAATGCATTCTCCAAAGTTTATTCCACCAACATATCGAATTGATGGTGAGACAGAATCTTATCAACAATTTCCGTCAAACTGTTTGAATATCAAGTCTACATATGAAGTGGAACTGACTTGTACGTTTTCATTTTATTACAACAAGAAACTTGTCAAAGAGGAAGAAGGCATTACTATTGCAGCAATTCCACTAATGGTTGGATCGGATTTGTGCAATCTTCATCCAAAGAATCTCAAAATACCAAAGGACATTGATGCTTCAGAGAAAAAGCAAAAGGAAAGTACAAAAAGATGGAAAAAGATGATGGAAATGGAGTTTCAGATACCTCTAGGTGGATACTTTGTAAAGGATGGAACTTCACGTTGTATAACATTTCAGGAAAGGAGTAAATTTAACATTCCCATGGTTTTTGACAAGTTTGACAATACAAGTAAATCAAACAAGTATACTTATTATGTTGAATGTCGTAATTCGGTATCTGATGACCATCCAACTGGCATTTTATCAGCAAATCTAAACAAATCTGGTGATGTTTATATCATTTGCAAGTATCTGGATGACAAAAAGGAAATTCCAGCAATTTTGTTTTTCTATGCAATGGGGTTTATTGATCCACAGGAAATTGTTTCATTTATTATTCATCAAGATGACCCCCTTTTGAAATTGGATTGTGTCAAATTGGCGATTCAACGAATGTTTGAATTGGCAGACGGTGTCAATTGGTTGGATGAATTGTCTACTTTGGGTATGAATTCAGTTGACAATAAGGAGGAATATGTGTCACAATTGATTAAAAACAAATTTCTTCATCACTATGCAAACAATACATCCAAAGCAATCTACTTTGGTTATATCCTATATTGTCTACTTTCAATTTCTGTACCTGGTGAGATAAAAGCACAACATCCAGAGATTGATTTTGTAAAAGCAGATGATCGTGATCATTTTGGATCAAAAGTGTTGAATACTGAATCTATGCTTTTTAGTAATGTATTTTACTTGGCAGTAAGAAAGCAAATTGATAGTATGGAAAAGTTTGTTGCATTGGCTCTAAAAGACAAGACTGGTGATATGGCAGAAGTGGTTATCAAAGAGATGAATGCTAAAATGATCTTTCCAGAGAGCGACATTACCAAAATGCCAATTACTACAATGTTGAGCAAAGCACTTACATCCAATTTGTGGGGCAATTCAAAACGAGATGGTGTGTCTACAGTGTATGACCCAATCAATTACAACAATGCGGTTATTTTATTGATGCGTTCATGCATTCCTCTAAAATCGTTTATTAACAATATTGATCCAAGAATGGTGCATGGTTCATATTTTGGTTTTATTGATTTGTTTGACACACCAGAGGGTGAAACAATTGGTTATAACAAGGTCTTGTCATCATCATGCTATGTTTCATCAGAGATTGATATTTCCAATTTGCGAAAATATATTGCAAAAAATATTGTCCCACTTTCGAAATCTTCGGGTATGTTGGATAAAAATAAAGTATTTATTGACAATCATTGGATGGGTGTTGCGACAACTGAAAAATGTCTTGAAATCTATAACAACATTAGATATCAAAAACGAAATGGAACTATTGACCCGAGTGTTTCTATTGTGTGGAAATGTGTACCAGACAAAAAGGGCAAATCAGACAAAGGTCAAGAGACAAAATCGCCAAAAGGCTCAGAGAAATTGTCAAAATCGCCAAAAGGCGAATTACATTTGTATTCACAAGAGGGACGATTGTTACGTCCATATCTTATTGTCGAAAATGGAACAATTTTGTTAAAGACAAATGATTGGAAACATTTCAAAACATGGAATGATTTTCTTGGTTCTGGCAAGGTAGAATTGTTGGATCCAAACGAATATGAATATATCAAAAAGCATTGCGTACAAATTGACGAGTTTCTAAAGTTGCCAAAAGAAGTTCGTAAAACTTATAGTCATGTTGATATTCATCCTGCAACAATGTTTGGACCTGGTGCTGGTAGTATCACATGTCCCAATATGATGCAAGGACCTCGTAATAGTTATGGTGCAAATCAGTCGCGACAAGCAGTTGGTACAACAACACGTTTTGATGCACCACGTAATCTATTTTATCCACAACGTCCCTTGGTTCGAAATAAAATTGCTAGTATGATGTTACATTATGATGAATATCCAGCTGGTATGAATGTACTTGTTGCCCTCATGCCAGCACTTGGTTTCGAGCAAGAAGATGGTTACATTATAAATAGGTCATATATTGAGATGGGCGGTTTCATGACAAACAAGATTATTCGTCATGTGGTATTGATTGATGGAACTGATGAAAAGCTCGAAATTCCAAAAGTTGAAGAATGTTTCCGATTGAAACCTAAAGACCTTTCAAATATTGATAAAGAAGGAATTATCAAAAAGGGTTCAATTGTTTATATGAATGATCCACTTGTATGCAAAACAGTTGCAGAGACAAATGGTCAATTCAAAAAGACTGATTGTACACTATTTCACACAGACGAGTCTGTATGTTGGGTGCAAGATGTAATTGTTAAAGACAAGGGATTTCGAAATTCAAAAATGGTTAAAATTGTATTACGAGAAACACGAATTGGCAAATATGGTAACAAATTTGCTCCACGATCTGCACAAAAGGGTACATGTACATACGTTTGTCCACCAGAAGATATGCCTTTTGATCCAATTACAAAACAAACAGTTACTGTATGTGTTAATCCGCTTTCATTGCACAGTCGTATGACAATTGGTTATTTGCATGAAATTTTTCTTGGTGAATATGTTTTATCACCAGATCGAATAGCATTGGAAAATGGAGAAAAAGGCGTTTATAATCATCCTGGGTTTGAAAATTGCACACCATTTGATGAAGATCCTGTACAACAATATGAACGTGTTTTCAAAGAGCTGCGTAGAATGGGTTTGCGTGATGATGGTTCTAAACAATTGATTGATGGTCGTACTGGTGAAATGATAAATGTTCCAATTTTTTGTGGTCACGTTCATATTCAAGCTCTTAAACATATGGTTGATGACAAGATTGCAAAACGTGCAACAGGTCCTATTGCTTCTCTCATGCGCTGCCCAACTGAAGGTCGTGCCAAATCGGGCGGCGTAAAAACCGGAACGATGGAGAAGGATGTTTTGGCTGCTGGCGATGCACCGGAAATTTTATTGGATCGTATGTGTTTGTCATCTGATAAATTTGACACTACAGTTTGTAAACATTGTGGTATGATTGAAAGTCATAATAAAACTGTAAATGAACGATGCAAGGCGTGTAGAGTTGATAATGCAATGGTACATGTTACAATGTCTTATTCACCAAAGGTTGTCTTTCAAGAGTTGATGGGTATGGGAGTATGTCCACGTTTACTTTTGGAACCAAAAAAGGCAATTAATTGATTCTCACTGTCGCTCGAAATCTTGCAAAAACTGATTTTACCTTTCATTTCAAACAAAATGAAAAATGACGAAATACAACCTAGTTCGTTTAAATCATCTGAATGGTTCAGATATGTTTAATATACTTTTTATTGAAGCCAAGGGTAATGAAAAATCGATTAATAATCTGGTAGAGTTTGTCCGTGTTACAGACAATAAGAAAAAGAATTTTGACACGAGTTATATTTGCGATTATACCCTTTATTCAAAGGAAGATGTACTAAACTTTTTCAAGAATCCACTTTTCTCACAAATTAATGATTATCATGGTGGTTATGATACGTTTAAAATTTTTATGTTGAGCGGGTCAGTAAATATTCCAGAGCTTTGTAAGAATAAAAAGGAATGCGATAAACAATGGGAGGCTATTCTTGATTGCACTAAATTTCCAAATTGGAATAATGTATGTGAAAAGGTAAAATTGCTTTGTGAAAATTGAAAAAATATATAAATACAACAAAATGAAAAATGACGAAATGGCTAAAAACAGATTTTACTGTAACTGATATTTCAACTGTTACATGTGTTAAAGCTAAACCTTTTCCTTATTTATCATCTGATGGATATCTTGTATCTGTCTGTCGTCCAAATAACAATGAGGAAACAATAGCAATTTATGTTACACAGGATTATGCTCGTAGTATTGTAGCAGACGTTTATGAACAAATGTTAAAATATGAAAAGACACAAGGATCAAGTTATAACCGAGCATAATGACAAAAATTGAAAAATATTTTTATTTCCCAAATGAAATAAAAAATGCTGTTCACCCCCGAAATCAATGTCAAATACTCTGCTACATGCACCAACGATACGTCATTTACCTTTACAGTTTTGGATAACAAAGTACCAACACATGTTAGACTAGATAAAAATACTGGAAACACATCTATTACTGGTACACAATTCTTTATATGTGCCAATGGTACAATTCGTGAAGTACAAACTAGTGTGTTTACCGCTATCGATGATTCAACAAAAACAGAGACAATTTATACACCAGGTGCTATTTTATTATGGGCAACTGTCGAATCTATCGACTATTTGTACAAACCAAAAGCTGGTCAAGTATGGTCTGTTTGTGAGAACAACACGTTGGATATTCTTATTATTGAGGATACAAAATGGCCTTTGAAATGTGTCTTTCATAATATATATAATTCTTCTAATATCTATCTTGGACATGACATGAAACTTTATGTTGGTGGTACTCAACAGTATAATAATAAGTATCGTGAACCATCAATCATCAATATTCATACAGATACAATTTATATCGTAAAAGACCATAATATATCAGCAATTTCTCCACAATTGGACAAAAAATACTCTATCTCTAACAACTCTTGTCATGTAACATTTAAAAATGTAGACCAATTTCCTATGGAAATTGTATATGCAACTGGTGAATCTCGTTGGGTAAATCCTCTAGGTAGTATTTTTGAAAATAAGGATTGTACTGGTTATCTTGGTCAAATACAACAACTTGATCCTGTCGTTGAAAAACCAGTAAACGATATGGTCGATTGTCCAAAGCAATTTGGTGAATACGAATTTAAATTTGATAATAACATTTTTTTCTCTAACAAGGTTGTCATGTTAACCAAGGATTCATTCAAATATCTAAATGGTGGTTGTATTGGTGAAACACGTACTATTAAAGATGGTGTCGTATTTAGTTCATTTAATCTTGGTACAATCAAGACTAGCAATTTTATCCGTATGGTGAATGAAATTATCACGAAACCTATTGTCAATGGCATTTACGAAATTGTATATGATGATAATAAAAACTTTCGTGTTGTTGTTACCTCTACAAAATATTTAGACGGTGTTTTTTCAGATGGAACATTTAAATATGTAGGTGGTTTAGCAAAATGGTCTTTTAACAAAGATGGCACCGTTTCAGATGAAGAGGGTTCAATTGTTGGCAGTATGTTTATCGAAATGCACAAGCCAGTAAACGATATGATCGATTGCCCAAAGCAATTTGGTGAATACGAATTTGAATTTGATGACAATAGATCCAGTGCTTTCAAGGTTGTAATGTTGACTAAAGACACATTTAAATATCTAAATGGTGGTTGTATTGGTGAAACACGTACTATTAAAGATGGTAGTGTCTATTCTAGTAAAATCAAGACGAGCAAGTTTATCCGTATGGTGAATGAAATTGTTTCAAACCCTATTGTGAATGGTGTTTATGCTACGATTGATAATAATACTGGATGTGTGCAACGTGTTGTCGTTACGTCGAAAACATCTGATTCAGACGATTCTCATGTATATGGTGAATTGAAATATGCAGATGGTAAAACATACAAATTTAATAAATCTGGTCTTGCTTTCTCTACAAATTTTAATTTCACAATTGTCGGCAGTATGTTTATTGAAATGGATATTGTAACTCTCGAAGTTGCATGGGAGAATGAATTGAATCAATTGATTGCCAAAGAAAATGAAAACAATGACAAAATTGAACAAGTCGAAGATGAATTGACAAAGTTGGATGAAGAATATAAGAAGCAAAGAGCAATTTTGAAAAACAAAAAGTATGAATATCAAACAATACAAAATACACTCTGGGATGGATCAAAAACACACAAGGATTACAAACGAATTTGCGAAGCTTCATATTATCTACCTAATGATTGTCAAGTTTCAACAATCTCTAAAAAACGCCTTTTGAATGTACTTGAGAAACAACTCGAATGCTCTATGTTTTCCCAACGAATCAATATCAAACATAAAATTGATCTAATTACAAAAATGGAACCAAAGGACTGATTCACAAAAATAATGTGAACTAGCGAAAAATTGATCTCACTTCGTTCGCTAAATTGGACGGTTGTGATATCTTCGCTTACGCTCAGAATCAGCGGAGCCAAGAGTAAACTCAACCGTCAAAAATTGATTTATTCTTTTTATTTCCCAAATGAAATAAAAAATGCTGTTCACTCCTGAAATCAATGTCAAATACTCTGCCAAAATCAATGTTAAATACTCGGCTACTTGTTCAGGTAACGCCGGATTCACATTTATGGCTTTGGATAACAAAGTACCAACTCTTGCCAAGATTTCCTACTCTACATTTTCTCATTTATATAAATTTGAAGAGGTATTTATTTGTGCTGATGGTTTGCTTCGTGAGGTTGTAAAGACTGTTTTTGTCAATGTTGCTGATGAAACGAAAAATGAAACAATAAACACTCCTGGTTCTATTATAACAATACCGTCTGTAATCGAGACACCAAAAGTAACAGAGATTACGTATTTGTACACACCAAAAGCAGGACAAGTGTGGTCAGTTATGGAAGATCATCAAATTCTCATTCTTGAAGATACAAAATGGCCTCTGAAATGTATATTGTTTAATAAGGATAACAATAATCCCTTTTATCTTGGTCACGATATGAAAATTTATAATGAAGATAATGTATTGTGTAATATTTATAAATATCGTGATCCAACGAATGAAAATTCCAATACACACACGATTTATATCAATATTCCCAATGGCGTAACACCACAACAAGGTAAAAGATATTGGATCAATGACCATACAATGGTAATCTTTAAAAACATTGAAACTTTTCCTATGGAATTTGCATACACCAATTGTAATGATAAACAACGTTGGGTTGATCCAATGGGTACAGCTTATACAGATAAAGAATATACCGAGTATGCTAATCAATTTGAAAAATTGGAACTAGTAACTGAAAAACCAGTAAACGATATGGTCGACTATCCAAGGCAATTTGGTGAATACGAATTAAAATTTGAATTTGATGGTGACACATACAAGGTTGTCATGTTGACCAAAAATACATTTAAATATATTAATGGTGCTTGTTTTGGTCATACACGTACTATTAAAGATGGTGCCGTATTTAGTGATTATAAACATGGGACAATCAAGACTAGCAAGTTTATCCGTATGGTGAATGAAATGATTAAAAATCCTATTGTCAATGGCATTTACGAAATTGTATATGATGATGGTGATTTTCATCGTGTTGTTGTTACTGGAAGAACAGATAAAGACAATATTTTTGTAAACGGAACATTTAAATATATTGACAGTGGTGACACAAAAGATTTTGACAAAGATGGTATCAAAGATGCCTTTGGGGGCACTGTTTTCATTGTTGGAAGTTTATTTATTGAAATGGAAAAAACTGTAAACTGGGGAGATGAATTAAAGACACTTGAAGCCAAAGAAAATGAATATCGCGAAAAGATCAAGAAACTTGACGAAAACCAAACCAAAATACATGATGAATACACCAAAGCATACAAAAGCATTGATAATGAGCGAGCTGAAATTATTAAAAATATAAATTTATTATGGGAAGGACCAAACAAACAATACAAAAATGTATGCAAGTATCTAACTATGCATTCTCTCGTTGACAAAAAGTATTATCTCAAGGATGTAACACTTACTACGGCTATCAAAGAGCATCTATTAAAGACACTTGAAACACAATTGGAATGTGCCTTTTGTGATCAACGAATTTCAATTCTTGAAAACATTGATCTGGTTAAAGAAATTAAAATCAAAGATTAAACGGTCGAAAATTGACAATACATTTTAATCAACAAAAATGTATAGAATGACAGACCTTTTAAACGTTTTCATGGCTGCGACCATGATACCCTTTATTATACCTTTGCATATTGCCATCGTTAATGGAGATTATATTTTAGCTCTACTTGTTGCATTTAGTGGAATTTCATCAAGTATCTATCATTTACATGAAAATCAAAAACATCAAATGACTGGTTTTTCATATAGTATATTCAATACAAGTTATTGGGACACGATTTTTATAAATATTGATCGTATCGCAGCCATCATCCTTGTAATCTATAAATTGTACTATATTCAAAATATAACAGGTATACTTTTGTATGATGGATTTATTGCTCTTATGTTGATGACAATGTCTGAAACATACTTTAGATATCATTGCTGGGAATATATATTTTTACATACGGCATGGCATGTCTATGCTGCATTTTTACTTGCAATGTATTGAATTTTTCTTTATTGATAAAGAAATTACTCACCATTGGACGATTTTTGTAAGGAATCCTCCTTGATACGTCCCAGGAATAATAACAAGTGCATTTTTCTCTTGCGTTACCCAATCCTTTCCTTGCAGAAATTCATACAATGCTCTATTATTTGCATTTTTGTACAACAATACATGATAGCCACCACGTGATTCAATTACCATATATGGTGTCATATAATTTTCGGGAGTCAAAAATTCACGCAATACAGTAATTTTTTCCTCTTCTTTAGTATCCACATCCAATTTGACAAATAGATTTTCACTAGACTTGTGAAGACAACTTTTATATAGAGAAGTCATTTTGAAATCTGTTCTCGCTTTTGCTCGAACCGGTTGGTGATCGGTGATTGTGCTACGCACTGGTACGAGTGCTTGCAAGCAAGCACTCTTAACTTCCTCGTTCCTCGGAATCACCGATTCACTAAAACTAGGTACTGTATTTCCATTCAACATTTCTTGAACACGTTTCATCATTTCCTCTTGAAACTTGAAAAATGCATTCATTTCATTCATTGGATTGACAGTCATATAAATTGCCATGGCTGATGAAGGAATGCTATTGTCACCATCCTTGTAAAGACCATCTGCAATCTCATATTTCTTTAATTCTTGAACAAACTTGTCAACATTATCTTTAGTTGAAAAAATTCGTGTGCTGATAGTAAATTGTGAACAAGACAAGCTTGGGCAATATTTACGACGGGCGATTGGAATAATAATAAAGGCATTGAAATCATGTGTGTTGAATTGTGAGATATGAAGTTGGTAAAACTTGCGGACATCTTCTTCGTTGCCAATAAATTGGTACATTTATCTATCAAACAAAAATTGATAAAACAAATCAATTTTAAGTAGTTTATGCAATGTCTGTCCCATCTTGGATTAGTTCCATGATATTTGTTCAAACGCTAATGTTTGTACCTCTCTTTCTTGGTTTCTATATCGTTTTTGAAAATACAGATATAGAATATGTGGGCATTTATCTCTCATTATTCTCATCTTGTGTAATTTTTATACTCAATATGATTTTCTTTATCTGTATGGCTAAAAGACGACTTAAACAACAGGAACAAGATCAATTGGAAACACTTATCAAACAAAGTAATCGTGCAGTAAACATTTTATCACCATATCCGTCAGAAATTGTCTATCGACCGTCGGAACAATTTAATGTTTAGTCAAAGTATAAATCACAATAAAATTATTTCATTTACCATAAATGAATGCGTATGATATTTACATGTACGAAAATGATCCAATTTTTCCAGTATTGGCATTTTTCATTGAACAATCACAATCACCATGGAAAGAAAAATTTATTTCACAAATTGGTACGACTGTGACTTTTTTACCTGGTGCCTTGGATGAAAATGATCCATGGTTTATAAACAAGTTAAAATCTACCTTTCCTTATACGATTGATTCGACACAGTTACAATGTGCACGAAATACAATATTGCTCGAAGAACAAGAAAATAACGAAATTCGCGAAACTAAACGTGTCTTGTTAAATAGTCTCTATCCCAATCAGATAAACGATTTCTTTATATTGACCATACCAGAATTCATGAAAGATGCTGGTAAAACTGTTCCTTGTGATTGGCCATTGAGTGAAATTGTCTTATTTTTGTGGAAAAATGACATTCCAACTGGTGGATGGGATGTAACTGATGAAGGGCAATGTAGTATTGGCATCACTATAACAAATTATGCAAATATCGATTTTGATGATATGCCAGAGGAAGAGTTTAGAGAGGGCTTACAAAATTTATTGAATAAAGTAAACAATTTGATAACATCAATGTATGTAAGAATTAACCACTTTATTGAATTTGATTTAAAGGACATACATCAAGTATATACTGATTTGGGATTAACGTTTCCAGATGGATCTACTGCATTTCAAGGAGGGTTAATTCCATATTACGGAGAGGCTCAAGGAGAAAATAGTAAATATAATAAAATATTTCGTGTTGTATAACAATTTTTATTTTCGAAAAAATAAAAAATAAAATATAATAATGAATTGCAACAAGAAACCAAAATTTATTAGAATAGACAAGGATATTGAAAAAAGATTGTATGAACAAGTCGAATTAATTCATACAGTTTGTGATAGTTTGGGTGTCAAATGTTGGATAATAGGAGGATCCCTTTTAGGATATGCCAGACATGGTAAACAAATACCATGGGATGATGATTGCGATCTTGGTATTAAAATTGATGACTTAAAACCCGTTTATGAAGCTCTTGTACGAATTGCCCCATCTGTAAACATGAAGGTTGAATATACATGCCATGGTTTGAAATTGAAATGTGCCCTTAAACCAAATATTGGTACAGATATTTTCCCATATTATCTACAAGGAGATTTAACTGCAGGAGCTATGGAAAAATGGGTTTTGGCTTCTGATCGTTCGAGGGCATTTTGGCCACGTGATTATTTTCATACCCATGAATTACATAAATTTAAAAAAGTAAAATTTGGCAGTAAACGTGTATATATACCATCAAGCCATTTACGATATTTAGAAACCTTGTACGGTAACGATTGTATGGTTGTAGCCAAAAAGGACTTTAATCATTTACAAAATAGACACCATGAAGACGCAGGAATTGCAGTAGATCTTAGAGAAGCAATGAAGGAAATTGGTGAGAATTGATTCTCACCGGTTGGTAGGTTGCGATTGATAAGATCGTCTTTGACGATCGTTCCTGTGCAAGCACTCCTCGTCCCTCGGAATCGCAACCTGACAAAAACTGATAATTAATTTCATTTTCAAACTAGGTTACATTGAAATGAACGATTTAATTTTAAGTGGAATGGGTTTAGTTTCATTGGATAATTACGATTTATCCGAAATTGTATTTTTAGACTGTTCAAATAACCGTTTAACTAGTCTCCCAACACTCCCACAAGGTTTATTGTATTTATATTGTGGTGATAATATGCTAACATCGTTACCGACTTTACCTATTGGTTTAAAAGTATTAGAATGTTACCATAATCAATTAGTTTCATTACCTATGTTGCCAACTAGTCTTGTAGAATTGAATTGTAATGATAACAAATTAACATCGTTACCACAGTTATCAGAAGGTCTTGAAGAATTATATTGTAGAGTTAATAACTTGAAATCTCTACCTATTCTTCCTATATCACTTTGGAAATTAAAGTGTACGAATAATCATTTACTTCCCAAAACTAATCTAGATGACATTAAATTGGATGAATATAATCAAATGAGGAAAGATTTAGGGTTGAAAACTGTAAGTATTGTTAGTAAAAAAGAATTGAAAGAAATGAGGGAAAAATGGACAATTTGGAAATATAGAATAGACGGTGAAAAGTATAACCAAGCTGAAAAGGAAATGAAAGATATAATTGATCTCACTAACGTTCGCTGAATTGGTGATTGTCAATTACTCGCTTCACTCGGAATTGACAATTCACGATAATTGATAAATAATTTCATAATAAAAATTATGAAAAATGTCTACTGGAAAAATGAGCAAAGCAAAATTGGAAAAATTTGTAAAAGACAATTCAGATGCATATTATGCTGGAAACCAGCAAGTCGATGATGCAACATTTGACGCAGCATTTGCCAAGCTGAAAAAAATCGATCCAAAAAATAAATTGGTGACAACAGTTGGTAAAGATTCAGATGAACATTTCAAAAAGCGTAAACACATTATGCCAATGGGATCGTTATCAAAAGCCCAAAATGAAGAAGAGTTGACTAAATGGTTTAATCGTGAACAAAAACGATCGCCATCGTCTCATTTCATCATTAATCACAAATTGGATGGTATGTCTATTGAATTACAATATTCAAATGGAAAATTTGCATGTGCGATCACACGTGGTGGTGATGGTGACAATACTGGTTATGATATTACAGTAAATGTGAAAAAGATGAGTGGTGTACCCCTAATGATTCCAAATTTCACAGGGGCAATAAGAGGTGAAATTATCATGACACAGAAAATGTTTAACAAACGTTATCCAAATACCGATTACAATCGTAATATTGCAATTGGAATGGCCAAACGTCCAGATGGTGTTGGTTGTAAAGATTTACAAGTTATTGCTTATGATGTTTGGGATGAGAATATTGAAACAGAAGCAGATCTTTCCAGCACAGTGGGATCCGAAGCTTGGAATTCACGTGACTTGAAGTCGCGGCC
>JADMIO010812900.1_pt1 | contig 27369 bp, 54 predicted proteins | sample 8958161 | NCBI WGS metagenome assembly JADMIO01 (sample SAMN16585339, study PRJNA669376) | soil metagenome | isolation source: Crop rotation soil | place: USA: Cullars Rotation, Alabama | collected 2011
CGCGACAACTTGTCCACGTGGAATTCTAAGCTTAGGATCCCAATGTGCTGGAAAGTCGCAGCATAGGCGTAGGGGATCGTCCCGTAGCCGTTGCGACCCCACGGTTGGCCCGGCGCGTTGTACCAGTGGTTGCGGAACTTAAATCGCTGTGCGCCGTCGTCATAGCCAACGATCAAAACGTCATGCCCGCCGCGCTTCTGATCGAACAGCCCGCCCGGCATAGGAACGTCACCCGTCAGTGATACGGCTTGGCTATCCGTCATCGAGCTATAGACGCTGAACCCAAACAGTAACGGCCTGCGCGTCTCATAGAGGCATGATTTCATCGTCGCCAAGTCCTGCGCGACGGATTGATACTTGATGTTCTTTAATCGCTGCGCCGCTTGGTCATAGCACGCCTGCGGTGGCTTTTGCGTGAATCGGTAAATCTCATATGGCCACAGGCTTTCATCGCACCAACCGAACTGGGCGAGCGCCTTCAACATCGATCGGTTATCGACGCCGCTATCGCTGCCCACCGTGCCCATGATTTCCCGCGTGTTCCAGTAGATGAACAACCGCGACGGCATCACGTTGTTGGCGGCATTGGCATCGAGCTTGATTAGGTCGTAAGCGATGTTCTCGCCAAGCGTGTGCGGGCCGCATGATCCAAGTTCGCCCTGGTCCCAGCACGGATCGAAGGGCGCACCGACTGCCGGGCTGGTCAGATCAAACGATGGCGGCAGCGCGGCCGCCGACAACAGCGGAACAAACTTGAATTGCTCGTCCCGAATGTCGGGCTGTGACGGTCGCCAGCCAAAGTGAAAGTTGGGCATGGGCTAAACAACTGCGGGGGGAGCGGGAGTCGGGGAAGGCGCAGGGGTCGGCGTCGGAACCAGGGGTGCGCCACGCTGATACGCGCGCCGCGTGATCGCTTCCAAGACTTTCTTCACCGGAACATCGATCAGCACCGGCTCCAGCATGTCGGGAACCCACGGCACATCGACCGGCGCGACGTAGGTGTCGTAGAGCTTGGCTTCGTAGGCCACGAATGCGTCGATGCCGCCCATTTGGTCTGCCAGCGTGTGGGCCTCTTGGCAGACGAACGTGATGAGCGCGGCGAGGCGCGTTTCGGCTTCGGGGGGGAGCGAGGCTAGATGGGCCTCAATGTGATTGGACACAAAGCGAATCCTTATCGAATTCGCCGCCCGCGCCCGGTCAAAAGAGGCAAGCGCGTTCGGCGTTGATTGCCAAACGCGCCCTGCACACCAAGGCGCTCAATGAGTCTTATTAGACCCAAGGGAGTGCGCGACCGGGTGAATCGCCCGAAGTCCCGCAATAGGAGAATACTACCGCTTTCGGCTGATGGTTGTCAACTTGGTTTCCGTTGAGACTTACGAAACCGCTTCCATGATCTATCTTTGCGGCTTGCCTTGTTCAAGTCGTCCCATGAGTCAGGCAGATTTTTCGCGCGGCGTTTCGCTGGCACTGGCAATCCATCCGATTCGTGGCCGGACGCAATTCAACCACTAATTCCCGTCGGTGGCGGACTTTTGCTAGGTCCGAATAACGTGGTTTTTTTAAACGGTGAGCCGTTTGCGGTTTCCGAAAAAGGCCACAAGGCGATTGAGTTGCTCATCGAAGCCGCTGGTGAATATGTATCTCTGAGCGAGAATGGGATCAAAACTAGGGACGTTGAATCACTGCCTAAGCAGATCTATCAACTGATTGAGTGTGATCCAGGCGCTGGCAGTCGCCTCAAAACCTAAATTCGGATTGGCTAAGTCTAGTTCCGGTTTTGATCAGCCAATCGATTCTGCAGATAACACCTCTGTCGCAGTTGGACAACAACCAACTCCGACGAGAGGTGAATCATGCCATTCAAAACTGTCTCTGAACTAGCCCGCGAATGGGGCTGCCGCCCGCGTGACATTAGTGACGCGTTCTATGCTCGCAAGCTGGACGAAAGCCGCTGCCAGTTCATTGCTGGCCGCAGGTTGATTCCACTCGATTACGTTTCGACCGTCCGCGAAGTGCTCGCCGAGTGCGGCAAGTTGCCCCAAGCGGAGGCGGTCGCGTCGTGATCTCCACCGCCCGCAAAGTGCCCGGCACGATTGACACGAACACGGCGTACACCGTCGATGAGTTTCGGCGTCGTTGTCGTCTTGGCGATTTCAGCTACAGCGAGCTTCGCAAGTTAGGGCTGCCCGTCATTTCGATAAATCGCAAGCAATTCATTTTGGGTTCGGACTGGATCGAATTTCTGAAGCAACAACGGAGCGCATAAAAACGGCCGTGTGGCTGACGACCAAATCAAAACCACACGACCGATATTCAGGAGAAGGAAATGTTACAGCAGGAAGTGAACACAGGGCAAGTCGCCAGCGACGACGACGTCCTCACCGCCGTCTTGAACGAAACGGCCGATTCGATCTTGAGCGTTGCCGAGCGCGACGACTTCGATACGCTCGACACCGCGATCCGCAAGCACGTTTCCGGCTTCAAGGCGCTGGGAATGTATCTCGACGAAGTCCGCCAACGTCGGCTCTATCGCGAGCAGTACGGCACGTTCGAGGCGTACCTGGACAACGTCGGCCTGAAACGGCAGCGCGCCTACGAGCTGATCGAAGCCGCGGCCATTGCGAAGAGCGTGTCGGAAATTTCCGACATCGCCGTCACCAAGGACGCCACGCCGAGGGCGGCAGTCACTTCTATTTCGTCGCGCTGATGGCGACGGACAAGGGCAACCACGAGGTGCCAATCCCCGCGGCTGCATTGCAGTCGTATGGGGCCTTCCGTATGGCGGTGCTGGAAAAAGCCGGCATCTGGTTCGACGCGCCGGAATTCGAAGGCCGCGGCGGCAAGCGGTATTGGAGCGAGGAAGTTGCGGCGCGATTGGTGGAGGCCTCGAAGTGAAGCCCCAGCGGCAATTAACTCTGTTCGGCAATACGACAGCGAAGCCCGCCGTTACCGTGGCCGGACGCAATTCTTTGCTCGCTTGCCGTGTGCGGCTTTCGATGGTAGCTCATTTCTTCACCTTCACCTTTCCCCCAGTAGCCCGGTAATGCCACTTTTGGCGCTTGCGATAGAACTTCACCGGGACGCCGTTAAACACGACTGTCTCGGCCCGTAGGCGTCTCACGAACGCCGGCAATCCTTTTCCATTCACGTCTCGGCCCTCCATAACCTCAAAGAAATCTAAGTAACCCCACTCCGTGATCGCCCGCCGGCAGGCCGCGCAAGGCCCTTCTAGGCCCTGCTCATCGCGGCGATTGCATTCGTCGCAGTCGGTCGGTTTGAAATTCTCGCTCACGTCGATTTCTCCTGTGGAGTCATTGTCAGTCCTTTCGTGTAGATGGGTTACGTTTGCGAAACTCCAAGTCACCATACGCTTGATCTCGCCCTTCACTGCCGGGCGGAAATGCCAGATTGATAATCGGTTCGCATTCCACCCTCCCGTTCGCCGCCGCAAAGATTTCAGCGGCAGCGTCAGCAGCGGCATCCAAATACGCGTCGTCAACGCAAGCCAGTTCGTTGTTTAGCCACTTTCTGAACCGCTCTTTCGCGTCCCCCGTCGCCGCCTTGGCCTGCTGCCGCTCGCCCTCAAACTCGGCCAACATCTTCACGACGTTCAATACCTGCTCTTGGGTCAAAGCCGGTTTGACTTTGCGGAATAGAAAATCAGGCAGATCGTCGCTGATGGTTGGTTCGCGGCGGGATTCCTCCTCCGCTATCTTCTGGCGAATCAACTCCCCCAGCGTCGTGGCTTGGGCGTGCTGGACGGTGGCGGCTAGGGTGAGGGCGGTTTGGTCAGGTCGCATGGTGGTGTCCTGGGGTGGTTAGTTGGTTCGCTTCGATGAACGCTTCGATGAACTTCGCCGCGACTTGCGGCACGATTGCATTGCCGTAACCCCGCAGGCGTCCCATTCTGGCGGGTAGCCCATGAGCCAGCGGGAATGCGCCGGATTGAGAGGAAACGCGCCGCGATCCATCCGAGCATCTAACGCCGATTGTGGGACCATTCCACTGCGGCACACCAACTTGCATTGCAAATCCAACGAGTCCGCGACACCCTTTGCCGCGCGGGCGATACTCACGCCATTGTTCTTGTGGTCCCGTGCCCGGGGAGTCGCCCACGGCTTCATCGCATCCGTCACGAACGTCACGTATCGGTTGTTGCCCGCCTGGTGGCCATCGGTGTTTACAGGACAGGTGGGTGTATGCCACCCAGAAAAACCTTTGTCTTTCGTGTGGCGACCCGACGCACGCAGCCGGCAAATCCGCCGCTGCGAAGGCGTAATCCAACTCCTCCAGGTCAAGCGAAACTCCATCGAGCCATTCAAGTCCGTCTGTGCTCGCAACCTGTTCGCCAAAGATCGTTGCAGGGCGGCACTCTGCGATGAGGCGGTAGAAGTCGGGCCACAAGTGCCGCTCGTCCATTTCGCCCTTTCGCTCTCCGGCGCTCGAAAGCGGTTGGCAAGGGCAACTTCCCGTCCAAATTGAAACATCGTCTGCGATCCCTGCGAGTCGCAAGGCATAGGCCCATCCGCCGATTCCCGCGAAGAAATGGTGTTGGGTATAGCCTGCGAGGTCTGACGCTTTGACATGCTGGATCGACCGTTCATCGACGTAGCCATTGGGAATCGCCTGCCGTTTGATTAGCTGCCGCAACCAGGCAGCCGCCCGCGGATCGTTTTCGTTGTAGTAGTTCATACTTCACCTTCCCCAATCAGGTGCCTGTCATGCGGAAACTCCGTCTGCCAATTGGCACATCGTTGCGTACAGGTAAGCGCACTGAACCTCATCCAGTGAGCCAGTGATTGATTCGTAAAGCGAGTGTGTTGCGCCGGTGGTTGTCATCGCGCTGGAAGGATCGCGGCCATCCATCGACATCCACAGTTTCCACGCGACGTAATCTGCCCAAACGTGATTTTTCTCAAAGTCCGCCAAGTGGCTCCACGGCCGTTCGCATTTGATTGGCTCGGCAAACGGGGTTGATTCCAGTCGTTGCCGCGCCACCAATCCAAGTAGCGGTGTTAGCAGGGCTTCGCGTCGGTTGATGGTCATGGCGGGGGTTGGGGTTAGGGGTGGTTCACTTCCGCGAGCTGTAAGATTGCGTGGGCCTCGACTATTCGGCGTCCGATCCATTCGGAGATGACTGGCGAGACGGCATTGCCGCAGCCCCCAGCGCGGTCCAGTCTTTCGGGAAACCAAGCATCCACTCGCTCAAGTTCGGATGCAGTGGCATCCCCGTAGCAGTCTTGAAAAGTCTGCCTAAGCCAGCGCTCCACGTCTGCCCATTCCGACTGACCTTGCGTGGCTTTCCAGTGCGGGTGTCTGGTCGCATTGGGCACTCGATCTCGCCGGGGCCGGCATCCGACTTCGTTGGAGTAGGCAATAAGAAACATTCGTTCGCGTGAATGTGGCGCACCAAATGGGCACAGCGGTATAACTTCCCATTCCGAGTCATACCCGATGTCGGCCAAGTCTCCGCAAACTCGATCAATTCCGAGTCGCTGAGTAATGATCGCTGCCACGTTCTCCACGACGACGTAGAGCGGTCGTAATACGCCAATGATTCTGGCAAACTCACTCCACAGCCCGCTTCGCTTTCCGGCCAGGCCGACGCCGTGGCCTGCGATTGAAATGTCCTGACACGGGAAACCTCCGCAGATAACATCGACCTGCCATTCATCGACTGTGTTTGGCGGGAAGCATCGCACGTCATCCCATCGCCTGACGTTTGGCCAGTGCTTTGCGAGCACTCGCTGGCAATACGGGTCGATCTCGACCTGCCACTCACATCGCATTCCGGCTCTCTCGAATCCAAGGTCAAATCCTCCTATACCTGCGAACAAACTCCCGAACGTCAGTTGCTTAGGTTGTTCGTTCATCCTCAAATTCCACCAGCACGGTTCGGGGCTTAAAGGGGTCAGGCAACGTCTCTGGCATTGGTCAAAATCTGCGCAACTTCGGAAACAACCGCTTCCGGGTCTTTCATGTCGATCGTGTTGTATGGCAGCACGCGCCAGCCAAGAGCTACCGCCGCGCGTTGCTTCTCGTAATCCTTCTGCTGTTGGGGAGCACGGTTGTGACCGCCAGCGACGAATGAACCGCCCTGGATTTCGACGGCTAGTTTTTCTTCCGGCCAGCAAAAGTCCCATCGCCACTTGCGCGAGGGATGAAACTTGTGTTGCATCACGGGCCTCGGCAGCGTGCGGAACAAGCGGCCCCAGGCTTCGAGGAACCGCTGCTCTAGCTGCGCCTTTTTGTTTTGCTTGGCGGCGCGTTTCACTTGTTCGGCGTCCATGCTGTCGCTCACTTCCCGGCCCTCCTGTCTTTCAATTCCCATATCGCCATCAACACGTTCAGCAGTTTCCCGTCAAAATGCTCCACGCAATCGCGGAGCTTTGGCCATTTACCGTGAATGCGGCGGTAGGCTGCGATGTAGGATTCGATGGAATCGGCGGTGATGTCGCTCATGGCTTCACCTTGATATTTTTCAGCGCCAACCATGCTTCGCTGATCGGTCCACGAATCAATCGAATCGCATTTTCCATCGCCTGATCGCGTGTTTTGGCGTTTAGCGGTTTCGTGTCAAAGAACGGCTCACAATGACCAACCCAGACTCCGGGGTAATAAATGTGGCTCGAAACAACAGACACTCGGAACACCCCAACCTTTGCGGTCCAGCAAGACGGAATGCGCTCTTCGCCTTGTGAATAGGCGGTCGTGTCGGACCATTCCAGTCCACATGCTTTTACTGTTTTGCTCACGGCGTTTCCTCCGGGGATGGGGGCAGGGGCATCCAAACAGTTGGCTGGCAATCGCTTGGAAAGTCGCGGCCCATTCCCCAACAGGTCGAGCGCCAGTGAATGCCGGTGCCCATGTTCACGCGGATAGCTCGATAGATTCCTGGCCCGTAGTGCTCGCAGTTTGGGACGAACACAAGCACTGATTCGTTGAACGGTGCTGTGTCTGCCGGCTTCCATCCGTACTCGATTTCCTTCAACGTGTTGCCGGCCAAATAGCGCTCAAGTTCTTCACGGCTGTACTGCTGCTGAGTGATTTGCCGGCGCATTTCCCAATACTTTTCGTCGTTCACGTTTTTTGTTGTCGTGTCGTTCATACTCTGCTCTCCAAAAGCCGGGAAACCTCGGTGGCTAACAATCTGAAAGCCGAAACACGACGCCACGGCAGAACAGTTGCCCGTCTTTCATTACGTCGAATGTTTCATGCGGAACATTTGTCGTAATGAGCCAAGAGCATTCCAGCTCTTTCGGGCACCACACCGCATCAATCTTTTTGCCGGCCTTCCTAACGGCCTCTAAGAGCGCTTCTTCGTGCGGGCAGTCCTCGTTGTCGCACTGCCGCTTGAATAACCCCTTGCTGCTGATGGGCACTGTCTTTCCGCCATACGCGCCAAGCTCGTCGTAGATAGCGCCTCGAAATTCAAGCAAGTCATCGGAAGCGCCAAACACTGCAACCACACCAGCGGCCTTCATCTTGGAATCGAGGTCGCGAGTTGTTTCGTTGCCGTATCCTTTGCCGTCAATCTCTTTAGCAGCTTGCTTTGGCGTCATCGTTCGCTCCTCATTTTGAGTAAAAGGGAAACCTCTGCGTCAACGTCGTTCTGATCGGGGAAGTGGCGGGCTGTGAGGGCGTGGAAGGCGTCTAGGTCGTAATCTGTCGAGCGTGCCAGATACAGCACCGCCAACCGCTTCGCTCGCGACCAGTTCTGAATCAGATCGTGATGGTCAACACGAACCACCAGAAACGCAAACGGCTTGTCCAAGGCTTTCTGGCGGAGTCCGCTGCCTCTGGCGATTTCATCACAACAAAGGTTCTCGACCGACGCTGGCAATAGGCAGTGCTCGCATCGGCCGACACGGGCGCAGAAGTTGTAGCGCCAGTCGTGGGTTTCACGTTTGCGTATCTCGCTTTTTGTTTCGCGTTTCAATTCAGCGCCTCCGACCTTAGCTTCAACCACATCGAGGAAACCACTTCGACCTGCTTGAAGTTCTTTAGGTTCAGGTAGCACTTACCATCCGGTGCCTTTGTGAATCCGATGATTTCTGAGCGTTTGATTTTCATTGTTCCATCCACCACCTTTCAGCGTTCTCTAACGACTTCCCTAGTTGCTCTGCTGACTGAATCACACTCGCCCTCAACTTCGCCGCCGCAAGCACCTTGTCGATGAAATAGTTGCCATGCCACCAGAAGCAATCTCTGAGGCAAGCCGCAATCTCAAGCGAGACACTTCCGCAAAACTCACGACGGAATCGGGGAGATAAATCGGCTCGCTGTATCCACACTGAAACAGGATCGTTCGCATCGTTTGATTTCCTACAGAGGACTGAACTGAGCTCATTCCACAACCACCCGTGCGCCCGGTCGTAAAAGTGTCCGCTGTACGCGCGCCGGACCATTCGTCGCGCCCAGTCGTTCGGAGCGATGAGCACCGCGCCAATCGCAGCCCGTTCGGCCGCGTCGTCCCACGGCAACCGTGACTCCCACAACCGTTCCCGCAACTTCTCATACGGCACTCTCCGTGAATCGCGCTTCCGAGCAACCACTGCCATCCGTGACCGGCCTCCCTGATAAACTGCCTCCGCGACTAACCACCCTGGCACAACCAGCCAAGTCCATCCGTTCGCGCACCGCCCCCTCTCCCAAAACCCAAAACAGGCTTTGCCTCCCCGTGTTCACGGCACACGGTATCGCCCCGAATCAAATCGGTGTCCCGAAGCCGCCGGCACTGTGCCGGTGTAAGTGACTCGAATTAGGAATCAACGCTTGGCAAGGATTGTCGCCCACTCGTGGCACTCGGCTCCTCGCTACCGGCCGTTCTCGCATTAAGGCGTGTCTAGCAACAATCAGTACGGCGGCGCAGCCAGTTCCTTTCCCTGATTGGCAACCGCCACCAACGTGTGACCCAGCGCTTCGGCCGCTTGGTCCGCGTCGGTGGTGATGTCCCGGCCTCCGCTCTGTGCCAGTTCGCATAAGAGCGCCTTGGCGTCGGTTAAGAGGTCCGTTTCGCGCTTGGTGAGCTTCACCTTGCGGCCTTGCTTGTTGATTACGATTTGCATCAGAAACCCTCCTCGTATGCTGCCTGTTGAAACAATGCGTTCACGTCCACGGTGTTCGATTTCGCGGGTTGCTCGCGCTTGATAAGCCCGTTCAGATAGGCCACGTCATGCGGCGTCTTCCGCTCGTTCTTGAGTTGGCTAATCATCCGGCCAGCCTGCCCCTTGCTGACGCCTGAGAGGTCCATCCGCATTCCGAGGTAGTAGAGATACCGCAGTTGGTTGGGTGTCGCCGCTTCGCCCTTCGTTCGCACTCTGCCGCCGTGGCCGCTTTGGACTTGGCGCTGTGAGTACCGCACTTCCTCTTGCAGCCGCGCCCTCTTGTTCATTTCCTCTTGTTCGCGGCGCTCACGTTCCTCCCTTTCCTTGCGGGCCGCTTCGCGCTCTTCGCTGATCTGGCGTTCGGCCATCCTGATTTCTTCGGCAACGTCGCATTCTTCAAGATCGCGTTTCAGGATCATGTTCTCATTGGCGCGCTCGATAACTTCGTCCGGCTTGCCGGCTGCCATGATCGACGCCGTAGACGCACAGTCGGCAATGCCCGTGATGCCAACGAGGTCGATCACCATGCAGTTCGGTTTCTCGCTCGCGGCAATCGCTGCCTTGCGCCCCTCATTGCCCATCGCGTCCGTTACTATGCCCTTGAGCGGCCGACAGCCGCGTCCCTTCATTTGTTCAGCCAGAGGACGGGACTTGGTTGGACGGAACACGGCCACGGCCTGAATGCCAGGATCGTTGTAGCCCTCGCGGCAGAGTCCGCAGACGGACAGAAATTGGAAGTCGCCTTTCTTATGGCGGCGGTAAACGTCGCGCCGTACTTCGTCTGGATAGCCGCCGTCCAGTGATAGCGCCGCTTCGTAGCCGAGTTTGGCGTTGATGTAGAGCGCGACGTTCTTCGCCATCGCCGTGCCGGGATTGAAAACAATCGTGCGCCGCTCGCCAACCAAATCGAGCATCGGCTTGACGAGCCGCGCCAACGTGTCCGACTCGCCCAAAATCCGCTCTAGTTCGTGCTTGTCGAAGTCCTTGGCAATCTCATGGATGTTTTTGAAGTCCACTCCCTCAACCACGATGAACCGCTGATCGTAGGGAACCGCCCACCCGTCATTGACCGCCGATGGCCCGCCGTCGATGTCGAACAGCCGGTAGTCGCTGGCGATGCCGGGGAACAATCCTCCGAGCGATGTTTTGTCCGTTCGCTCCGGTGTGGCCGTCAGACCGAGCCGCACGGACTCTTTGTTGGATTCAAAGTGCTCGATAATCGGCCGGCAGCTTGGGAGCTTGCGAGCCCAACGGTGGGCCTCGTCAATCACTACCAGCCATTTCAACCGCGCGTCAAACTTGTAGAGCCTGGAATCGTCCCCATCGACGCGGAGCGTTTGCCGGCTGGCAACCACGATCTTCTCATGTCCAGTGCAGCGCTGATGCGCCATCTCGATTGCCGGACGCTCGCCCAGAATATCCTCAATCTCATCGGCAAACTGCTGAATCAACTGCCGTTCGTGGGCGAGCACCATTACCCGGTAATCGTCGCCGCGCTGTAACCACTCGTCGGCAATCAAGGTTCCGCTGACCGTCTTCCCGGTTCCCGTGGGCTGGCGGAACAACACCCCTGGGCAACCGCTGTCCCACAGTTCAAACGCCCTACGGATTCCTAGATGCTGGTAATCGCGCGGCGCGAATAAGCCGTATTTCGGTCCCACAACAACCGGCGGGCGGTCAACGGCATCGAATAGTGTCGCCTGCATCATTTGCCCCCCGCCGCTTCATACGACTGCTTGGGGAGGTATCCACAATTGCGACACGTCTTACAGCCTGCGCCTTTGCACTTCGGGCACGGGAGGTCGTGGGCCTTCGCCAGCCGGATCGTCGCGCAGGCAGATTTGATTTGGTCCCTAGCGATGCCGAGCCGGGAATCGTCCAGCCACGGATCGGACGGCGCGCCGTCGAAGGACGCCATTACCGCGCGGGCGAAAGACTCGATAACCCGGTTCTGCTCTTTGATCTTGACGTGTAGTTCCGGGTCTGGATCGTGGCATTTCATGCAGACACGATCCTCGTCTAGCTCGTGGTCCCCGCCTTTGGGGCATGATCCAGCGGCGGGTTCTTCCGCCTTAGCAGCGGCCGGCTGTGGCGCGGGCGACGTAGCCTGACAATCGGTACTCGCCTTTGCCGCCTCCGGCGCTTTTTTAGGGGCTGGCTTGTCGCTGTGCTTTTTAATCTCCGACTTGGCGAGTTCAACGGTTGGTTTCGCGCCCCTTCCAACCGCCTTCTCAACGGCCTCGATTGCCTTCTTGGGAGTTCCAGGGGCCGCGAGCAAATAAGCCACGGTTGGCGGCAATTTTCCAATTATTGGAAAATCGCAATTCCTTTCGTACACGTTCTTTAGGTTGTACGCGCTGCTCAAACCTATCTCTGTCTCACACTCCACCCATTGCTCAAAAAGTCCCTTTCGTTCGGTAGCCAGAACTTCGTGGGCTTCGTGGACCGCTTCGCCCACTTCCATGCCAGACTCGCGAAATCTGTCGCTGAGTTTTCGCAACCGCCCGGCAATGTTAATCAGCTTGCCCTTCACGTCTTTATCCACGCTCGAATAGTCGAACGTCGCAGCAGTTAATTCTTTACTCACCGGCTAATACTCCATTAGTTCCTTGCCGCCCACGAATCCGAGAAATCAAACTGTCGTTGTCACCTGCTCGTCAAAATGTCCAAACCAAAACTTTTCGGCATTAACAATCTTCTCTTTCGCCAACTGCTCCTCTAAATCTTCGATGAGGTCTAGCCACGGCTCACCGCTTCCGCCCGCACAGCATCTCCCAATCGCGGCATGTGCCATTCGATAGCAGTGGCTCATTTGCTCTTGAAGCATCGCGATATATTCCTCTGCTGAAAACCCTGGAAATGGCTTCCCGCGATGCGCTATGAAATCGTCGCAACTTGCGCTGCATACGCATTCGATCATTAACATCGCTCGATTGAGTCGTTCGTTGGTGGATGCTTCGCGTAATCGTTTCATGGTTTTCTCCCTACGCAGCCGCGCCGGCCGCTTCCCTGTCCATTGCCCTGTGTCCGTCGATTTCCTTTTGGATATCTGCCACCATGAAATCGAGTTCCTGTTTTTCGGCGTCGGTCAGTTTGTTTTCCTTGCGGGACTTGTAAATGAAGTCCTCGGCCTTTGTGAGACGCTGGCTGGCGTCGGCGCTCGCGGAGTCGATGGAACCCAAGCCGTCTTTAATCGTCTGGCTGAGAGTCTTCACCGCATCGCCGGTTTTCATGTTGTTCTGTTGGGCGACACGCTTGGCGCGGCTTTCCGGCCGGTGATCCTGACCCTGCGCCGCGTTGCCGTCGTCATCTTCCGGGGCCACCCCAACGATGGATTGCAGGCTGTAGCGCCGCAGATAGGTCACGATGGAACCGATTGACTGCGGCCCGTCGTCTTTGGCAACTGCGGTTAGCTCACCTTCGATCCACTGTCCGCTCGAATGCACCAGACGGGTTTCGACCGTAACGACATTGCCGTCCGCACGGGGAAACTGAATGACCGCCAAGCCGTTCTTCGCCAGCGGTGCCCGGCAGGCGTCCCAAACGCTCGCGAGGTCGGCATACTTCGATTTGAAAAACGGGTTGGCGCTATCTTTCTGCGCCGATTCGATGTCGCCCTGCGCCTTGGCCAGAGCCATTGATAGTTCCGAGATTTCTGTGCTCGTCTTCATGTGCCAAACCTTTCTTCAAATGCTTTGACTCCGTATCCTGAATAACGACAATCATCAGGCGGTGGATTCTTCGCCCAATAATCGGACTCCATGATTCGCAATTGTTCTTCGGCCGCTTTCTTCGCCGCTTCACACTCGCTACGCCGCCGCACGACCTTAGAGACGCACTGGCTTATCGCCTTCGCAGCCTCGGCCAATACCTGCCGCTGTTCTTCGGGCAGCTTGGGCCAGGCGTCCGGCTCCGCCGCGTCTTTCAGCCGTCTGCGGGCGCTGGCCAGGGAATCAAAGCAGGCGTCCCACTTGTTGATCGCTAGTTGTTCGGCAATCGCCTTGCTGTTGATCGCCTGAAATTCCGGTGAGTTCGATAGCGCCACTGGCGGATAGTTGCACCCGCGCGGCATCCGCTGGCCGTTGGCGTCTACACGTCGATACATTTCAGGGTGGATTGCCGCATCCACGCGTGCGTGGTCCGCGTCGTCAATACAGGGGCTAGTCTGTCGTGGTTCACTAAGCATCACGAATCGCCTCCAATTCAGCCATAACCATCTCAGCCCCCTCTCGCCTCATATCCACCAGTAACTCCTTGAGCACTTCCCCGGCCTCAGCGCGTAACGGCCTGACGACGTACATGCACAGGAAATCCACGTAGCGGTCGGAGATGGTTGGGGCGGTTTGTTGGGGGTTGGCGATCATGTGCCCTCAACTTTCGCGATGGCGGCATATCGACGAGCTAATGCAGTCGCAATCGCGTCAAGGTTCTCAAAGTTGATTTCATTGAAAGACGGTCCAGGCTCGCTAAGCGTGTCAGCGTCTTGCTCAATACTGGCCAGCGATTGACGAACCGATTCGATGTGGTCTTGGATCGTCATTGCTTCGGCTCCCATCTGTAAGTCGCCCGCAGCGTTGTAATGGAGGAAGTGAACGGCCGACGGCGTTCGACCGATTCGAGATACCATTTGCCAACGCGGGGGCCGCAGTCAAACGACACGTCAAGCGGAATACAGTCGCAGTTGTCCATTCCATCCACGGCAATCAAATCGCCGCGATCTAAGCCCTGCTCAAAGACTTCTCGCTCAAGGTTTTTGCGAACGTAGTCTTCGGCAAGCGAAAGCGCGGTTTCGGCTATTGGGATCATTCCGATCATCGTCTTCACCGGGCTACGCCTTTCGTGGGTTGGTTACGCCGGCCTCATCACCAAATACCGACGAACGCTACCGATGCTGTATTCGGGCACATCAACATCCCTTCTCGCATCCTCGCGCCGCCTCGGTCCAAACGCTCTAATCGCTTCACAGGCCGCTTGCGGGCACGCTTTGACAACGGGCGTGGATTGCGGAGTAGTCGGATGCGGTAGGGGTGGGTGATCATGAACGGACCTCCATCACTTCACACTCCTGCGAATCCAGCACGCACCCGGCAAACACCGGATCGTCAATCGCCAGATAGCCCCGCTGGACTTTCTGAGCCTGAAACCAATCGCTGACGATCTCTGCGCCGTCTAGCACGCGGATCGTGACAACGCGCGCCTTGCGGCCCCGCAGCGAGCGGCCATAGACCAACTTGCCATCGGGAGCGCGGAACACGGGCCTGCCGAGATGGAATCCGCAGCACGGCCCGCGTTGTCCGGGGTTGTTGACGTTCTGTAGGCGGGTGCCGAGTTTTAGAACGGACATGCGTTTATCTCCGCTTGTTCTTCCGGTGTCATCTCGCTCCGCGTCCGGTTCGCCCGCTCCGTTTCGAGCGTCAGCTTGTGCGCCCGGTTGTCGTTCCGTGCGCCGGTGTGATTCACGTCCACGCCGCGCGGCAGATCGGCGACGTACTTTCGCCACTGGTCCCCGCCCAACGCGACCGCCAGTGCCTTCATCTTCACGAGCCGATTCACGCGAACGTACCGCCGTCGCCGATACCGCTTGACTCGCTTCCCGTTCCGTAGCATTTCGATTTCGGGTTTGCCGCGCCGGTCGCTCCGCTCGCGAGCCAACCAGATATGCAGATAGCCGTCGCGATCCTCGCCGAACTTCATTCGCTTGCGCTTGCTGCCCACGAGCGAAAAAACTTCGCCGGTCGTCAGGTTCACGTCTAAGGTTCCGTCTCGTAAGCATTGGCATTCCAGCGATTCCTCGCCGGGTGGTAAGTGAATCTTTTTCAACTGTCCTTGTCGCATCGGTCGATCCGTCTCTACGCAAAGCTCTCAGCCAAAACGCCCGCCAAAAGCGGCACGGCGAATGTGATTAGGATGGGGAGGATCATTTGCCGTTGCACTCCGCCATTGATCGAATTCGCTTTGACAACACCGCCGCGTCGTACCAACTGAATGACAGTTCTGGATTGCTCGCGAACCGGCCCATCTTGCCAAGGCACTCGGAAACATGGTCGTCGTCGTACAGGAAGATGTATTTCTCGCCGTCCTTGACGAGCACCAGCACGTTTATGTCAGCGATGCGATTCATGCCGCCCTCAATTCCCCAACCGGATCGCCCGCGTCTTGATACAGGTCGTCCACATCAACGTCCTTCGGTTCGTCCGGTTCTCGGTCCACGGCAACGGTGATCGTTACGCTGCCGAGGACAATCGTTTTCCAAAGTTTCTCGGTAAACATGGCGACTCCATTCGTGTTAGTGCCGAACGCGCCCGCTTGCGTCATGCTCGCGGGTCGCATCGGCAATCCCTGCCGCCCCCGCTCCAACGAGGGCCGTTCTTCTCCGGGTCCGTGTTTCAAATGGCAGTGGGCCGGGCTTGATTCCGACTTACTGCGTCCAGTCAGCGAGAGTGTTCGGGACACTCTAAACCCACCCTCATCCGTCGATGTAAGTTGCTATCTTCGAGCTTTAGGCGGCTGATCGTGGCTGTCACCCACTGGACCGTCATTGCTCTTGGGTCGTGTTTCGCTGTCACGTCCTTCCGTGATGCCACTGCCAAACGCCTCGGGCTGGAATTGCACCAGCTTGGTGAGTCGCAAATTGTCGTCTGTCCTAGGCTCATGCTCTCACCAGACTCGACTTGCCCGCGTGTCCCTAAACCACGCCGCCGAAGCACACTCGTCTTTCCGAGTCGTCAACATGGTTTGCGTTCACGAGTACCATGCTTCCTCGTTACCCCTCACGGGCCGCTACGCTCGTGGTTTGTTACTAATCCCTCGCCCGACGCTCTTTCGCCTGCTCTTTGTCGTACTCGCGCTGGTAGGAGCACAGAATCGCGAAGCCGGCAGGAATGACCACAGCACCGTGCGTCGGATGCTGGACAGTCCGCTGCTTCGTGATCCGCAAAAACGGACCCTGCAACGATTCTTCGTTCCAGTTGGCGGGCAACAACAGCTCCACGCCGTCCAGAGAATCGAGGCAGTGCTTCGCGCCTTGCGTGTTGCCTGGAACCAATTGCGGCGAAGGTTTCTTCGGAGTTGAATAGCCGGACGATTTCAAGTAGTCGTCCCAAGCGAACTTGGATTTATCGCCCGGCGACTGTGCGACGATCAGGTACAGGTCGCCCTGACGGATGAAATCGCCTTCCGTCGCTGCCTCGCTAAATCGCTCGATTTGCCCCGGCTTAACTTTTAGGTCTTTGCCGTTGGCAATGCGATTAACTCGCCGCTGAATTCGTTCGATGGTTGTCAATGACATCACGTCGCTCCTATTGGATTGAGTTTCAAACCTGGAATCTGGGGACCAAGCCATGACTGGGCCTGTTCACATGTTTCGATTTCCGGTGGTAGGCCAAGACTGAACAGCCGCCCGGTTGAGCATCCGACAACAAATCGCTGCTCGCCTCGCCTGGTTCGGTAGATCGCCTCTGGCGTATTGCTGACTGCGTTTAGTCGTTCACAGCGACATTCAGCGCCAGACTCTTTCAGGTATCGCGCCCAGCCAAATCGTTCGATGCGAATGGACCGCACGTCGTTGTTTTGTTCTTTGTCGATCTGATCGACGGTTTGTGATTCCGGCCGCATGACGATCTGCTCATCAACGGGGATGCCTCCAATTGAGTACAACCCCCATCCGCTGCGAAACTCAACGGCCTTACCGTCTTCGCAATGCAGCAAGCCATCTCGCCATTTCACAGACGACGGAAAGCGCGACACAACTGGAATTCCAGTATTGGCATAGATCACCGGCACGCTCATGGACCATTGCAGAAACAATGCAAAAGCATCGCTGTCGAATTCAACGCCTAGAATATGTCCGCCCTCATACCAACCGCTCCACGCTCTCCAGTACACGCTTACATAGAGTTGGGAGTCGAGTTGGGAGTCGAGTTGGGAGTAGAGTTGGGAGCCGAGTTGGGAGCGGAGTTGGGAGTCGAGTTGGGAGCCGAGTTGGGAGCCGAGTTGGGAGCCGAGTTGGGAGTAGAGTTGGGAGTAGAGTTGGGAGTAGAGTTGGGAGCCGAGTTGGGAGCGGAGTTGGGAGTAGAGTTGGGAGCGGAGTTGGGAGTCGAGTTGGGAGTAGAGTTGGGAGTAGAGTTGGGAGCGGAGTTGGGAGTAGAGTTGGGAGTAGAGTTGGGAGCCGAGTTGGGAGTCGAGTTGGGAGTCGAGTTGGGAGTAGAGTTGGGAGTAGAGTTGGGAGTAGAGTTGGGAGTCGAGTTTTTGTCCGGCTGCGCCGGCTAACATTGACATGAAGATCGCACCAACAATCGGGCAATCCGCAATCACCACCGCCGCAGGTGTTTTATCCATCCGCGCCCACATCTTGCGAACAACTTCCCGCACCGATTCGTCGCTCGGCTGGTCCGTGATACCGTCGATAACACGCTGACGAAGTTCGTCGATGCGCGCCCACTGTTCGGGAGTGGCCTTGGTTATTTTTTTGGTTGCCATTTACCGGCCTCCGTGACATTGGGTGGAGGGTGATTTCATTACTTGGCTCCGACTGTGTGTTGGTCGATCCACTCGTTACGCATCGCTCCGATGACTCTTAATCCAAGCAATCAATTCATCGCCGCTGAAATACACGCGAGTTCCACAGCGGATCGCTTTGACCATGCCGCTTTTTTTCGCTTCCAATAACGACTCGTCGCCGATACCGGCAGCGCGAAGCACGCCCTCTCGCGTGTAAAGTCGCTCCGGCGCTATGATCCCTTGCACCTTCAACTTTTGACGGCGTGCAAACACGGCCTTAGCCCCTTCCAAGTTCGCGGGTGAATTTGTTGATTGGCCGTGCGCCGCCTTGAGCCGGCGGCAGCATCTTGCCTTCACGCAATAACTGGTTTCGCGTGACCCTGCCTGCTATCCACGCGCGGCGGGCAGCGTGATAGCACGTCGGGTGCAGTCCGCACTTTGTTTTTTCGCCTTCGGCAATTTTCTCCTCACAGCCCAGGCAGCGATTCTGCGAGAGTAGTAAGTCGATTCGCTTTTGGCCTTCGTCCGTAATCCTGACTTTCACAACGTCCCACTCCTTCACGACGCGAAACGCGATTTCGCTCATTCCCAAATCGTTCTTTCCGTCGCGTCCGTGACCTGTTGTTCCTTTAAGTTCCAAAAACCCAACCGCCTACTCATCCCGGCAAGGATGAGTGAAGCGGCCGGGCGTGAATTCACGGCGATCGTTGTGTCGCGTGGCATTTTTTGCACTCGCGAACAGACTCGCCCCACAGTTCTCCGGTTGGCACGCCGCTATCGCGCCATTCGGACCATTCGTGGTTGCACGACATAAGCGAATCCGTAATGACGTAGGCAATTAGCCCTAAAGTCGCGAGCGCTCCGCCGATGATCCAAATCATTGATTACTCCAACCGAAAAACGCTGGTCTTCGGGCACACCTTCAACTCACTGACGCAATCGAATTCTTCGCTCGTCGAATATCTGCTCCCCATTTCTTGGTCCGTTAAAACCTCAATTTCCCAGCCACCCTTCGCGTCAACAGCGACCATGAATAAGTGATGATCCAACGAGATGATTTGCTCGCCGTCGCTGCCTAGCAAAACTTGGTGCCCAGAATCAACCACGTCATTCCAGAGCGACCACCAACACAGATCGCTCGCGCGATCGCACCCTGGATTGTTCACGAACCCGTGAGACGCCATGTACTCGGCTTCGGCTTCGTTCTCAGTCCAGCCGAGGAAATTGCCGTTCGCGTCGTAGGCGTTGAATTCCTGCCCACAGCGGTGAATCTCGCCGCCCATCGAAAGCGATTTGATGAGCACGCTTTTGCCGTCTCGTCTTTGCCTGTGGTAGCCGCTCTGCTTTTTCTTCATTGCAGTCGTCATTTCATTTCTCCTTTGCCGGGATGTTCGCGACCGTTGTTGATCGCGATGGGCAGATGGTAACGATGTGGCAACACGAATGCAACACGTTTCTACACGTATCAAATCGGTTTATTTCTTAAGCCAATGGCCTACAAGGACTTGCGTCTACGTTTTTTTTCGCGAACATTCGTGTATGGCGACTCTTAGTTACGATGAAGTTGCAAAGCTCGAATCGTTACTCCTTAGGCTGCAAGGCTTTGTGGAGAAACTGAAAAACCAATCGACGATACTCACGCCAGCGCAACAGAAACGCATCGACACAATGCGTGAAAAAAAGCTGTGTTTGGTGTGCGAACTTCCGCTTGAAGGGCAGGTTCGGCGCGGGTCGCACCACGCTTGCTACAACGGCGTGAAGGATCGAATTGACGCGGGCACGCTCCCGGAGCAGCAGGCCGTCAACGAAGGCATTTGGAACCCGTCGAAAAACAAACCAGGCCGCAAGGGCCGTTACGAATCAACCGCGAAGAAAGCGATCGACCGCGCAGCACGAAAGGGAAACAAACACGGGACACGTGGCGGGACAAAGACGCCGTAAGTCCTTTGTACGGAGGGTAAGCGAATGGCTAGCAGACTGATTCGAAAATTATTGCCCACCCCGTCTGTTTCCCGTCGTTCATTTTTTGCCAGAGATTTCGCACGTTTGCCACCGCGTTGATTCATTCGCCAATCGAAAAAACGGTCAGTTTTCGGGACAGATCGCGGGACAGCAAATCATGGATGGGCTTCGCGTAATGGTGCGGTCGAAGGGAGAGAATCGACCGCTCTTGCTCTACTACCGCGATCCCGAAACCGGCAAGGAAGTATCGAAGTCTGCCGGCACTTTTGATCGTCGCGAGGCGGACCGCGCGGCGGCTCTGTGGGAGAATGACTTGCTCGATCGGCGGGGCCGCGACGGTGCGTCATGGGATTGGTTTATTGAGCGATTCACGAACGAACATTTGGCAAGCCTTTCGCGCCGCGGTCGCAACAGTTACGTTACCGCGCTCAACCAGTTCCGCAGCATCGTTTCCATAACGTCGATGCGGCAAATCGACGCCAGCATAATCAGCACCTTCAAAGCTGGCTTACTTGCACGCAAGCACCCCAATAGCACCATCGCAACCTATATGGGGCATCTGCGCGCAGCGTTGAACTGGGCCGCTGGCATTGGATTGATTCGCGAGTGCCCCACAATCAAGGTGCCCAAGATCGGCAAGCGGAAGTTGATGCGTGGTAGGCCGCTCACTTTCGACGAATATCAGGCCATGCGCAAACTCGCCAAGCCTGCCCTGCAAAGGATGCTTGACGTTCTCTGGCTCTCAGGCTTGCGACTTGGGGAAGCTCGGCGACTATCGTGGGATAGCCCACCGCTCCAGGTTCAAGTCGATGCGAAGCCCTATCCTCAAATCCTGTTCTACGCCGAGGGCCACAAGGCGGGCCAGGACGACACGACGCCAATAACACCAGACTTCGCCGCGTGGCTACAGAAGACTCCCAAATGCGATAGGAAGGGCCGCGTTGTACCGCTGGGCGGCTCGCTTGAGAAAGTAAGCCAGAGAATCACGGACCTGGGCCGGGCTGCTGACGTGGTTGTAAACGACAAGGGGAAGTTTGGCAGCGCTCACGACTTTCGCCGCTCATTCGGGACGCGATGGGCAGCCAATGTTCGACCTGTGACGCTACAGAAGTTAATGCGTCACAAGTCAATCGAAACGACGCTGATGTATTACGTCGGGCTTACATCGGCAGACGCCGGCGCTGAGCTGTGGGGCTGCCTACCTGCCGACAGCAAAGATTCCCAAGCTCAATAAAACGTCCGGCCTAGTCGAAGCGATCTTGTTGTATTCGGCAACGGTCTTTTTGAGTTCAGCTAGATTGCTTCGCGTTGGGCGTTTGAGCGTCGTTATCCATTCGACTTCACTGCTGTCGGGGTCAGGATCGTAAAGCCCAAGTCTGTATCCCATCACAAAGCCTGCGTTCCGCGTTTTCCGCTCCCCCTTCTTAGAAGTGCGCATACTGATCCGCCTCTCAACGTCCCCGCGTCCTCATGACTTCGGGGCCGCTAATGATTCGAGCCGTCGCCCGTGACAACTCGGTGCAAAACTCCGCCCCCTGATTGGGCGGCAATCTTACCAAGCCTATTAGAAAAGCAAGGTCGATTTCCCGCTGATTGTGAAGAAAGAGTTTTGTACGCCTGCTGACAGTGACGGGTGCCAGCTTGCCGGTGTCTCGCGACTCTGCGGGCTAGCGAAGATGTGCCGGCAGGCGCTTTGGTGAAGGGGACGATGATAGCGGATGTACACCGCGCTCGTCAAGGGTCACGCTAGCGGATTTTATTGCGGGTTGCCGACAGCTAGATCAGCCGCGCCGTTCCGTAGAGCCGAATGAAGTAATTACGCCACCATCGGGCTACCTTGACGTTGTGGCCGCGAATCTTGGCCCGATGCCTGATCCCAACCTAGCGCTTTAACCGTATTGAGCAGGATCTCGTAAAGCTGGTCGGAGAGCTTGAACCGCTCGCGATTGATTTCCAGCGATCGCAGAATGTTTCCGGTAGCGTGTCGCTCGGTAGCTGCGCGCCAATCGCATAGCATCTCCACCAGGTCGATCAGCGTCATGCCGGCGACGCCCTTTTCGCCATGGAACTCCGGGTGGTGGCGATTGTTGGCATAATGATGCTTCAGGTAGATGTCCATCGCCGGACCGCTCTTCTCCAGCCCATCCTTGTACTCCTGGCTGCCGTAGGTCAACCCTTTGAGCAGCGGCGTAAACTGGTCAAGGGCCTCCTTCTCCGGCGTATCGAGCTTGCTCTGGTCGTGCAGCTTGGCCCGCAGTGCTAGTTGGGAGCCGAAGTGGTACAGCCGCTCGCTGACGTTGCGGATGTGTTCGAGCGTGTCGCTAGTGCTGTCGTAGCTCATTCCAATGACCTCCATGCAAAATCGGTGTCGTGGTCCTCATAACTCAGCGTAATGATACCGGCATCGCCATCGTCGCCGTCAAGAGCCCGCACGGCCGCTGCCTCGGCGTCCGTTAGCCGCCTGGTGTTGAAGATGGCATGGATATCGACGGGCGTGGGCAGTGCGAGCGACCGGGCATAGCTATCTGCCGTCGTATGCATGCCGTGCTGCTGGCACCACAGCCAGGGCGCGACGTCGAGGGTGAAGGGGATTTCGATCATGGATCACCAAAGTAATGGTAACGACATACTTGGCTCAGCAAACTTGGCTTGCTCATCTTTTAAGCAGTTCGATCACGGGATATCCACGTACTGGTAACCATTGTGAATTTCGCCGCCAATCGCTACCCAGGTATATATCAGGACTTTGGTATGCCCGTAACGCCAGGGCTCAACGAAACGCGACAAGATACCGAACCGTAGCTCGATCGGCGTTGGCCAGAAGACGTAGTCGCCTTCGCGGCATTTATTCGAGAGTCGCCGGAAGGTACGAAAGGGGATTTCGATCACGTGTATTTGGCCCACACATCGGGAGCGACCTCTACCACCATGCAACTGCCCAGGATCTGCCGCCGCAGGCCGGCCCAGTCTTGCCGGGGCTCGCCGATCTCCTCACGGGTGCAACCGACCACTTCAGCGATCCACTCGTCGCGGCGTTCTTCGTAGTCGATCGTGGTGAACGTGTCAGCAAACTGCAGCAAGCTGCGGATGCACTCGCCCTCCATCGAGTGGTATTGGAGATCGCCGAAGGGCTTACCGAAGGGGATGGTGATCATCGGGCTTAGTCTCGGGCTCTGGGACGAACGCCTCGCCGTACTTGCGCCGCATGTACTGATCCGTCGCAAGTTCTAAATCGCCGCACTGGACCAGCAGCTTTAGGATTTCGCGCTGATCTTCTTCGGTGATGACGTACGTTTTGCCGTTCTTCCCCAGAACCTTCCGCACGGTATGCCGTAAGTTCACCTTGCTCATCTTGGTCTGATAGCCCGATTCGATCAGCGCTACCATGATCTCGGTCAACGTCATCGGCTTCGTGAATACCTGCCCAATGGCTTGTAGAAGCGGCGTATCGTCCGGTTGCCGGCCCTTGAGCGGTGTTTCGACTCTGGCAAAGACTGCCGGTTCGTTGCTTCTGGCCCGTCTGACGAGCCGCAATAGCCCTTGGTCCCGTAGCCGCATGATGTGGTCGTACACAGACCGCTTGTGCCACGGCCGGGCCGGTTCCGCATTCTCCAGAATCGTCACGATATCGTTGACCGTGAAATCGCTGTCGAGGGGAATCACCGATTCGATAGCCGCGCCCACCCGGCCCTTGCGAATCGATACCTGTCCCAGCAGCTCCAATTGCAGAGCCGCGATCTTCTCTAGCGCCACTTCGTACTCGCGGCGGATCGTCGCAATGGCCCGGTCCCGGTTGATTCTGGCGCGTTCGCGCAAGGCGTTGAATTCGTCGAGCATAGACGAACGGTATCGCGGTTCTGGTTGTCGTCAAATGTCCGGGCATATGTGTGGTTATACCTAGCCAGTGCCAATCAAATGCAGGGCAAGGCGGGTTAGCGACGGTTAGGCCGATAATCTGCGTATGCGCCTGAATGATTGGTTAGCGTTCATGGTTTAAGGCTGCTCTACCGTCGAGCTAGGCAGGCTATTGAGTTCGGCTTGCGATTGCTTCCATTCCGCGTGAACGGCTCGCACCGATCGCGGTTGCTTTTGCGGACCGATACGCGCAAGCACTTCGTTAATGTCGGCCGGTAGTTCTGCCAACAGTGGAAGGATAAGGATAGCGACAGTGCGGCCGTAGTCTGGGTCAGTAAATGGCATGAGAGAATTATACCGTCTTGGGCGCATAAAAACGCCCGCCATTGCTGACGGGCGAATGACCAACCAGCCTAGCCTTGCGGCAGAACCCAGGGGTTCTTTCAGTAGGGTGGAACCTTTGAAAGTTGGCCTCGCGGCGAACGCACGCATTCTACCGCTCGGCAGCCGGGGAGGGCAAGGCTTGTCGGGTTTCGCGGCTAAAAAGCCCTCTACAAATAGCCAAGACTTGCTTTTCTAGGACGAATGCCCAGACTGGAGGGTATCGGTATGTTGGAAATGGCCTACATTTTCGGTCTGACCGTCGTTTCGATCTGGGGAATTACCAAAAGCGTCGAGGGCTATCTGTGAAGTGGTATCTGGTAGCTGCGTTTTCCATCGGTTCCCTGCTCGGGTTCGCCGGCGCCGAAGGGCGCAACGCAGTCGTGCGCTCCCGGCTACAAAGCGACTTAGCCCGCGCCCGCGAGCAATCTTTGGCATGGTCCGAACTGGCCGAAGAGCGCGAGAAGGAATGCCACGCACTGCATAAGCAACTGGAGGCTTCCCAATGAGACGCGGTTTCACGCTGTCCGAATTGATGATCGTCATCACGATCATGGCTATACTCGCCGGGCTCGGCTTCTCGGCTTTCACTGGGACAATGAATCTGGCCCGCGAGCAGCGCACGCGGTCGGAAATCAACCGGATCAACGGGCTGATTATGGAGAAGTGGGAGAGTTATCGGACGCGTGCAGTGCCAATAACAATCTCTCCGACGACAAACCCCAGCCATCAAGTTAATCCGTTGCCGGGTCTTTTTCCCAATCAGCCGGGCCGCGGGATCGCGATGGTCAGGCTCTTGGCGCTGCGTGTTTTGATGCGAATGGAGATGCCTGATCGAAAGTCCGATATTGTCAACCCCACAACAATGCAGCCGGAAGTAGCTGGCTTTGTGGCCGGTACAGTTGATCTATCGGCATGGATGGGCGCTCGGCCGTCGCTGACTCGAAGCTACCTAAATAAAGCGATGAGATTCACCGGCGGCGATTTGAGCCGGTGGACGCAAGAGAATGAAGGCGCGGAATGTCTCTATCTGATCCTGAGCGCCATGCGCGACGGCGACAAGTCGGCGCTAGACTATTTTGACAGCACGGAAGTCGGCGATACCGATGGCGATGGGATGCCGGAAATCTTGGACGGCTGGGGAACGCCGATTGGCTTCATTCGCTGGCCAGTCGGTTACGTTGAGTCGGCGACGTTTCCAGGTAGTGAGACAATGCAAATCGTCGGCCCGCGGGCTCCCGACCCATTCGATCCGGCGAAAGTCGATCCGCATTGGAACTTCACACCGCAGCCGTTTGCCTTGTACCCGCTGATTTACTCCGCCGGCCGCGACAAGAGTTACGACATTGTTAGTTCGCTCGATCCCGGTTTTCGCTATGCGGTTCCGCCAGCAGCGGCGTCCGGTAATCCGCTCAATCTGCCGAACGATCCGTATTTCATCCCCGCGGGAACGTCGCTGACTTCACAGGTCCAAATCGGCACGCCGATGGACGTGGACGGGGACGGGTTTCTCAACTTCTCGGACAACATCACGAATCAGGCGACGAAAGAGTAGCGCGAAGCCAAGCGTGTACGTCGTTTATCCACTTCTGCCTTCGGCCACAGGCCGCGCAGGGCGGTATGCCAAACCTGTCCGTCAACGCCTTAATCCGGTTGCCCAATAGCGTTGGGTCTTCGCCGGGGAATAGTTCGGTGATCTCGGAGTCCGTGAGGGGCTTGGGGGCGATTGATGGGGGTGGAATACCGGGCGGTAGTTCGCTCAGGGGTGAACCATTTGCGCGCCAGCGGATATAGCGGACGATTGCAGACGCATGGTTGATCCCAAATGCTTCCGCAAAGAAAGTGATCCATTCGCGCCACTCATTAGCCAGAGGCAGGCCGCGACACTGAGAACGTATTTTCTCGTGAGGGTATGGTGAGTTGCCAACAATTCCGCATCCGCGGCGAGTGCATTTCACATCCCGGAAGCCTTTATCGTCTCGCTCGCCAATATCTTCCCAGATGCAATTCATGTGATCGTGCAGGCTGAAGCGCTAGCGTCGCAAAAAGTGGAATTCGAGCCAAGAGGCAGAGAATGTCCGCAGTTTCCTACAGCAGTCGCCCACGTAAGCCCGCCTGAGTATGAAACGACACGCTTCGCGCTTACTGTGTACGTTAATCCAGTGGGGATGAACGCTCCGCAAATTGCTGGTGCACCCGACGAGGAAAAATGGCAAGAGCTAGTATTCGTTACGACGTATGAACCGTTAATGTCTGCGCAGTCGGTGCAAGGCGGGACGCTGGGAGGTCCGTTGACTACGCCAGAAATCGTGATCGTGGCGGTAGTTGTCGGAGCCCTACAGTTGCCGCAATTGACTGGCTCTGGATCAAACAGCACCGACGGCAATAACGCCACCGGCACGATCAACGTGACGATCGACAGCGGCATACCAAGCAGCCAGCACGCAAACGCGATGGCGGTAAACCGGATGACGAGAATTAAGCGGGCGCGGTTCATGTTTCTAGCGGCGCTGCTACGATAACGCCGTTAATCAAGGCGGCAGCACCACGCTTACCGTTGTTGAGTGTGGTAAGTAAATTGACCGACGTAGTTTGGCTGCTTGTGTTCGTCAGGTCTTTCAAGATGTCCACGGTTCGCGAGCCCGCCGCCAAATCGCCCCCGCTCGTATTCTTCACCAAAATTTCCCCCGTGAACGGCTCCAGGAAAATCAACCCAGCTTGCTCGGCGTGTCCCCACTTCGAATGCCTAATCAGTTCCGTAACGCAGCCTAGATCATCGCCGTAGTCCCGCCACACCATTTCATGCACTTCGCAGCCAGGCCGCAGGTTGTTGGACGAACCGAATCCGCTGGCGCCGGTGACGATGCCGCTATAAATCACGACGCCGTTTTCGCTTCCCAGGTTAATGCGATCTTTGATCTTCGCCATCATCTCATCGGCCAAGGTATCGAGCGTGGCGCTGTTGTTGACCGTCGAGCCGTCCGCGTCGATCTCCGCAATGAAGTTCGTCCGGTATGACATGATCGTCCCGGCCTGCGCTCCCGTCAGGCTGGTCGTTTTCTCGATCGTGTGATAAGGCGCGACCAGATGGGCGTTTGCCGCCGTGTCAAACAGCGAGTATTCCAGTTCAAGCCGCTTGGGGAAGTAAAAGCGGATTTTCTCAGGGGCCACAGATAGATTCAGGTCGGTGCGTGGCGTGTCGTCTAGCAACCGCCGGCTCTGGCTGCTCAGGATTGATTTGGCGGTCGTAAGGTTGGTCTGTGCTGCCCCGATGCGTTGCACGGTGAATGTGTCGGCAATCGGATCGTAGCAGAGCACGTTTTGGGTGGCTTCCAGAACCACGCCGATGGCATCCCAGGCCGAACCGTGGAACCGGAAGTTCTCGGGCTCGTTGCTCGGGACGTAGCCGCTCGTAGTCAGCGTCGGGGCGGTGCCCGCGATCGCAGACGGCAGATTACCCCACAGGTCCGCGAACATCGTCTGCCACGTCCAATCCGAACCGCTGTCGCGCTTTCCAGCACAGTGGGATCCGAAGCTTGGAATTCACGTGACTTGAAGTCGCGGC
>JADMIO011560709.1_pt1 | contig 27369 bp, 31 predicted proteins | sample 8958161 | NCBI WGS metagenome assembly JADMIO01 (sample SAMN16585339, study PRJNA669376) | soil metagenome | isolation source: Crop rotation soil | place: USA: Cullars Rotation, Alabama | collected 2011
GCCGCGACTTCAAGTCACGTGAATTCCAAGCTTCGGATCCCACTGTGCTGGAAAGCACGGCGCGAGCGAGACCGGGCTCGACGATGGGTTGCTCAAGGAGACGACGAACGTCATGGACTCACCGCCCCTGACGCTCGTCGGCAAGGACAGGCCGACCTTCAATCGGACGACGTCAGGAGCCCTGGCCATGGGCGGCTCGGTCGACCCGAACGTCGTCACGGCCAGCCCGCAGATGACGTTGAGGGCGAGCGGCACCGCCAGGTCGCCGCCTTCGAGGTGGAATACCACCCCATCGGCCGGCGTCACCGGAGACCCCGGGCCGGGAGCGGCATCGCAGTACTTGGACGTCTCGACGGCGAGGATCGCGAAGTCGCCGCGGCCCAAGTCACGAGGCGGATAGGGGTCGAAGTAGAAAGCCCGCCCGGTCCACGCTTCGGCTACGGCATCGCCGCCGAGGGTCGCTGTCAGCTTCGGGCGCCCCGTGAGCGAACACGGCTGGTCCGAGGTGTTGGTGAAGCGAAGTATCTGGCGGCTATGTCCTCCCTCGCTCCCTCCCTTGCGGGATTCGGTAATGAGGTCGCTCGGGCGGCAGGGGGGTGACTGAATCGGAGGAATCGGATCGACGACGTACGACGGCAGGACGCTTGGCAGTGGGCGTTGGACGAACGGGGCGGTTGCGACCGCCGTCGACACGGGTGCGAACGAAGCGCCGACTGCGACGCATGTAGCCGCGCCCACTCTGCTCAGCCACTGTCGGTACGGCGTCGCACTCGACCGCTGAGAAGCGTGACTTCCCCTGACCGCCATCCACAGAGTATGCAGCCGACCACGTCGGCCGGAGAGTCGCCCTTGGGGGAATGCCGGGTTCGCGCCACTGGCCGGGCTCGAACACCCAAACAGGAACGTCCGAGCCGCGTGGTTCCCTGGATAGGCCGTGCCTAGTTGGCCCTGCCCGGCACCGCACAGGGGCCAGGTCAGGCGTCGCTGGCAGGCGGCTACACGCAGACGGGTGACGGGCACGCCGACAACGGGATCGTCCCCGGCTCACTGGGACCGCTCATCGCGATCCTCCGGAATCTGCCGTTGTCCAGGGTGTGCTTGCGGATGGCGGCCGCCGACGGATCCGTCGGGGACAGCACGGCCAGAGCTTGGGCCTCGTGGGGAAACAGTCCGTTGGGAAGCAGTCCATCCGCGCCTACGACATCGGGCGGAGGACGCGGTGACGGCCAGCGGAAGACCGGGGCGCGGTCTGCCGGCGGCGACGACCGGTAAACCCAGACCTGGCCGGAGGCACCCTCGCCGAGGGGGACCAGACCCCACGACACCCGTGCCCGGCCTGAGACATCGGCGGGGACGGTGGCCCGGATCTCGTAGCCGACGCTCTGGCCGGCGTCGATTGTGCGGATCGTGTCGCAGTTGAGGGCGAGCGACATGGCGACGAACTTGACGATCCCTGGGCCGGTGAACTCGAGGCGGTAGCCGGGGCACGGCGCGAGCGAGACCGGGCTCGACGATGGGTTGCTCAAGGAGACGACAAACGTCATGGACTCACCGCCCCTGACGCTCGTCGGCAAGGACAGGCCGACCTTCAATCGGACGACGTCAGGAGCCCTGGCCATGGGCGGCTCGGTCGACCCGAACGTCGTCACGGCCAGCCCGCAGATGACGTTGAGGGCGAGCGGCACCGCCAGGTCGCCGCCTTCGAGGTGGAATACCACCCCATCGGCCGGCGTCACCGGAGACCCCGGGCCGGGAGCGGCATCGCAGTACTTGGACGTCTCGACGGCGAGGATCGCGAAGTCGCCGCGGCCCAAGTCACGAGGCGGATAGGGGTCGAAGTAGAAAGCCCGCCCGGTCCACGCTTCGGCTACGGCATCGCCGCCGAGGGTCGCTGTCAGCTTCGGGCGCCCCGTGAGCGAACACGGCTGGTCCGAGGTGTTGGTGAAGCGAAGTATCTGGCGGCTATGCCCCCCCTCGCCCCCTCCCTTGCGGGCATCGGTGACGAGGTCGCTCGGGCGGCAGGGGGGTGACTGAATTGGAGGAATCGGATCGACGATGTACGACGGCAGGATGCTCGGCAGGGGGCGTTGGACGAACGGGGCGGTTGCTACCGCCGTCGACACTGGTGCGAACGAAGCCCCGACTGCGACGCAGGTAGCTGCGCCCACTCTGCTCAGCCACTTTCGGTACGGCGTCGCCCTCGACCGCTGAGAAGTGGGACTTTCCCTGACCGCCATCCACAGAGTATGCAGCCGAGCACGTCGGCCGGAGTGTCGACCTTGATGAGAAGTGCCGGATTCGCTGCCAGTCCCTCGGCTGGAGAAGCGACCGGTATCGCACCCTGGCGACCTTGCCGGGGCGTCGACGTCCCGTGTATCGGCTCCTTGACGGGTGGGCCTTCGCTGGCCAGGGAATGATCCTCGCATGTCCGAGGATTCACGATGGAAGCGCCCCCTTGAGTACCTGAACCTTGTGCACCCCGAGCCGTCACGGGCTAGGCGCCGCCAGCCGCTGGGCCGGGTCGTGCTTCTCGAACAGCGGATCGAGGCTCTCGAAGCGCGGGTGGAGCAGCTGGAGATTCGAGGCTGACTACCCCGCGAGGATTGCCGGCTTCTGACGCGGGCGGGGTCTTGGCCCGTGATGGGTAACGCGCCCCGGGCGGGGATCCCAATCGGTCCTCCAGCAGCCCCAGCGACGAGCCCCGGCACATTCCATTAGTGGTCCCGAACCTACCGAACATGTGTTTGCCCTGGCAAGACCTGTCCGTCTCGCTGAGTGCAGAGGGCGAGGAGGTCGAGGCCCAGAGCCGGCGCGAAGCCTCCCCCAAGCCCCAACGAAGCCTCGCGGTGTGGGCGCCTCTACCCCTGGCCGCCAGCGTCGCCTGGCGGGCAAGCTACGGCAGTCCCCGTTTCCACTGGGTTCACTGTGCCCGGGGCGCATACATGATCACGGCGACGCCGAGGAGGCAGATCGCCGCCCCGATGAGGTCGTTGCGATCAGGACGGAAGCCGTCCACCGCCATGCCCCACGCCAGCGAACCCGCCACGAAGATCCCGCCGTAGGCGGCCAGGATGCGGCCGAAGTTCGGGTCGTCCTGAAAGGTTGCGACGAACCCGTACCCGGCCAAGGCGGCGATCCCGGCGCCGATCCAGAGGATGCCGCGGTGCTCACGAACGCCCTGCCAGACGAGCCACGCCCCTCCGATCTCGGCGATTGCGGCCACGATGAACAGTGCGATCGACCGGACGACAGCCATGCAGCCGCATCGTAGGTGGCGGCGGCTGCCCAAAATGTCATCTGCAGGCTTGACCTTCGAGTCGACCCGAAGGTTTACGATCCCTCCATGGTCGCCACCATGCGCATCGCCGAAGTCGCCCGTCGGAGCGGCTTTCCGGCCGCGACACTGCGGTACTACGAGGAGATCGACCTCCTCCCGGCGCCCGAGCGCACGCCTTCGGGCTATCGGGCATACGACGAGTCGGTGCTGCCTCGGCTGGCCTTCATCGCCCGCGCCAAGACTCTGGGTTGCTCGCTGGAGGAGATCGCCGATCTCATGCCCCAGTGGGACGGCGGACGGTGCGCCCCGGTGCAGGACCAGCTCCGCGAGCTCGTCGAGGCCAAACTCGCCGCCGCCGAGGACCGCGTCGCAGAGCTCACAGCCCTCACCCGCGATCTCCAGGACATCCTCGACACCCTCGGCACCCACACCCCTGACGGCCCCTGCGACTCCGAGTGCGGATGTGTCACCGATGCGTCTTCGTCGTCGCCCCCCAGCTTCACGACCGTGGCTCTCAGTGCGAAGCCGGAAGCCATGGCCGCCCCGCCGATCGCGTGCACCTTGGAAGCCGACCAGATGCCCGGACGACTCCGGGAGTGGGAGGAGCTGCTGGCTCATGCCGGCGCCCGGGAGGCGATCGACAGCGGCGTCCGCCTCCAACTCGACGCGACCACAGACATCCACCAGTTGGCCCGGCTCGTCGACTCCGAGCACGCGTGCTGCGGCTTTTTCGCCTTCTCCATCACGGTCGACAGCCGGGGCCTTGGGCTCGAAGTCCGGGCGCCGGCGGATGCGCAACCGGTCCTCGCATCCCTGTTCGGCGAGGCGCCGTGAGTAGCGACAGCCTCAAGCTGGCGGGCGTGGGCGCGGTGGCCTGCGTGGCGTGCTGCGCGGGGCCGCTCCTCGGCCTACTCGCTGCGGTGGGGATCGCGACGGTCCTCGGCTACGTCCTCTTTGGCCTGGTTGCGATCGCCGTCGGGACGGCTCTCGTCGCTCTCGTGTTGCGGACCCGCGCCAAGCGGCGGGTCAGCTTGGACGCGAGCCCGGTTCAGATCATCGACCGGCCTCCCCGATGAGCGGGAGGAAGCGGGCTGGTACATGGATCGCAGCCCTCTTGATAGCGGGGGCGGCTCTGTTCGCGATCGGCACCGCGATCGAGCGAGGTCGGGATCATCACGAGGCGGCGGGCGAGACTGGCGGCCCGGAGTCCGAAGCCGGCCACAATGAGGCGAACGAGAATGCGGCGACGGGGGCCGAGGCGGCCGAGAGCAACAAGGTTCTCGGCCTCGACGTGGAGGCGACACCGTTCGTGGTGCTCGGCGTCGTCGCCAGTCTGGCGCTCGCCACCGTGGCCTGGCGCTGGCCCCAGCGCTCGGTCTTCGTGGCTGTCGCCGGGTTCGCGTTGCTCTTCGTCGTGCTCGACGGGGCCGAGGTCAGCCACCATGTGAGCGACGACTCGGCAGGCTTGGCGATGCTGGCCGGCGGCGTCGCCGCCATCCACCTGTCAGCCGGCGCGGTAGCAGCGAGGTCAATCCGGCGGGCGGCTCCTGAGGGATAGTGATGCTCCCAGTGATGTCAACCCGTCTTTAGCGGCACCAGGTAATAGAAGACCTCTCGGGCGACGTAACGCTTGAGACACCGGATGGCCTCGAGCTTGGTGAGGCCCTCCTTGCACCGCCGTTCGACGTAGGCCTGGGTCTTGGGGTCCCAGCGCAGGCGGACCAGCACGATCCGCCACAGGGCGGCGTTGGCCTGGCGGTCGCCGCCGCGGTTGAGACGGTGCCGCTGCTGCTTGCCCGAGGAGGCGTCGAGCGGCGACACCCCGCACAGGCGGGCGAAGGTCGCCTCGTTGCGGAGCCGATCGGGGTTGTCGCCCGCGGCCACCAGCAGGGCGCCGGCGCTGTCAGTCCCGACGCCGTTGAGGGTGAGGAGGTCGGGCGCCGTCTCCGCCACCAACGGGCCCAGTACAGCGTCGATCTCGGCCACCTCGGCGTCGATGTCGCGCACTCGGCGAGCGAGGGAGCGCATGGCCAGCTTGGTGGCGTTGGTCACGTCGGTGCGGCCGGCGGGACGGAGGGCAGCGGCCTTGTTCACCAGCCTGAAGATGCTCAGGCCCCGCAGCTCGCTTCGCAGTTCCTCGGGCGCGGTGGAGATCAGGCTGCGCAGCTCGTTGAGGGCCCGGGTCCGGTCCTTGCGGGCGCTGGAGCGGGCCACACGCAGCACCCGGATAGCCTCCACGCTGCCGTTTCGCGTCTTGGGCGATCCCTTCGCCCGTCCCGACAGCGCCGCCCGGGCCGCCTCGATGGCGTCGAGGGGATCGGACTTGCCCGCCCGCCGGCGCTCCTGGCGGTTGGGCCGGTCGACCTCGACGACGCGTACGCCCTTGCCGAGCAGGTGCCGGGTCAGGCCCGCGCCGTAGCTGCCGGTGCCCTCGACCCCGACCAGAGCCACGGTGCCGAGGCTCTGCAGCCAGGCCAGCAGCCGTCGGTAGCCAGCGGAATCGGTGGGGAACGACTCGACGCCTAACAGGCGTCCGACACTGTTGAGGGCGGCGGCCACGTGGACGTCGAGGTGGGTGTCGACACCTGCGGTGATCGTCTCTGCCAAGGTGTTCATGGTTCGTCCCTTCTCTCGCTGGGTGGGGGTGCACCGAGCCGGCCGGGACGGGCGGACAGGACAACGACGGGCCTCTTGGACAGGCTCCCAGTAGGTCACGTCGCCCGACCGGTCGGTACCGAGTGGGTGACCGGGCCAGGCCGACGGATCACTACAAGGACAACCCTCGACCAGAGAGCGTCAGCCGGTAAAGTCGGGGTCAGACCTGGCCCGGGCACCCACCCGGACCCTGGTCTCCCTCACCGCCTGAGTGGTGGATACCGGGGCCTCTAGATCATCGTTGCCGGGAGTCCGACGCGGGCGGGTCTTGGCCCACGATCGGTAACGCTCCCGGGATGGCGTTTCCGATCGCTCCTCCAGCAGCCCCGGCGACGAGCCCCGGAGCCCGCCTTCGACCGAGTAAGCGCTAGACAAGGAGAGGTGAGTTGGCTCTAGCTAATTGATGTTCGAGCCGACAAGCCGAGGATCGATTGGCCTCGTCTGACCACCGTGCTGGTCGTCGGCGAGATCTTCGCCGGCGTCCTTGTGTGGTTCCTCACCGAGTGGGTCGGCCCATTGGCGATGATCCTGATCGCGTTGCCGATCGTTGTGCTCTTGATCGTCCTCGACGTGAGGCTGCGCCGATCATCCCTCTAGGCCGAGACTGGAGCCGGTAGACACGATGACCATGACCACGATGGAGCGTCCCATGACGAGGCCATACGTGAAGGCGGACTCCCAGCAGTCCGGTTGGCATCATGGTGGCCATGGCGAAGTTCTTGTGCACCTGCGGGGCTGTCGTCCGCGTAAGCGGCGACATCCCGAACCCCTTCGAGTGGCTCCTCATTAGCGACGTCAAATACGACGAGTTCACAGGCCCGGTCGACGCCCAGGAGCTCTACGGAGAGATGACCCACGCTTTCCGGTGCGACGCCTGCGGGCGGCTGTGGGTGTACTGGAACGGCCTCGGCGAGCCGCCCGCGGAGTACAGCCCCGGAAGCGGATGCCTGCACATGTCACTGCCTCGCAATAGTCCGGCGCTTGACGAGGACGCCTTGGCGGCCCGGACCGCAGTGGTTCGAGGAGCAAGCTTGGACGAGGTCGCCCGGCTCTTGGTCGAGGACCGCGGGCTGGAACCTATTCCGGCGGTCAAGGCGCTGCGGAGCGGGGCAGAGGTGCGGTTGCTCACTGCTAAGGAGGCGGTTCATCGCAATCTGCCGGATCGGATTCGGTTGGAGGCAGAACAGTTGTGGGACGAGACCGCGACGGGCCGAGAAGTACCACCTGGCATCTGAAGGCGGGCTGGAACACCCACATGCCCATGCCGATCAGCCCGATCACGACGGCGACGAGGGCGCTCACCCAACTCCTAAGAATCGGGAGCCCTACTGCACTCGCGGAGGCTAAATGGAGTCGTTTTCGGTTTGGGAACGAACGACTCCAAACGTCCCCAACCTCGGCCTCCCAGGAGTGTTGAGGCTCGTCCTTGTGAGAGACGGGGCGCGAGTCATGGGTTGCTCCACTGAGGCTCGATGCCCTCCGGAAGCCATTCCTCGATGACGTAGTTGGCCATCCACGTCTGAAGTTGTCGTCTGTGGAGCCAAACCGTCCAGTTGTCGGAGTCGTCGTCAACGGGAGCCCCGATCCGCCGATGCCAGACCCTAATAGCGTCCTCCGGCGGCGGCTTGGTCCAGCCGTCGCTTCGCTCCTCCGCGATGAGCAGGTAGGCGCCGCGGGAATTCGCAGGCTCGGCAACTCGGCCCCACCGATGGAAAGGCGGCTCGAGAGGGTCGTTCGCCATCTGCCCTTGGAAGGACACCAACCACGTCCTCTGCTCGGCGGTGTCTGGAACCGCGAGTCCGCGAGCTTCCGCGATCGCGTTCCAGGCGTCGTCGGGGCTGACGCCTTCGCACACTAGGACGGCCGCTGCCACCAGAGACGCTCGGCCGATGCCCATCCGGCAGTGCACCACGACGTGGCGATCGGCGTGCAGCTCGTCCGCAATGTCGGCGACAAGGTCTCGGAACCGGCTGCTGTCGGGGAGGCCCCGGTCGGGTGTCGGCAGAGCGATGAAACGCAGTCCGGCCGCGGCGGCGGCATCGGCCTCACCGTGTAAGTCGAGTTCCTGCACTTCGGACCGGGTGAGCATGGAAACGATCACGTCGGCTCCTGATTCCCGCAGCGCCCGCATCTCGTCGATGAGCCAGTCGCCTCCCCGCGGGCGCGCCATCGTGCTGAGGCGTCCAGGCCCGGCCCGCTTGACCCTGAAGATCGACGCTCTCACCCGGCGTTCTGCTGTACGGCCCCGGCCATCGCGAGTACCGCCTCCGGCATCGAGGAGTAGGTGTCGAGCGGGACGATCCTGGTCGCGATCGCCTCCAAGGTCGAGTCATGAAAGGCCAGGATGAAGTGCTTGGCGTCAGGAAACGGGACTGCCGGCGCTGCCGGGTGGACACGCTCGATCGAGCGCAAGAGTTCGATCCACGTCGAGTCGTAGACCTCGTGTAGCGCGTAGAAGGTCAGGCCTTGTCCCCAGAGCCGGTGACCCTGCAGGGTCTCGTCGTTCGGGAAACCGAACTGGACCGAGGTGCATCTGACCAGCTCGGCTGTGCGGACTCGTTTGCCTTCGATGGCGTCCAAGTCAGGGATGTAGAACGCGAGGAGGGTCCGGTAGTCGCCGACGATTAGGACCGGTGTGGGCGCTCCCGTGTCCCACCGGAGACCACCGATGTCGAGTTCTACGGCACGCTCGGCCACCGGTGGAGTATGACCGACCTTGCGCAGACCGGGGCTCTCCGACGTGATAGTCGCACCCCTTTGCCGTCGATGTAACCGCCCCTCGTTCTCGACGCCGACCGCTACGAGACGTTCGGGCAAATGCACTATGTGTGCTTCCACTACGAGTTCGAACCTGATCCCTCCGACCCCGACGAGGAATGTGGCGCCGGTTGCTGCCCGTCCGCTGCGCTCGCAGGAGGTCGTGGCCGCGCCCGAGCCCGCCCGACTGCTCTCTCAGGAAGCCACCGGAGGTGCGGACTGGGAGAGCCAGACCCTCGGCTGTCGCCTGCAGACGGGCGGCGACTGGGGCAAGTTCGGGGATAACGCCAACTATCCCCGGGCCGGGGACCGTCGATCGCTACCTTCGAGGCGTGTCCTCGTCGGCGTCGTTGGCGGAGCTGGCGGTTTCCCGTCACGGCTAGGGAGTCGTTCTCACGGGGCAGCAGGACGCGTGTCCGCTCCGCCCGTGAGGCCAGGTCGAGCTTCCGGAAGATCTGTCGAGGTCGAACTCGACTCGATGTCGATCACCGTGGAGCGCAGCGGTCTGACCACCCGCTCGCGGTACGCCTCAATCTCGCCGTGGGCCCGTACGCCCGCGAGTTACCCGCGACGACGCGCGCCGGACCGAGCTACCGGGCGGGAGACATGGCCGCCTCGATGACCGCGATCAGGCTGCGGGCGTCCGGGGGGCCCTGGTAGCGGAGCCCGTTGACGAAGAAGCTCGGGGTTCCGTTGACCCCGCTGTGCACGCCACTGACGAAGTCCTCCTGCACCCGGCGGGCGTGGGCCTCGGTGGCGAGCTCCTGCTGGAACCGGTCGACATCGAGTCGGAGCACCCGGGCCCGGGCCACCAGGTCGGCCGGGGCGAGGTGCTGCTGGTCCTCGAAGAGCAAGTCGTACATCGGCCAGAACTGGCCTTGGGCCCCTGCCGCCTCGGCCGCTTCGGCCGCCGGCCACGCATGCGGGTGGACCGTCGTCAACGGGAAGTGGCGGTACACGAATTGGACGAGGTCGCCCAGGGCAGCTTGCACCGCGTCCACCTCGCCATGGGCGGCGCCACAGTACGGGCACTCGAAGTCCCCGTACTCGACAAGTGAGACCGGCGCGTCCACAGGGCCTCGGATGTGATCTCTGTCCGGCGACACCGGCCGGGCCAGCGCGGTTCCCCAATCCGTCATTGAATTCGTCATGCCCCCATGGTGACCGCCGGGTTCGCTCCCCCGCCTCACGCGTCCGCGTGGTCCTTGCGCTCGCCGTCCGTGCCGCCTCGACGATGAGATAACCGCCCACCGACGTGCTCTTTCAGGGCTTCCCATGCCGACGGAGCTCTTCACGGAGTAGTGCCGCCAGCCGGGGACCGATGACCTCGACGGTCGCGTGCTGCCGTACCCAGGCCTCCCCCGCCACCGCCCGGGCCGCGGCCTCGGCGGGGTCGTCCAGCAGGCGGCGGCAGGCGGTGGCGAAGTCCCCGGCGGTGTCGGCGATGACGAGCGGCGACTCCCCCGGGCCGAAGTCCAAACCCTCGGCGCCGGCCGAGGTCGACACGACCGGCCGGCCGTGGGCCATCGCCTCGATCACCTTCAGACGGGTCCCACCGCCTGCGGGCAGGGGAACCACGGCCACCCGACCACTGGCGTACCACGGGCCGACCGCAGGGACATCGGCCGCCACGATCACCCGGCCGGCAGACGCCAGGGCCCGGACCGCGGGGCCGGGACGACTACCCACCAGGGCGACGGTGGCATCGACCAAGGCGGGGTGGACGGCGACGACCCGGCACAGCCACTCGGCGCCGGCGATGTTGGGCTGGTAGCCCAGGTTGGCCACGAAGAGCAGGTCGTGGAATGGCGCGGCCCCGGGTCCGCCCCGGGGCAGCCGCACCGCGTTGGGCACGGCGGTGACCCGCGGGAGGCCGTACCGGGCGCTCAGCCAGCGGGCGTCGACGTCCGAGCAGGCGACGACGTGGTCCACCAGGGGCAGGTAGTGGCCCTCCAGTCGCTCGTACCGCTCCGCCTCCTCCGCCTGCCCCCACCGGTGGTGGAACACGGACTCCACGTCGTCGACGTCGAGGACGAGCACCGGTCGGTCGCGCTGGTCGAGCACCGCGTCGAGGTAGGGGGCGAGGTACAGGCGTAGGACGTGCACCGCGGCCGCGCCCTCCGTCAGCCGGGCGACCTCGGCGGCGGCGGCCATTGTGGCTCCCCGGGACAGCCGGGGAAGGGGATGGACCGCTCCCGCCCGAGCCCGCCCGGCGACGGTCGCCAACCGGGCCACCACATCGCCCATCGGGTCGGGAGCGGGCGTCGGCTCGATCACGTCCACCGCGGCTGCGTGACGTCGCACCAGGGCACCGGGCGGGTTCACCGGCAAACCGAAGGCGTTGACGACGACGACGTGGACCGTCCCGACCGAGGCCAACGCCTCCAGCGACACCCCGGCCCGCATGGCCAGGCCGTTACCGGCCTCGGCCGGCATGACCGGGGTCACGAAGGCGATCCGGGGGGCGCTCACGCGTCGCGGAACGTAGCCCGGGCATGCCGTAGGTTGCCCGCGTGAGCACGGATGGCTGACGGTCCCGGGCCCCCGCCCGACGGCGCGGTCCTGGCCGCCGGGCGCCGCCTGCAGGTCGACGCCTGGACGGCGAAGGTGGTGACCGCCCTCCGCCACGCCGGCGTCCGCCCCATCCTGCTCAAGGGCCCGGCCATCGCCCGCTGGCTGTACGACGACGACTTCCTGGCCCGCACCTACGGCGACATCGACCTGCTCGTCTCCCCCACCCAGCGCCCCCGCGCCGAGGCCGTGCTGCGGGACATGGGCTTCACCACCGGCAACCGCCTGCCGGCGTTGGAGCCGGTCCACGCCGAGATGTGGGCGTTGGCCGACGGGCGGGCGATCGTCGACCTCCACCGGGTGCTGCACGGCATGGAGGACCTGCCCGACCAGGACGTGTGGGACCTGGTCAGCGGCGCGACTCGCACCTGCGCGGTCCGTGGGGTGGAGGTCGACATCCCCGGCCCGCCGGTTCGTACGCTGCACCTGGCCCTGCATCTCCACGTCCGGGACGGGCCCGGAGCCCAGGCGTGGCGGGATCTGGAGCGGGGCATCGCCCGCGTCGATCACGCGGAGTGGGAGCAGGCGGCCGACCTGGCCCGCGCCCTTGGGATCGACGGCGACATGGCCGCCCGTCTGCGAGCGCTGCCGGAAGGCAAGCCGCTGGCCGACCGCCTGCGCCTGCCGGAGACCGGTCCCGACCGCTACTACTCCCACCAGGCAGTCCACCACCGCCGAGCCCGCCCCGAGGTGCAGTCGCTGGCCTACTTCGCCTCCCGCTCCGGCTGGGCGGCCAAGGCCGCCTACGCCCGGCGCAAGCTCCTCCCCCCGCCCCCGTTCATGCGCCAACGCCATGCCATCGCCCGCCGGGGTCGGGCCGGCCTGCTGGCCGCCTACGCCTGGCGGGGCGCCATCTTCGCCGTGCGGGCGCCACAGGCGGTGGTCCAATGGCGCCGGATCCGCCGCCGCCCGCCTCCGTCGTCAGGGGCGGGACAGGGCTGACAGCAGCTGTTGGCCGACGATCTCGGGTGCGTACTGGCGGGTGATGCGGGCGCCGTGGGCGGCACCGATGGCGGCGGCATCGCCCCGGTGGTCGGCCACCCACCGGAGGAGGTCGACGGCGTGGTCGTGGCGGGCCCGGGCCCACCGCAGACGCTCGCTGGGCTCGAACCAGTCGTCGGGGACGTCGTGGGTGGTCGGGACCAGGTCGTAGTCGACGAGGAGCGGATAGTCGGCCCCCAGGTACTCGAGCTGGCCGCCCCAGCCGGTGACCACCACGGGGTTGGCGAAGAGGAGGGCGTCGGCGATGCACAGTCCCCATCCCTCGCACCGGGTGAGGGAGACGAAGCAGTCGCCCCGGGCGTGCACGGCGTCGAGGTCGCGATCGGAGAGCTCCTGGGGGACGAGCACGACCTCGGGCAGGCGCCGGCGGCCGGCGAGAACCTTGGCCAGGGCCAAGGCGGTGCTGGCCTGCCAATGGCCGGCCCCGGCGTCGCCGACCGGGGCCGGCCGGGCCTCCCGGCGGATGCGCCGCAGGGCGACGATGTCCTGCGCGCTCGTCTTCACCACCAGGGCGACGTCGTCGTCGGGGCCGAATGCGTCCAGGAAGGCGGTCACCGTCTCCGCCATGGCCTTCCGGGAGCTCCATGTCCCGATGGTGTAGAAGACGAACCGGCTGCCGATGCGCTCGAACGAGGCCGGTTCCACCTCCGTCAGGCGCCGGGCGCAATGGGGCACGGTGTGCACCGCGGTGCCGGGAGCGACCGCCAGCAGGGCGTCGCGGTTGAAGGCGGTTGGCACCATGACGGCGTCGAAGTTCGACCACGGGTCACCCCAGTGGCCGGGGGGGCTGTCGGTCTCCCAGGTGGTGTAGAGCAACCGCCGGCGGTCGCCGGCGCCGTCCAGCCAGCGCTGGTGATCGCCCGGGGGCAGGTCGACGACAACCGTGTCGAAGTCGATATCCCGGTGGGCCAGATGGGCCATGGGGCCGTCGTACCGGTCCAGCACCACCGGCCGTCCGTCCCGCCAGGCGAGCGGCGTCCACGTCAGGGGCAGCCCCAGGGCTTCGAGGGCGGCCAGGTACCCGACGGCGGCCTGGCCGTAGCCGGTGTTGGGTTGGGAGGAGATCCACCGAACCCCGGTCGGGGGTCTCATCCGGTCCACAGGTCGAGGTCGGGGACGAAGGGGCGGGCCAGCCGGTTGTAGCTGGTGTCCACCGACCGGATGTGGTCGGCGGTGAGCTGGCCGGCATGGACCCGGGTGAAGTCGGTGCGCTCCCGCCGCCACCAGAGGTGGCTCCACAGGTGGACGCTGTACGACCGGCTGGTGTCGAGGTCGTCGCCCTCGAACAGCGACCGGATCCCCTCGACCGTGAACGAGGCCGGGAAGAACGCCTCCCGGGGCACCACCCGGACGTCATTTGGCATCCCGTCGGCCAGCGACCGGGCCAGGAAGCCGGAGTGGTTGCTCCACGTGCCGTCGAGGGCGGCGCCCATGCCCGCCCGCCAGGCGCGGGCGAACGCCGAGCCGGGCTCGCCCAGCAGGAGGGCGTTGCACACCGACGGGCGCGTCTGCCCGGTGCGCTCGTCCCGCACGGGGTCCTCCTCGCCGATGAGGAAGGGGGCGTCGTACAGCTCGTCGGGAAGGGGACGGACGAACACGGTGTCGATGTCGGCGTAGACCCCGCCGTGCTCGATCAGGGCGTCGAGGCGGACGAAGTCGGCGTGGTGGGCGTAGCGGTAGGCCTCCGGCACCAGCCCGTCGCGGTAGTCGGCCGAGTCGACCTCCGGCGCCAGGTCGGCGGGCACCACGGTGAGGTGGGGCCGGATGAGGTCCCAGTACACGCCGAACGGAAGGTGCTTGCAGTGCAGGAGGATCCGCTCCGGAGCCAGTATCCGGCGACACGACTCGATGGCCACGTAGTGGACCAGGTGGAAGGGCTCCGTCTGGGGCGCCAGCCCGAACACGAAGTGGACGGTGCGCGGGACCCGAGCCATGGATCGCCCATTTCACGTCCTCGTCGCTCGCGGGGCAAGCTTGCGGGCATGACCTCCGGCCGGCCGTCCGTGGTGGACGGTCTCGACGTCAACGAGGTGGCCGACGGGCTCATCGTCTACGACGAGACCACCGACCGGGTCCACTACCTCAACGCCACCGCCGCCATCGTCTTCACCCTGTGCGACGGTGAGCGCGACGTCGACGGCATCGCCCGCGCCGTGGCCGCCGCCTACGGGGCCGGCGAGCCCCTCCTGGCCGAGGTGGAGGACTGCCTGGCGCAGCTGACCAAGGAAGGGCTGCTGCGATAGGCGCCACCTTCGCCTTCCAGCTCCTCGTCCACCGGGTCGAGATCGAGGTCGAGGACGAGGACCTGGCGCCGACGATGCGCTACCTGGTGAACGGAGCCGACCAACCGCTCAGGCCTCGCACCACCCTCCACTACGCAGTCCGGGGGACGGGGCCGTACCGGCTGGAGGAGGAGGGCGACCATCTGGCCACGGTCGGCCGGCCCGACGACGTCCTCTACTTGATCTACCAGCGATGCCACGCCCGGCTGCAGGACCACCTCGGCCTGGCCGGGTGGGCGGCGCTGCACGGCGGGATCGTCGCCGTGGACGGGCGCCGGGCGCTGGTCGTGGGCGACAAGGGCGCGGGCAAGACCACGCTCCTGCTCCGCCTTCTCCACGACGGCCACCGGGTGGAGGGCGACGAGATGGTCTTCGTCCGGGAGGCGGTCGCCGTCTGCCTGCCCCGGAACTTCCACGTCAAGCAGGGCACCCGGGCGTTGGTGCCGGAGCTGGCCGCCATCTGGGATCGGCTTCCGACCACCACCATGAGCGACGGCACCGTCATCGCCGCCTACGACCAGGCGGCCGCCGGGTTCAAGTGGCGACTCGACGTCGGGCCGCTCGACGTGGTGTTCGTCCTCCGGCCGGACCATGGCGGGGCCCCGTCCTGCCGTCGCCTGGGCGCGATCGAGCTCAGCCGGGCCCTCCTCGGCCGGACCTTCCCCTCCCCCATGTCGGCCACCGCTCTCCTGCGGACGTGTGCTGGGCTGGTCGACGCGACCGAGGCCCATGAGCTCACCGTCGGGAGGGTGCCGGACACCGCCGATCTTTTGGTCGCCACAACTCGTGACCGCCGCCCCGCCCGCTGCTAGCGTCTCCCGAGACCCGGGCGTTAACGACGAGGAGACGACGATGAGCGCAGACGACCTCGAGGGGCTCGACCCCTCCCGGCGGGCTTTCATCAAGCGGATGGCCATCGGCGCGGCGGTGGCGCCCGTGGTGGCCTCGTTCACGATGGCCGGCCTGAGCTCGACGCCTGCCTTCGCCCAGGTGCCGAACACCTCGACGCCCTGACCGGGAGAAACGCCCTCCGGCCGTGCTGGTCTCGGCCACGCTGATCACCCGGAACGAGGAGCGCTTCCTCCCCGGCTGCCTGGAGTCCATCGCCTCCATCGTCGACGAGATCGTGATCGTCGACACCGGCTCGTCCGACGGCACCGTCGCCATTGCCGCCGCCGCCGGCGCGACCGTCGAAACCATGCCCTGGGCCGACGACTTCTCCGCGCCTCGCAACCGGGCCCTCGAGCTGGCCCGAGGGGACTGGATCCTCTACATCGACGCCGACGAGTGCCTGTCCGTCACGGGTGACCTCCGGGGGTGCCTGCGGGACGCGTCCGACGCGGTCGCCGGGCTCGTGCGCTTCCGCCCCGCATCCCGCTACACCCGGTTCCTGGAGTACCGCTTCTTCCGAAACCGGCCCGACATCCGGTTCCGGGGATCGATCCACGAGACGATGCGCCCCGACGTCAGCCGGATCGTGGCCACCGAGGGACGGACGCTGGTCGAGGTCCCCGCCGACATCGACCACCTCGGGTACGAGGGCGATCTCACCGCCAAGCACCACCGCAACCGTCCCATCCTGGTTCGGGAGGCGGCGGCCGAACCGGGACGGGTGTACCTGTGGCTCACCCTCGGGCTGGCCCACGAGGGACTGGGCGACGATGCCGCGGCGGAGGCGGCATGGGAGCGAGGAGTGGCGGTGTCGCGAGAGACCGGGGAGGCGTCGCCCAGCGCCCTGGCCACCTACATCGAGCTCATCCTGGCCCGGGTGCGCAGCCAGCGACCGGCCCATGACCTGGTGGCGGACGTGGTCGGGCGGTTCCGGGGCAGCCCCCTGATCGCCTTCGCCGCCGCCCACCAGGCGTTGGCCGACCGGGACTGGGCCGGGGCGGTGGCACCGTTGGAGGAGCTGGCGGCGATCGACGGCACGACGCTCGTCGACGAGCTGGCCTACGACCAGCGCCTGTTCGAAGAGTTCCCGGCCAACGCCCTGGGGGTCTGCTGGTTCCGCCTGGGCGACGACGCCGAATCCGCCCGCTGGTTCGCCCGGGCCGAGGCCGCGGCGCCGGGCGTCGAGGAGTACACCCGCAAGCGCCAGTTGGCCCAGGCTCGAGCCGGTGCCCCCCGCCCCCCGTCGGCCGGGAGGGAATGACGCGGTGGCACGCCATTGACAGGTTCCGGACGGGTCAGCGAGGCCGCGCCGGATCGAAGAAGTCGAGTCCATCGAAGCGAGCGAAACCGCGATCCGCGGTGGCGATCCGGCACCCGTGAGCCAGGGCCAGGGCAGCCAGCCATGTGTCCGGCAGCCCGTTGCCTCGGAGCTGCGGATCAGAGTCGACGAGCGCCGAGAAAGTCGTCCACACCGCGTCGGTGACGCCGACCCACCTCCGTCGCCGGGCCTGGCAGACCGCATCGACGAACTGCAACGCGTCCGCCGCCGGCGCCGGGTCGGCGTAGATACGTGGATTGGTGACGATGCGAAGGAAACCGGTGAGCGACCCTTCCGTGACGCCTATTTCGTCCGCGCCACCCAACAGATCGGCGAGCCACGCTGCATACCGCTCGTGAAGGGACGACTCCCGGCGGAAGGCGTAGACGAAGATGTTGACGTCGGGCAGGACAATCAAGCGCCACCATCAGCGTCGAGCGCGGCCCAGAGTGCATCACGGTCAGCGATGTCGATGAACACCTTGCCACCAGGGGTGCCGTACGCCGGCAGCGTGATCGGCGTGGTCGTCGTCTCGGCCGCGAGAACCGCTCGCAGCCCTTCCTCGACGACGCTGGTAAACGTCCGTCCTTCGGCCGCCGCCTTCGCCTTCGCCGCTTCCGCCAGAGCATTGGGCAGATTGATGGTCGTTCGCATACAGATCAGCATATCGTCCCCGTCCGGGGCAACAAGGTGACAAGCTTGGCGCAGCGATCCGGCCGGGCGAGGAGAGGACGGGCTTGTGGAGATCAGTGCATTTCTGGATCGAAAGCTGACCCGCCGGTTCGAGACCTTCGACTACGACGGCGACGGCCTCGTCGAGCGGTCGGATTTCGAGAGATCGGCGGCAAGCTGCGCCGACGAGTTCGGTCACGGCCCGGAGTCGCCGGCTCGGCAGCGATTGGTGCAGTTGAGCTTGGACCTCTGGGATCACCTGGCGGCGGTGACCGACTCCGACAGGGACGGCACGATCACCCTCGACGAGTACAAGCGGGCGTTCGCTCGGGGGTTGTTGGAAACGGAGGAATCGTTCGAACAGGGTTACCGGCCGTTCCTACAGGCGATCATGGCGGTCGCCGACACCGACGGGGACGGCCTGCTCGACGCCGACGAGCATGTCCGTTGGACGGGGTCGTTGATGCATTTGCCCGAGACCGACGCCCGCGAGGTGGTCCGCCGGCTCGACACCGACGGCGACGGATTCATCACCACCGATGACTTGCTAATCGCCATCCACGACTACTACTTCGATGAGAGTCCGTATGGCGCAGGGGGCTTCCTGCTCGGCCCGCTCCCCGACTGACGGTCGTCGATCGAGGCGCGGGGCCATGCCCTGGTTCGCGGGTCGCGCCGGTCTTGGGTCGGAAAAGGGGTACCGGGTGCCCCTTTTCATGCCCAAGACGGTCAGGTGCCGCCGCCGACCGTCACCGGTTCGGCTGGATCGCGTTGTGTAGGCCAAGCGCGGAGGGGGGAATGTAGCTTCGCCGTGGGAAATGTCGCTGCGTACGCCAACCCTGCCGGCGAACGCTCGGCGTCGGGACCGGAAGCGGAGCGTTGGGAGCCACCGCTGCCGAGGGCGCGCGGGCCGATCAGCGACGGGCTGTTGGCGGCCCTCGTCGGCAGCCCCGTCGACCTGCCCACCCTGACCGTCGGCGATGTCGATCCCTTGGTGGACGACGACCTCCAACTCGCCCTGTACGTCTGTTACGAGCTGCACTACCGAGGGTTCGCCGGCGTGGACGAGCGCTGGGAGTGGAACCCGTCTTTGCTCGGTTTACGCCACCGGCTGGAAGCCGTCTTCGAGGCTGCGCTCCGCGAGCGGTTCCCGTACGAGGCCCCGACCGACCCGGGGGACATGACCGCGATCCTGCTGCAGATCGCCAACCAACCCGGCCCGTCGGTGTCGAAGTACCTCAAGGACCGGGCGTCGGAGGCCGAGTTCCGGGAGTTCCTGATCCACAAGTCGCACTTCCAACTGAAGGAGTTCGACCCCCAGTCGTGGGTGATCCCCCGCCTCGAGGGCAAGGCCAAGGCGGCCATGCTCGAGGTCGCGTTCGACGAGTACGGCTGCGGACGGGCCGACGACATCCACGCCGAGCTGTTCCGCAACTCGATGGAGGCCCTGGGGCTCGACGGCCGCAACGGCGCCTACCTCGACCGCATCCCGGGGCTGAACCTGGCCCGGGCCAACCTCATGACGATGTTCGGGCTTCACCGGCGCCTCGCGGGAGCGGCCGTCGGCCACCTCACCATCGGTGAGCTCACCTCGTCGCTCTCGACCAAACGGGCCGCCGACGGACTCCGCCGCCTCGGCTACGGCCCCGCGGCGACGCGCTTCTTCGACGTCCACGTGCTCGCCGATTCCGTCCACGACATGATCACCCTGCACGACCTCGCCGGGGGGATGGCCGCTGGCGACGCCCGGATGGCGGACTGCATCGTCTTCGGGGCGGCCGCCGGGGCCGGGCTCGACCAGGCCTTCGCCGCCTACCTGCTCGGGTGCTGGGACCGGCAGGAGCCCTCCCTGCTCCCCGAGCGAGCCTGAGCCTGCGCCGGAGCCCGCGCCTGAGCCGGAGTCAGGCGGTCGGCCCCGGACCGGGACGCACGACCCGTCCCGAGTCCCGGAAGTTGCACGAGCGGTGGGTGCCGTCGCACCACGGCTTCTGGCCCGACCGGCCGCAGCGGCAGAGCGCCACCGTGTGTCCAGCGGACGGCACCTCGTTGCCGTCGACGTCGAGGATCGTGAACGCGCCCCGCACCAGGTAGGGCCCGTCGGGGTAGGCGGTGATCGTCGCCCCGGGCCCCATGCGCACGCTCTCTGGGCTCACCCTGGACCTCCCGGGAAGTGCGACGTCTCCTCCACCAGGAGATCGATGACGTCGGCGAATGACTCTCCCCCACCCCTGGTGAACACTCGCTCCTGGCGTTGGGCCGAGGACCCGGTCCCCGTGATCTCCCCCACCAGCGTCGAGATCTCCGGCCAGTCGCCCGCCTGTTCCAACCCGCTGCGCAGGTAGGCCAGCAGCCGGTCGACGACGTCCGCCGCCGGGAGCAGGGCGCCGGAGACGGGGTCCACCAGTTGGTCGCCGACGCCGTAGCGGCTGGCCCGCCAGCGGGCGGCGCGCAGCAACTCGGGGCGGACCTCGGGACCGGGCGCCGCCGCCGCCACCTCGTCGAGGCCGACCTGGACCAGGGCCCGGCACAACCCGGCCAGGGCGACCACCTCGTCCAGCCGGGTGCAGGAGTCGGCGATGCGGAACTCGAGCGTCGGGTGGGGGATGCCGGGTCGGACGTCGTCGAAGACCTGGCGCTTGTCGGCCGCGGCCTCGGTGCCGACCAACAGCTCGATCACCCGCATGTAGTCGTCGAACGAGGAGAACGAGCCGGGGATACCCGACACCGGCCAGCGGGCGAAGACCACGCTGCGGTAGCTGGCATAGCCGGTCGACTCCCCCATCCAGAACGGCGAGCTGGCCGACAGGGCCAGGAGCACCGGCAGCCAGGGTCGGACCCGGTTCATGACCTGGACCGCCAGGTCGCGGTCGTCGACGCCGACGTGCACGTGGCAGCCGCAGACAACGTGTTCCAACGCCATCCGGGCGTACACGTCGATGACTCGCTTGAAGCGGGGATTGGGGTTGATGGGCAGCGTCCGCCAGTCACCCATGGGGACCGTGCCGGCGGCGATGATGCACCGGCCGGAGGGCTGACCGGCCCGGGTCAGCCCCAGTCGGAGCTGGCCCAGCTCGGCCCGCAGCTGCGCCAGGGTGAGACACGGGCTGGTGCGGCTCTCGATCATGCACGCCCGGAACTCGTCGGCGTAGCTGGGGTACCCGTCGACCCGGCCGCCGACGGCCGCCAGCAGGGGGGCGGCGTCGCCCAGCTGGCGGGTGTCGGCGTCGAGGACGAAAAACTCTTCCTCAACACCCATGGTCAGCAATGGAGGCGCCCGGGTTCATCGGGCAGGACCAGTACCCGCACCGGCACGGGGAAGGCGAAGCCCGGTCCGTCGAGCGCCTCCAACGCCACCGTGGCCGACCCGCAGGCGAGGCGCAGGAGGGCGAGCAGGTCGTCGGGCGCAATCCGCCGCCCGCCGTGGCCTGTCGTAGCCACCCGGCGACAGGACAGGCCGACGATGATGTAGTGGACGGCGCCGTCGCCGGTGCGGAGCAGCGGCGCCTCTCCCCTGCGCTCCAGGTCGAGGACCCGCTCGCTGTGGCGCAGGGTGTAGTCCCCCAGCCGCAGTGCGCTCAAGGTGATGCCGGAGATGCCGAACCCGGACTCGGCCAGCAGCGCCGCCGCCCGACGCACCGAGGTGTAGCTGCCGATGGTGAGGGCAAGGGCGGAACCGAGGGCGGCGGCGTGGGCCACCACGACCCGGACCAGGCGCAGGCCGTCAGTGCCCCCGTCGATCGACACCCGGGTCGTCCCCGGCGGCGGGGCGGGGACGGGAACGTAGGGAGGGTTGCTCATCACCACGTCCGGCGGGCGACCGAAGGGGGCGGCGCCGACCAGCCCATCGGGGGTGAGGAGGGTGTAGTCGCCCCGTCCGAAGGTGACCGCCGAGGAGCGGTAGTGCTCCGAGGCCCAGTCGACGCTGGCGGCCGACACGTCCAGTCCGTGCACCTGGGCGGCACCGGCCCGGGCGACGGCCGCGGCCGCGGCACCGCTCCCCGATCCGAGATCGAGAACGGTGGCCCCCGGCCGGACGAGGTCGGCCGCCGCCCACACCCCCACCTCGGTGTCGGCCGGGTCGAAGAACACGCCGTCGACGTCAGGGGGGCGGCGGTCGTCGGCCGACAGGTGGCGGTAGTCGAACCACCGCTCGACGCCGGCCGTGGTCGCACGAGTCACGGCCGGAGGACTAGTCACGGCCGGCCAGGCACCACTCGAGGATCGACAGGGCGGTGTGGTACTTGTTGGCCGCCTGCGGCAGGGCCAGGCTGGCGGGGCCGTCGAGGACCTCGGCGGTGACCTCCTCCCCCCGGTGGGCGGGCAGGTCGTGCATGAACCGGGCGTCCGGCCACCGGGCCATGAGCCGGCCGTCGACCTGGAACGGCTCGAACCGCGCGTGCCAGTCGGCGTCGGGCTTGGTGGTGCCCGTGGTCTGCCAGCGGGTCGTGTAGACGACGTCGACCTCGGCGGGCAGGGCCGACATGTCGTGGCCCTCCTCGATGCAGCTGCCGCTCCGCACCGCCTGCCGGCGGGCCTGGGCCAGCTTGTCCTCGGCCAGGCCGTACCCGGCCGGTGTGCGCAGGTACAGCTCGTTGCCGGGGAAGCGGGCCAGGGCCAGAGCCAGGGCGGCGGCCGAGTTGTTGCCCTCCCCCACGTAGAGCACCCGCAGGTTCTCGATCCGGCCCAGGTGCTGCAGCATGGTGGCCAGGTCGGCGACGGCCTGGGTGGGGTGCTCGTCGGCGGTCATGGCATTGATGATTGGCATCCGGCCCTGGGCGGCCAGGTCGCGGAGCTCCTGGGGGTCGCCCGCGGTCCGGGCCACGACCGCGTCGACCATGGTGGCCAGGACGTCACCCGTGTCGCGGTAGGTCTCGCCCGTGTTCGTCTGCAGGTCGTGGGGGCCGTAGGTGAGGATCTGGGCGCCCAACCGGAGGGCGGCACTGGAGAAGGCGGTGCGCGTGCGGGTCGACGTTTGGCGGAAGTAGATGGCCACCACCCGCCCCCGCAGGACCCCATCGATGGAGGTTGTGCGCGCCGCGTAGTCCCGTCCCCGGGTCACCAGGTGCCGCAGCTCGTCGGTGGTCAGGTCCTCGACGGAGATGATCGTGCGGGCCGCGCCCTCGCGGTGACCGTCGGCTGAGGTCATGAGTCCAGCCGTGTCCCGTAGCCCCGGAGCAGGGCCACCTCGTGCACCCGGCTGGCGATGGCCAGGTCGCAGATCGCCATCCCGAACGGGTTGACCACGATGATCTGCCCGTCGTCGTCCCGGCCCGGGCAGGTCCCGGTGACCAGTTGGCCGAGCGTGCCGTCGACTGGCCGGGCCGGGGCGCCGTTGCCCGCGGGCCCGGGGGCGGCGACCTTGCCCGCCCGGGCCAGCCGGCCCAGGAGGCGCTGGGTGTCGGCGACGACGAGGTTCCAATCGTCGACGTAGAGACGATCGGCCCGGAGGTAGGCCTCCTCCTCCAGGTCGTCGAGGGAGACGTTCACGACGACGGCCCCCGGCTTCAGCCAGTCGTAGCCGATGTAGGCCGTGGTGGTGGTGGTGGCCGTGACCACGATGTCGGCCTCCTGGACCACCGCCTTGGGATCGGCCAGGTCCTCGACTTCGACCGGTCCCGGGAAGGCGTCCCGGATGCCCCGGACCAGGGCCTGGGCCCGGTCGCCGACCTGGTCGCACACCAGCACCCGGGCGATGGCCAGGTGCTCCATCATGAGCAGGATGTGGGCCCGGGCGATGGGCCCCGCGCCGATCACGCCCAGCACCTGGGGAACATCGGGTTGCAGGTGGCGGGCGGCCAGGGTCGACACCGCCGCCGTCCGCAGGGCGCTGATGCTCGCGGCCTGGAGGATGGCCTCGGGCCGGGCCGTGACCGGGTTGAACAGCAGGGTCAGGCCGGACGCCCGCGGCAGCCCGGAGGCGGGGTTCCCGACGCTGGCGTTGATGATCTTGGTGCCGACGACGGGGACGGCCCCGGCGATCCGCCCGGGCATGTTCAGGGTGCGGGCCGCACCACCGCCGCTCGGCTCCCAGCGCAGGACCGCCTCGTCGGGCAGCTCCACCTCCCCCGCGGCGTGGGCGGCCAGGGCCTCGGCCACGCAGGCCAGGGGGTCGACTTCCCGGCAGGCCAATTCCACGTCGGCCTCGGTCAGGTAGAGCAGGCCGCTCCCGCTGCCGTTGGTGCTCATCGGCTCGTCCCCCACCGGGCCATCCTCATCCCATGAGGCGGATGTCGTCGAACGCCAGCCCGGCCGCGTCGGCCGCCGGGCAGAAGCCGAACCGGGCCAGCCAGGGATCGGAGTAGATGCTGTTGAGGTAGTTCGACCGTCCGTCGGCGGAGATGCACACCGGATGGTGGACGTCGGGGTGGTCGGCCAAATAGCGGGCGCAGGCGGCCACCACGGCACCGGAGGAGCCGCCCAGGCCGATGTCGACTGTCTGGTCGACCAGGTGGCAGGCGGCGATGGCGTCGCGGTCACGCACGATCACGACGTCGTCGTAGTCGCACGGACGAAGGAATTGGGAGGCGCAGCTCGAGCCGACGCCGTTCAACACCCGAGGCGCCTGCACCGCGCTGAAGACCCGCGAGCCGGGAACGTCGACTCCGACGACCCTCACCCGGGGATTCACCGCCTTGAAGTAGCGGCCGATGCCGGCCAGGGTCCCGCCGGTGGAGGCGGCCAGAAACACGGCGTCGACATCCGGCTGCTGGCGCCGGACTTCGGGCGCGGTCTGGTGGTAGTGGACGGCGGGGTTGGCCGGGTTGCCGTACTGGTTGGGCCAGACCATCCCTTCCTCGCTCACCATCTGGCCCACCACCCGGAGCCGGGTCAGGAGGAACCCGCCGGTCTCGTCGGGCTCGTCGACCAGGACAACCTCGGCGCCGAAGCTCGTAATGCGGTCGACCACCAGAGGGTCGACCTTGGGGTCGACCACCGCGGTGAAGGCGTAGCCCCGCTCCCGGCTGATCATGGCCAGGGCCACGCCCAGGTTCCCGGAGGTGGACTCGACCACCCGGTCCCCCCGGTGGAGCTGGTCCATCTCCTCCAGGCTGCGGAGCAGCGCGTAGGCGGTGCGGTCCTTGATGGAGCCGGCCGGGTTGTACGACTCGAGCTTCAACCCCACCGGCCGCCATCGACCGTCGATGTGGAGGCCCACCTGCACCAGCGGCGTCCGGCCGATGGCCGAGAGCGAGCCCCGTCCGCGCCGGCCCGGTCTCCCGACGGCGCGGTCCCGCGCCCGGGTCCGAACCAGCGCCGAACCGGGAGCGGCCAGCTCCACGTCTAGCGAAGGCGGTGCGGGCCGACGTCAACGATCAGCCCCAGGAGCTTGAAGCCGGTCAGTGGAAGCGGGATCCGCACAGTCCTCAGTGCTTCGCCATCTTCCGCGTCCCCCAAACCCACCGGCACCGGCGGCGGGGATGCAGGTCCGGTGACCGGCTCACCGGGAGCCGGTCACCGGACCTCTGCTGCGATCAGTCCAGGTCGAACCGGTCGAGGTTCATCACCTTGTCCCACGCCCGCACGAAGTCACGGGCGAACTTCTCGCCCGCGTCGTTGCTCCCGTAGACCTCGGAGAGCGCTCGCAGCTGCGAGTTGGAGCCGAAGACGAGGTCGACGGCGGTGGCCGTCCGCTTGACCTCGCCCGTGGCCCGATCCCGGCCGTCGTACACGTTGACCTCGGACATCGACGTCTTCCACTCCGTGCCGATGTCGAGCAGGTTCACGAAGAAGTCGTTGGTCAGCGTCCCCGGGCGGTCGGTGAAGACGCCGTGCCCGGTCTGGCCGAAGTTGGCGTTCAGCGCCCGCATGCCACCGATGAGGACGGTCATCTCGGGCGCGGTCAAGCTGAGCAGGTTGGCCTTGTCGAGGAGGAAGGTCTCGGGCGACAGCTTCTCCCCCGCCCGCAGGTAGTTGCGGAACCCGTCGGCGGTCGGTTCGAGGACGGAGAACGACTCCACGTCGGTCTGCTCCTGGGAGGCGTCGGTGCGCCCGGGGGTGAAGGGGACGGTGACGTCGTGCCCGGCCGCCTGCGCCGCCTGCTCGACCGCCGCGCACCCGCCCAGCACGATCAGGTCGGCCAGCGAGACCCGCGTGCCGCCCGACTGGGCGGAGTTGAAATCCTGCTGGATCTGCTCGAGGGTTTGCAGCACGGTGGCCAGCTGGGCCGGCTGGTTGACCTCCCAGTCCCGCTGCGGGGCCAGGCGGATACGGGCCCCGTTGGCTCCGCCCCTCTTGTCGGTGAAGCGGAAGGTGGAGGCCGACGCCCACGCGGTGGTCACCAGCTGGGAGACGGACAGCCCCGAGCCGAGGATCGTGGCCTTGAGGGCGGCTGCGTCATCGTCGCCGATCAGCTCGTGGTCGACGGGAGGGACGGGGTCCTGCCACAGCTGCGGCTCCGGGACCCAAGGGCCGCGGTAGCGGGCGAGGGGACCCATGTCGCGGTGCAGCAGCTTGAACCAGGCCTTGGCGAAGGCGTCCGCCAGCTGGTCGGGGTTCTCGTGGAAGCGCTTGGCGATGGGCCCGTAGATCGGGTCGAGCTTCAGGGCCAGGTCGGTGGTCAGCATCATGGGCGCGTGCCGCCGGGAGGGATCGTGGGCGTCGGGCACCGTGCCCTGGGCCTCGGGGTTGGTCGGTGTCCACTGCTTGGCCCCGGCCGGGCTGGTGGTCAGCTCCCAGTCGTACTTGAACAGGATGTCGAGGAAGTTGTTGTCCCACTGGGTGGGAGTGGTGGTCCACGCACCCTCCAGCCCGCTGGTGATGGTGTCGACGCCCTTGCCGCTGCCGCACCGGTTCTTCCAGCCCAGGAGCTGGTCCTCGACCGGGCAGGCCTCGGGCTCCGGCCCGACGCAGTCGGGGTCGACGGCGCCGTGGCACTTGCCGAAGGTGTGGCCACCGACGATGAGAGCCAGCGTCTCCTCGTCGTTCATCGCCATGCGCCGGAAGGTCTCCCGGATGTCGCGGGCCGCGGCCAGGGGGTCGGGGTTGCCGTTGGGCCCTTCCGGGTTGACGTAGATCAGACCCATCTGCACCGCCCCGAAGGGTCCGCCCAGCTCCCGGTCGCCGCTGTAGCGCTCGTCGCCCAGCCACGTGTCCTCGGGGCCCCAGAAGATCTCTTCGGGCTCCCAGATGTCCTCGCGGCCGAACCCGAACCCGAACGTCTTGAAGCCCATCGACTCCAGCGCGCAGTTGCCGGCGAAGACCAGCAGGTCGGCCCACGAGAGCTTGCGGCCGTACTTCTGCTTGACCGGCCAGAGCAGGCGCCGGGCCTTGTCGAGGTTGGCGTTGTCGGGCCAGCTGTCGAGGGGGGCGAAGCGCTGGTCGCCGCTCCCGCCGCCGCCCCGGCCGTCGGCGATGCGGTAGGTGCCGGCCTGGTGCCACGTCATGCGGATGAAGAGCGGCCCGTAGTGGCCGTAATCGGCCGGCCACCAGTCCTGCGACGTGGTCATGACGTCGAAGACGTCCTGCTTCAGGGCGTCGAGGTCGAGGGTCGCGAACTCCGCGGCGTAGTCGTAGTCGTCCCCCATCGGGTTGGACCGGGGTGAGTGCTGGTGGAGAACCTGCAGGTCGAGCTGGTTCGGCCACCAGTCCTGGTTGGTACGCGGCCGGTGCCCCTTGGGCTCCGGGGACGGGATGGCCGGGTTCTCGCTTTCGCTGACACTCTCAGTCACGTGGTCGTTCTCCTGTCTCGATGGTTGCTGCTAGCTCAGTTGCTCGGAAGCGTGGGCGCTCGCGGTTGGGGCCGAAGCGGCGGCGAGGCATTCGGGGCAGCGGCCCCAGTAGATGACCTCGGCCTCGTCGATCTCGAAGCCCGAGTCGTCGGCCGCGGTGAGGCAGGGGGTGTGCCCCACCGCGCAGTCGACGTCGACCATCCGGCTGCACGAGCGGCAGACTTTCCAGCACATTGGGATCCTAAGCTTAGAATTCCACGTGGACAAGTTGTCGCG
>JADMIO011478690.1_pt1 | contig 27362 bp, 27 predicted proteins | sample 8958161 | NCBI WGS metagenome assembly JADMIO01 (sample SAMN16585339, study PRJNA669376) | soil metagenome | isolation source: Crop rotation soil | place: USA: Cullars Rotation, Alabama | collected 2011
CGGCGGATGGTGCGTGCCGGTTACCTGGAGCGGCCGGAGCAGGCCTATTTTCTCTCCGTAACGGACCTGCAGTGTTGGCTGGAAGGCTGGTGGGACGGCCGCGGCGCGGGCGACCTGGCATCCGACCGCGAACGGCAGCGTGAGGCCTGGCTGGCCGAGGAGACGCCGCCGGATGTGATCTCGGAAGCAGCCGACGGGCGTGTAACCTCGAAGCCTGTGATGAGTGGCCGGCAGGGCGAGACCTGGGCGGGCATCGGTGCTGCGCCCGGCCACGCACGGGGCCGCGCGCGCATCATTCGCGATCCGCGCGAGGGACATATGCTGGAGTCCGGCGAAATTCTGGTAGCGCCGTCCACGGACCCTGGTTGGACGCCGTTATTTCTGCGGGCAGCGGGCATCGTGATGGCGAGCGGCGGCTATCTCAGCCACGGCGCGATTGTGGCGCGCGAATACGGCATTCCCGCGGTGGTGAATCTGCCGGGCATTCTCGAAGAGCTGAAGTCCGGCGACAAGCTCGTGGTGGATGGCGATGCGGGCCGGGTGACGCGGGAATCGGCTTGAGGCTTCCGCGGGCCGCGCAGAGGTGATTCCACTCGGCGGCCAAAATGTGAGGGGCAGGATCTGCCTCAGCTTCCTCCTGGAATCGGAGGCCGGCGAGGTTAGTCCTCGCGGAATACCTGCACGGGGTTGCCGCGCTCCAGCGATTGGTGCGCTTGCCAGCGGCCGCGGTCCGCCGTGCGACGTTGGTCGTCATTCCGCTCTTCGAGTTTGCGCGCCAAGCGGGCCATGGCGAGGGCCTTGTTCCGGTGCTGGGAGCGCTCTTCCGATGCACTTGCCTGCACTCCCGTGGGCACGTGCGTCACGCGCACGGCCGATTCCGTCCGATTGACGTGCTGTCCTCCCGGTCCCCTTGCCCGCATGGTTTCGAAGCGAACGTCGTGAGGATCGAGGCGGGTCGCGGTCGGAGGCTCCAGGAGTTCCACTCCGACGAACCAGTTCTTCCGTTTGTGCTCGGGACGGAACGGACTCTGCGCGATCCACTGGACGGTGCCTCGCCATGCCGCGACGAATTCGCCGACGCCATCGGCGCCGATGAGCGACAACAGGACGGATTGCGCCGTTCCTGGCGCGGGCCCTGGTTCCACATGCAGTGTTTGGATCTTCAGGTGGGAGCCAACCACGTCGCGCTGCATCCTCTCCACGACCTTGCATACGGCCCAGGCGCACTCCGCGGGCCCATGCCCGGCGCTCACCTGCAACCAGACTTCGTGACGTTCCAATGGCTATCTCCTCACCTTGTAGGTCACCACCGGGCGAAGCAGCGCGATGATTTGAATCAGGCCTTCCTGAACCAGGTCATCGATCACAACCGTGATGTTCTTGTATGCCTGGGGAGCCTCTTCGTACAGCAGTTCCCGATCTTCGCAGATCACATGGCTGCCGAGTTCGGTGCGCACGAGGTCCTTCGCTGTGAACCGCTTTTCCAGGCGTGCCCGGCTATCCGTGCGCGCCCACTTTCGGCCGGCGCCATGCGCCACGGAATAGCAGGACCGCTCGCCGGCATTGAGCGGCAGAACCAGATAACTGAACGCCCCGCGAGAGCCGGGGATGACCAGCGGGCAGCCGGTGGAGGGCGCTGCGCCCTTGCGATGCAGCCAACAGGCTCGCTCCGCGACTTCCCTGTGCTCGATCCAGTTGTGGCAGATGTCCAAGCGTCGCCGGCATTCGGCCCCCAGCTTCGCGGAGACTCTGGCGGCAATCAGCGCGCGATTGGCGACAGCCCAATGCATCGCGTGGTCGTGACGAGACAGGTATTCCAGCGCGGCGGGACTATCGGACTCCAGTCCCTCGAAACGGAACTGCTCCACGTGCTCTCTCAGGATCGCTTCGCCGAAGCCTCGCGACCCGCTGTGGACCAAGAGGTACACCTGCCCTGCGGTGAGACCGGCCTGTTCGAAGGCCTGCGGATTTTCGACGCGTTCGATGACCTGCAATTCGGCGAAGTGGTTTCCGCTGCCGATGGTGCCGAGAGAGTGCTCGAATCCGCTGGGCGCGACCCCTCGTTCCTCCAGCCAGAGGGCGGCATCGCCTTCCCATGCTTCGTCGAGGCGGCGCAGTTTGTCTGCCCAGGCATCGCGGCGAATTTTAGAGGCGCTGAGCGACGTCTGCCAGAGCCCAACGCCGCAGCCGATATCGTTTCCTACCAACGACGGATACAGCCGGCCTTCGACGGCGAAGGCGGCGCCGATGGGGCTTCCTTTCCCGGGATGAAGATCGGGCAGTCCTACGGCGAGCCGCATTCCCGGCAAGGCGGCGGTCTTCTTCAGTTGCTGCTCCGCGGATCCCTCGATCCAATTCCTGGTGGAGGCGAGCAGACGCACTTCGGCTGCTTCGCCGCGACACTCCTGATGCATAGTCGTCGAAATCGAAATACCTTTCTATTTGGTGCGAACGGAAGCGAGCGTACTTCGGGCCGCAGGGACCGGTCGTTTACCGTTCTGGGTGAAGAATCGAATAGCCCGAGGCCGCGAAATGACGCGGGCTCGTGGCCTGTGCGAAGTCAGTTGGCGAAGAAAGCAGCGAGAAGAAGAATGACGAGTTTTTATGATATTCCACTCGTGCCTTCAACGCAAGAAAATTCAGACCGCGGTATCCGCTGCCAGGTGCTGAGCTATCCTGGCATCATCGCGATGGAGCGTTACTTCACCGAGCTGGCGACTGCGTTTGTGCGAGGGCGATTGAACCAGCCCGACGCTTCGATCGAAGCCGGCCTGGAGGCGGGATTGCGCCTTCACAAATTCAAACGGAATACGGAACTGCCTCGGGTTCGCACGGTGCTCGGTATTCTGCGCGGGTTGCTGCCGGAGAATCTTCTGGATATTGGCAGCGGCCGCGGTACTTTCCTGTGGCCGCTGCTGGCGAGCTTTCCAAGGAGTGCTGCCGCGAACAAGGATGCCTGGATCGGCCTCGGCCGTTGCCCTCGCCTCGAAGCCGATTTCTATACTTCCGGTTGGAAGATCGAGACCCCGACTACCTGGCTTATGACGATTCCCGCTGCGAAGTGACGATGATGTCCGGCCTGCCGGGGGCAGGCAAGGATAGATGGATCGCAGAACACGTGAACAAGATGCCGGTGATCTCGCTCGACGCCATTCGCGAAGCACTGGGGGCTGCGCCGAGCGGCAACCAGGGTGCTGTGATTCAGGCCGGCCGTGAACAGGCGCGGTTGCTTTTGCGTGAGCGCAGGGACTTCGCCTGGAACGCCACGAACCTGAGTGGCGAGATCCGGCGGCAACTCGTCGATCTGTTCACCGGCTATCGGGCGGGGGTCCGGATTGTGTACGTGGAGGCCGGTGCGGACCGGTTGTTCCGGCAAAACCGGGATCGCGAATCCACCCTGCCCGAGGAAGCGCTGAGGCGTTTGATGGAGCGATGGGAAGTGCCCGACCCCAGCGAGGCGGACCAGGTGGAATGGTGGGTGAACGGCGAGCCGGTGTGAACCGTGCTGGGATGGCCCCAGACGGATTCTTCGAGGGGACACTCCGCTCTTCAGAAAGTGCGCAGGTCGAGAGACGTCGGAGACCTGCGCCACAGTTTTGGGCGATCTGCATTTTTCCTTAGCCGTTTTCCCCCGGATTGCGAATGTCAGTATGTGGCGTCCAACGAGAGCGCCATGAGACGGCCCGAAAGGGCCATCGGAATTCGGAGGAAATTGAAGTGCATATTCACCTTTACCGGGGTGCGCCCGTGGCGCTTGCTGTGGTGCTGGCTGCCATTGCAACGCCGGCCCATGCGGGTTCGCTGCTGTACACATTCGGCGGCGACTTCATCTCGCCCGGCGCTACGGGTGTGCCCGACAGTCTGAACCGCATGGACGCGGCCTCAGCGGCATCGGTCACGAATGTGCGAACGCCAGTGGGGGACGGGAGCGTCGGGTTCAATGGCGGCCTGGTCTTTGCGAACGATCTGTTGTACACCATCGGCAACGACAGCAACGGCTTCGCTACGCTCTACTCGCTGCAGCCGGACGGGCTGGCACTGGCGACGATCAGCTCAGACTTCAACACGACTGGTGACGCCGCCGGTGTCATCTTCCAGAATGGTCTGACCGCCGTGGGGAGCACATTCTACGCGATCGGCGCCGGGGCAGGCGGAGAGGGCTTGTACCAGATCGGGAGCGGGTCCGCGGCGTTCACTCAGGGATTGCCGACACTTGGCGGAACGTATACCGGCTTGGCTTGGGACCCGGCGCTCGGACTGTTCTACGCGGTAATTGCCGGAGCAAACGGATCGGATTTCCATGGGGACTTCCTGGTGCGCTTCGGCGTCGGCGGGCCGTTCAGCATTGTGGCCCAACTCACTGCCCTGGATGGCGCGGAGATCGGTACGCACCTGGGCGGCCTGGCCGACGCGGGTGGAGGAATTCTCTATGACATCTACACCAATCCGGCCACGCTCACAGGCCAGTTGGAACGGATCACGGTGGGCGGGACGACGGTTGTCTCGACGCTTTACGACACGCAAGTTCCACTCGCGCAAAACGCCGGAATCGCCATCGCCGCGAGCGTGGATTCGCCCGAGCCGGCTACGAGCGTGGAGTTCGGCTGTGGTCTGACCTTTGCGGCATGGTTTCTCAAACGGAGGAAGAAATGAAAACGTCAACTCAATCGCTGATCACCATCGGGGTCGCGGCAACCGCGATCGCACTGCTGGCGCCGGGCCGGCTGGCCAGCCAGTACGCAAGCCCGGTGAATGTGATGAATTCGAAATCGGCGCCGGCTCTGATCCGGGATACGGACAATCCGAGGCGGACGCCGTACGTTTCAACCGTGATTGGCACGTCCTGCAACCCCGAGTGCCACTTCACGCCGGTTCCCAACAATATGCGGCTGGTGATTACGCACGTGGACGCCACGGTTTACCGGCCCCCCACCGATGGCCTGCAGAGCATCCGGCTCACCACCAATTCGTTTGACAGCGCGTATCCCGAATTCACGGCCGGCGCAACCATTGCGGGTCTTGCTGTTTTCAATTGCAGCCACGCTGTGGAGTACTATGCCGAACCGGGGTCGACGCCAAGGCTGGAGTTCACCTCCTTCGGTTACGTGCAACCCTCCTCCGCGACTCTGACAGGCTATCTGATCGACTGCACCACCGGCTGTGCCGCGATTGTTCATTAGATCGGATCGATATCATGACGAAACACATCTGGTTCCTCGGCACGACTTTGCTCTTAGTGGCTGTTGCAATCCTGTTCAGCGCGCACCGGGCAGAGGCTCAATACACGACGCCGGTTCGCGTTACGAACACGACATCAAGCCCTGGCAGCGTACTCGACGCCGACTTAGCCACGCGAATCCCATATCAGTCACGAGTTGCTCAGACTTGCCCGGCAGGGGTCAACGACTGCTTTTTCACTTTTCCAGCGGCTCCAGCCGGCTACCGGCTGGTCATTCAAAATGTGAGCGGCACTGTGCTCATCGGAAGCGCGGCGAGCACCCCGCCGTTCGCGATACTCAATATCGATATGCCGGGTGGTCCGGGCCTGGCGTGGGGAATCCCGGGGGCACTGGGAATTCCAGGGCGATTTGCCGGCTTCAACCAAAGTGTCCTGGCCTGGGCCGATCCCGCTAACGGACAACCCGAAGTCACCGTGGACGCCAATTTTTCTAGTGGCTACGTCACTACTGTGACGCTGTCGGGCTACCTGATCAATTGCTCGGTGGTGGGTTGTCCGGCGATCCAGAAGTAGTGGGACGGCCACTTCCAAGCCGGCATGGAGTGCGCCGTCTTGTCCTTCGGCGCCTCTGTGCCGGGTTAACGATAATTAAGCGGATTGTTGATCAAGGCCGGGGTTATAATCCCCGTCATGACCAGGCAGCAGATGGCATTGTTTGACCAGCTTTTCGAACAGGCCTCGGCTATGCCGAAGACGGAGTGGGAGCCCTGGCTGGCCTTGCATTGCACGGATGCTGAAGTGCGCGCCGAATTGGAGTCGCTGTTGCCGCATGCATCGTCGACCGGAGGCTTCACCGGAGTGCTCGACGCTGCCGCGGTAATCGGGCGACCATCGCCGCTGCCATCGGGTATGATGATCGGGCCTTACCGCATCGTGGGAATGATTGGTGAGGGCGGGATGGGTGCCGTCTATGAGGGGGTTCGCGATGACGATCAATTCCGCCATCGCGTGGCCATCAAGGTCTTACGGATTGGTGCGCGCTCCGAGCCGTTGCTGCGGCGTTTTCTCCAGGAGCGGCAGATCCTCGCGGAACTGGAGCATCCTAACATCGCGCGGCTCTTCGATGGCGGTACGGCGGCCGATGGCTCGCCATACCTGGTGATGGAGCGGATCGATGGGGAGCCGCTGATCGCGTTCACTGAATCGCACCAGCTTACAGTTCGACAGCGTCTGGAACTATTCCGGAAGATCGCCGGCGCCGTGCAGTGCGCCCACCAGAAGTTGATCGTTCATCGCGATCTGAAGCCGGGCAACATTCTGGTGACCGTGGGGGCCGACCGCCGTTTTCAGCCGAAGCTTCTCGATTTCGGAATCGCCAAGCTTCTGGACGATGACGGCGCGGCTTCGCAGGCACTGACCGCTACCGGTTTCCGGCTGATGACGCCGGACTACGCGAGTCCGGAACAGGTACGGGGCAAACCGGTGACAGCCGCATCGGACATTTATTCGCTGGGCGCGGTGCTTTACGAACTGCTGGCAGGAACCCGGCCGCATGGTCTGAGGAGCTACGATCCCACTGAAATCGCGGAGCAGATCTGCGCTCGCGAAGTTCCGCCTCCCAGCGCCACCGGCGGTCCCGAATTGCGAGGGGATCTCGACACGATTGTGCTGAAGGCCATGCACAAGGATCCGGAGCGGCGATACAACTCCGCCGAACAGTTCTCCGAAGACCTCCGCCGGTACCTGGATGGCCGGCCGGTGCTGGCGCGTCCCGATACCACGGTCTATCGACTGCGCAAGTTCGCCGCGCGCCATTGGGTAGGGCTTGGCGCAACGGGCGCGGTGATTATCGCACTCAGTGCCGGAGTGGCGATCTCGGTGTATCAAGCGCGTCGCGCGCAGTCTCAGGCGCGCATCGCGCAAGAGCGGTTCGAACTGGTTCGCAGCATGGCGAACCATTTTCTGTTCGACTTCTACAACGACATTGCCACCGTTTCGGGCACTACGAAGGCACAACAGACGGTGGTCAATACGGCAGTGGAGTACCTGGACCTGTTAAGCCGAACCGCAGGCGCCGATCAGTCTCTGCTACAGGACATGGCAGAAGCCTACGGCAGGCTTGCCGATGTACAAGGCGGGCAGAATGTGAGTCACGCCGGCCGTTACGAGGATGCGTTGATCAGCCAGCGGCGCTCGGTGGAGTTCTACCGGAAACTCGGATCCAACAGTCCATCAAACCGCAGTTTGGCGATGGCTGTGCTCGGCCTGGCAAGCATCGAGCAAAAGCTGCATCGGACGGAGAGCAGCGTGGAACATTCGCGCGAGGCCGTTCGCATTTTGGACGCCAGTTCGGGCGCTTGCGTAGCGGACACGAAGGTGATGTCGGATTGCGCCCGCGCGTATATGAATGTCGCCCGGTCGCTCTTCGAAGCAGAGAAACCAGCGGAAGCGCTGGCTCCCAATCTGAAAGGGCAGGAATACCTCAACCGTGCTGTAGATCTGAAGTCCTTCAGCGGTGAGTGGCGATCGGCGATCGTCCAACAGGACGAGGCGAAGATCCGCCTGGAGTTGGGCGATGTGGCGGCCGCCTCCGCACTGCTGGAACGCGTGTTGCGAGCGATTGACGAACTGACAGTGGAATACCCCAACAACAGGGAGACCCAGCGCTTGCTGGAACAGCATCTGGGAGTTCTGGCGGATTGCGAGTTTTCTTTGTTTGCGATCAGTGCAGAGAACGCACAAAAGGCAGTGGCGTTACACGAAAGACGGCGCGAGGTATCCCGCCGCCTTCTGGAGTCTGATCCGGCCGATGGACTAGCGCGGATCGACATGGCGGTAGCGGAATCCGAAAGTGCGTCTCCCTGGATCGATATCGACCCACGCCGGGCCGTCCAGTTTGCCAGGTCCGCGATTGTTCGTTGGGATGAGATTCTGGCAGCGCACCGGACAGACGAATTCGCCAAGCCGCGTCGCGCCCGCGCACAGATGCGGCTGGCGTTGGGGTTGGTTCGAAGCGGCCTCGCGAACGAGGCGGTCCAGCCGGCGCGAGAGGCGGTCGAAGTATTCAGCCGGCTTCATGCGATGAGCCCGGACGAAAGCTACTACTCGCGAAACATGCTATTCGCACTGACGATATCCGGCCAGGCACTGGCTGGCGCCAAACACGATTCCGAAGCTCAGCAGGCGTTTGGACAAGCCGTCGAACTCGGTGAGCAGATGCTGGCCCGCCCGCAAGCGACGCTGTCCCATACGCTCGCCGTTACCTACGCTTTCGATCGCTATGGTGATTACTGGAAGAACCGAGGAAAGGCCGGCGAGGCGCGCCAGTGGTACGAGCGCAGCCGCGCGGCTTGGGCTGCACGGCCCGAACAGACGCCGGCCGTTCAGCAGAGACGCCAGCACGCGCAGGAGGAGCTGAATGGGCTCCGATCATGACATTACGCGGATTCTGCAGGACTGGGACCGGAATCCGCAGGCGGCCATGGAGCAACTCACGCCGCTGGTCTATGACGAGCTACGGCTACTTGCAGCTACTTGCCTGAAGCAGCAGCGTCCGGGTCACACACTCCAGCCGACGGCCCTGGTGCACGAAGCGTACATGAAGCTGGCCGGCCACGAATCGATTAGCTGGAAGGATCGGGGCCATTTCTTCGGAATCGCGGCGCGAGCGATGCGTTTGATCCTGGTGGATTCGGCGCGGCGGCATTTTGCGCAGAAACGCGGCTGTGGGCAGCGGGCTACATGGCAAGACGAGATCGGCTATTCGCACGACCGCGCGGAGGAGTTTCTCGATCTGAACGATGCGATCGAGGCGCTGCAGAAGTGGGATGAGCGCAAGTACAGCGTGCTCGAGATGAAGTACTTTGGCGGGATGTCCCGGGAGGAGATCGCGGAGGCTCTGGGCGTTAGTGTCGGGACGGTAAAGCGCGACCTGGCGATCGCGGAAGCGTATCTGCGTCGAGAGTTCGCGCGGCAATAGGGTGGGGGCCGGGTGATCGGCACCGGCCGGGTTCGTCTCGTCAGTCGAAGAGTCCTAAATCGTCGCTAACGAGGTTATGCTCAGAGATGGACGATTTGTGAAGTCTCATCCCCATCTTGTCATTCCGATCGGCACCAAGGTTCTCGTGCGAGCCCAACCGACGAATGCCGGACGGGTGGGCATCGTCTCCCACACTCCGGGATCCCCCGAGCACGCGTACCGGGTTCGATTCGCGGAGGGCGATGAGAGCAGCTTTCACCGGACCGACCTAACCATCTTCAAGCACGCGGATGCCGAAGTGCCAGGTAGCCCTGACAGCGCGTCTTTGTTCCGGTTTGTTCAGTTTCGGTGTGTGGTGGGTTCCCGGGCGTACGGCCTCGATCACGAGGATTCGGATGTAGACCGGCGAGGGTTCTTCCTGCCGCCGGCCGAACTCCACTGGGGCCTGGCAGGTGCTCCCAAACAGATCGAGAGCGACCACGAAGAGTGCTACTGGGATGTCGAGAAGTTCCTCCGCCTCGCTTTGAAGGCCAATCCCAACGTCCTGGAATGCATGTACTCACCAATGATTGAAAAGTCGACCCCTCTCGCCCAGGAACTGATCAACATGCGGGGCATTTTTCTGTCGCGGCACGTTCATCGGACCTACAACTCCTACGTGCTCTCGCAATTCAAGAAGATGGAACAAGACCTTCGGAATGCGCATGAGCTGAAGTGGAAGCATGTGATGCATTTGATTCGCCTGCTTCTATCCGGCGTGGTTGTGTTGAGAGAGGGATTTGTCCCTCTGCGGGTGGAACAGCATCGAGACCGTTTACTCGCGATCCGGCGTGGCGAGATCACCTGGGATGACGTCGAGAACTGGCGTTTGCGCTTGCATCGGGAACTGGACGAAGCGCTCCAGACCACGTCACTGCCGGAACATCCAGACTATGTTTGGGCCAACGATTTTCTGTTAACCGCGCGGCGCTATGCTGCTCGCGCCGAGTATTCGTCAGAGGCAACCGATTGATCGACTATGAACTCCTGCGCGCCGAAATCGGGCGCCATCCATACAAACTCCTATTCGCTACCATCAGCGGCGCTCATCTGTACGGGTTCCCGTCCCCCGACTCTGACTACGATTTGAGAGGCGCGCATATTCTGCCCGTGGAAGAGGCGGTAGGAATTTTGCCAAAACGGGAGACTGTGGAGGTGGAGGGACTGCGCGGCGGTATCGAGATGGACCTGGTGACCCATGACATCTTGAAGTTCTTCACGATGTTGCTGAAGCGCAACGGCTACGTGATGGAGCAGCTCTATTCCCCGCTGATCGTTCAGACCAATGCGCTACATGACGAACTCAAGGAAATCGCCCGTGGCTGCGTTACACGGCACCACAGCCACCATTACCTCGGGTTCGCGGAAACGCAGTGGAATCTCTTTGCAAAAGAGAGTCCGCCACGGGTGAAGCCGCTCTTGTACGTCTACCGCGTGTTGCTGACCGGGATACACCTGATGCGCACGGGTACGATAGAGGCGAATCTGGCCACGCTGAATCTGGAATTCAGACTTTCGTATATTGACGAGCTGATTCATCGCAAGACGAGCGGCACAGAAAAGGGCAAGCTCGAAACGCCCGAAGTTGACTCTTATCTGCGGGAGTATCGGCGTCTTGTGTCTGAGCTCGAAGCTGCGGCCGATCACTCGACGTTGCCGGAGGTACCTTCGTCCCGGGCCGCACTGAATGATCTGCTTGTCCGGATACGGCTGGCGCACTGCTAAGGCCTGCTGGTGGCCGAAGGAGCCGGTCGGCGCGACGATCATCGACCATAGTGTCTACCAAAAATATAGAGGGTTGCACAACGCACACCCGGGGCTGAGCGCGCATTTGAACGGCGACATTGTCGTTACGGAGCGCCGATGACGCGAACTCTCTTGTTGTCAGCAGGAGGTTTGGTCGGGCGAGGCGATTTGAACGCCCGACCCCCTGGGCCCAAGGGAGCGAAATCCGTTCTATGCGGTTTATCGGGTTTCGCTAGTTCTTAATGCTTACAACGATCCGGGCAATCTGCTTTCGCTCAACGAGCAAGTTCATCAGATGGAACGGATGGGGTTCGGACACAGTTTTGGCACAGGGAAAAAAGCAGGGGCGCCTACGGCTGTGCCTGGAATCAAGATGTGGCCTTTGTTACACCAGCGGCGTCCAGCGCCGGCTTCAATCGCGGTCGTCTTCGCGCCACGACTGAACGACGTTTTGGGCGAAGAGTGCCGACGATTCCGCCGGCCGAGTCCCCGAACCAGGACTTACCTATCGGCCTCGTCGTCTTGGTTAGCTATCGCAGTTTCAACGCGAGAGGAACCGAGTCAATTCCGATCTTCGGCGAGTTCGGTCAGGCAAGTGTCGAAGGATGATCCTAAACTAATCGGAAGTGTGGGAAGTGCCGGCGCGGAGGGTTGCCTGGTAGCGGGCATCCGTGAAGATCATTTGCCGCACCTGGTCGCCAATCTCCTGCCAGTCGCGGATAAAGTATCCAGCTTGATCGTTAGCCAAGACCGTGGCGCGTTTCTCTTCGAGGATGCTGAGTATGGCTTCCGTGCGAGCGCGCCGGCAACCATCCTGATTGCCGGCGACGGCCCGGAACGCAGCTTCGACCCGGCCGAACTCCACGGCAACACGCCGCTTGATGAGGATGGCCCACTCAATCTGACTGCTTGTGCCGCTGGACTCCGCGATCTCTTTGAGCATATGAGCAGGCCGGATCCTAGAAGTGCAAACCACCGAAGGCGTAGACCAGGAGTAGAACCAGCAGGACGGTTCCAAGTCCCACGCCGGCTCCGCCGCCGCCTCCCCAACGGCGATGGCCGTAGTAACCGCCTCCGCCGCCAAACAGAAGAACTAAGAGAATAATGAGTAGTAGCATCTGATTTCCTTTACTTCAGCGGATTCCGCGAATCCATGCGGACGCTCTCACCCGAGTAGTTGTAGTTTCCGGATTGCACCAGACTGCGTTGTGTGTCGACGACGCAGGAGTAGGTGATTTCGCGGGTTTCGCTGCGGCTCTTCGCGGTGCCGCGTCCTTGAATCCGTTCCTGATCGCGCCCCTGATACCCCTGACCACGATCCCGGCCCTGTCCTTGCGACCGGTTCGTGCTTCCACCCTGGCGATCCGCAAAGCTCTCGAAATCAACGTAGGCGCCGCGGCCGTTTTGAGCAAGGAAACGCTGACGGACCGCGTCCTGGCAGGCGCGCACATCATCGAAGAACGGCGCGGGGACGTTCGTCACGTCCGCATCGGCATGCCACGTCACTTCGAAGGCGTAGTTGTCGCCGCCCCCCTGGCGATCTTCCACCGAGAACATGGCGGTGTAGTTGTTGGCGCGGCTGGGATCCTGGGCCATGGCGACGCGGTTCCGTCCAGCGGTCTGGCGAATCTGGAAGTCGCGAACTGCGTTGAATGGCAGCGCCTGGCTGCATTCGCTCCCTTCATCACGGCCCTTGGCGCCCTGTACCGTGGTTACCCAGATACGATCGCCGCGGAGCCGAACATCGGCGCGGTCATCCACCCAGACGCGAATCTCGCAGCGGCCCTCGCGCTGCTTCTGGTCCCATCCGGGGAGCTGCCGTGCGCGAACCTGAAGTTCAGATTGTGCGTAGCATTGGCCCGCGGAAAGGACGGCAACGGCCGTGAGCAGCAAGCGGGGACCGATCATCTTCGACATATTTGTTTCTCCTGTGTCGAAGTAGTAAGGGCAAGTTAACGGCCACCGTTTTTCCGGGCAGAATGCCTTCTTATGGCGCAAATCACGACGGCGGGCGGTCACATGACCGGAAGCGGTCAGGCGTCCTTTCGGGAAATGCCGAGTTTGCCCATCATGGCATTGAGTGTGGTTCTCGGCATACCCAGACGGGCGGCGGCCTTACTGATAACCCAGCCGGTTTCACCGAGGATACGAAGGATGTGCGCTCGTTCGACGAACTCCAGGGTGCTATCGCCGGCGGCCTCGGCTCCTTCGGCCTTAATCTCCATCAGTGGCGCCCGCAGACTGGAGCCCTGCGTCAGGATAACGGCGCGTTCGATGAAGTTTTCCAGCTCACGCACGTTTCCCGGCCACGACCATTTTACGAGTGCCTGAAGCGCATCCGGCGGAATGGTATCGATCAGCTTGCCCATCTCCGCGGCGTATCTTTGCACGAAGTGGCGGGCCAGGATCGGGATATCCTCCGGGTGATCGCGTAGCGGAGAAGTGGTGATGGGGAAGACCTTGAGGCGGTAGTAGAGATCGCTTCTGAAGAGCTTGTCTCCCATCATCTGGGTGAGATTGCGATTGGTGGCGGCTACCAGGCGGACGTCGATGGGAATGGTCTTCGTCCCGCCCAATCTTTCGAATGCTTTTTCCTGCAAGGCGCGGAGCAACTTGGGTTGCAGATCCAGTGGAATATCTCCCACCTCGTCCAGAAACAGAGTGCCGCGATTGGCCATTTCAAAGCGGCCGATCTTCTGCGACAGCGCACCCGTGAAGGCGCCGCGCTCGTAGCCGAACAGCTCGCTTTCCAGCAGGCCGGTTGGAATCGCGGCGCAATTCAGGGTGACGAAAGGACGCTCGTGGCGCGGACTCATCTGATGTACGGCGCGTGCAACGAGTTCCTTGCCCGTGCCGGTCTCGCCAAGGATCAGCACCGTGGCATTGGTGGGAGCCACCAGTTCGATCTGGCCCAGAACACGGTTCATCGCGGCACTGCGGCCCACGATTTCGACGAACTCGTGTTTCAGTATGACCATCTCGTTCTTGTAATCGCCCGTCTCTTCGCCGGCCGGAAGCTGGTCGAACGCTTTCAACTCCTGGACGAAGGTGATCCAGCGAAAAGGGGAGAGCTTCAGGATCGCGCTGGCTACCAGCACTTGAACCCGGGAGCCGTCCTTGCGGATGAGTTCCTTTTCAAAGGGCGTGCAGGCGCCGAATCGCAACCCTTCTTCGTGTGCCAGTTCGTCCAGGGCGAGATATTCCGGCGGCGTGAGGTCGGGCCAGCGCAGGCGGCCGGAAAGCAGATCTTCACGGGTGTAGCCCACCAGTTCGAGAAACGCGTCGTTGGCCTCGGGAATGCGGTCGAACTCCCCGGAAACGATGCCGGCGATCAACGTGTCCGTGGAGATCGGACGGAGGCGCGATCGCTTGGCGCGCAGTTTTTCATCGCGTTCTCGCCTCTCGCTGAAATCGCGCACCACCCTGGCAAAGCCCTGCAGTTTTCCGGAATCGTCCCGTAGTGCGACGGTGACCACATTGCCCCAGAATCGCTGCCCGTCCTGTCGCATGCACCAGCCTTCGCTACCGAAATGGCCCTGCGCGATGGAGCGGTTCAGTTCTTCCGTGACGTAGGCCCGGCGCTCCTCATCAGCGGGGTAGAGCAGGGAAGTATGCTGGTTGAGCACCTCGGCCGCCGCGTAGCCGAAAATCCGTTCGGCGCCCGAATACCAGGCGACCACGGTGCCGCCGGCGTCCAGTAGAAATATGGCGTAGTCCTGGACCCATGCGGGAATCTCGCTGCGCCCGGACTCCGTGCCGGCCTGACGGTCGCGGAGCACAAGAAGATGGCGCACCGGAAGGACATTGCCTTTCACCGTGTACTCCACCTGGCGTGACTTTCCGTCGGGACCGACCAGGTTCAGCGTGCCTTCCTGCTTCCCGCGTTCCAGGAATGCCTGCCACAGTTCTGATATTTGGGGTCGGAAGCCCGCCTCGGCGAACTCGTCCAAACTACGCCCAATGATCGCTTCGCGGGGCACGCCGAGCAGTTTTCCGGCGCCGGGGCTTGCGTCGAGAGAGTGACGCTCGTTATCGGCCATCAGAATGGGCGTCGACGGATGGTAGACGATGGCCCGTAATAGGGACTCGAGTTCTCTAGGACCGTTTTCAACCAGCCAATCGGCTTGTTGTTGTGAGGCCGCGGAGGACATGCCGCTTCTTCTCCTTGATCCGTCGATCCGGGAGCCCGAGACTACTGGAAGCCGAGAGTGGCGGTACCCGATAGTATCACTCATCGGACCCGAAGGGCTCGGATTTGACCGTATTTGGTCACGTGACGCCGCCTCGCCGCTGCATTGGGCCTCGAAGCGCGGCAAACAAACGCGGGGGGCGCCGTACGTTCCACGGCCAGTGAGGTGCCTTACCAGCCATCGAGATTAGGAGATTCAAACAAATGCTCTGGACTATCGCCGTAATTCTGTTAGTACTCTGGGCCCTCGGCCTGACCACCGCCTACACCGCATCCGGCCTGATTCACATCCTGCTGGTACTTGCGATCGTAGTGGTGCTGATCCGCTTGATTCAGGGACGCCGCGCAATCTAGCCGCCCTGGGGAGCATGATCAAAGCTCAGCGCCTCACTGTTTCGTCCGGTGTCAGGACTACGGGGATCCTCATCGGCGTCGTCTTCATTCTGTACGCCGCCCGTGAGATCTTCATACCACTGGCGTTTGCGATTACGCTCGCCCTGATTTTGAGTCCCGCGGTCGCTCTGCTGCAGAAGATCAGGTTGGGCCGCGCTCCGGCCGTGGCGCTGGTCATGTTGGTTACCATTGCCGCGGCGGGCGGGACTGCATGGGTCATCTTCGACCAGCTGGTGGACGTAGCGAACGAGCTGCCGCAGTATCAGAAGAACATCGATAGTAAGTTGAAAGCGCTCCACACGCCGGGGAAGGGAGCGCTGGGCCGCGCCACTGCCAGCGTCAAGCAACTCGGGAAGGAGCTTTCCGCGAGTTCAGCGCCTGTACCCGTTGTGCCGGGCGCCCACATGGGACGCAAGTCCGACATTCTGCCCGCACGCCCGCTATCGGTGCAAATGGTGGCTGAACCCGCGAACGAGCTGGAGTACGTGCGCGATGTCCTCACGCCAATCCTGGGCCCGCTGGGGCTCGCCGGGATTGTGCTGATTTTCAGCGTATTCCTGCTGACCAAACAGAACGATCTGCGCAACCGGCTGTTCCGCCTGGTGGGACTGGACCAGTTGAACCTGATGACCCAGGCGCTGGACGACGCGACCAAACGGGTCAGCCGGTACTTGCTCATGCAATTTCTGGTGAACGCGGCGTTTGGCGCGCTTTGCGGCGCAGGACTGTACCTGATCGGGATTCCGTACGCGCTCCTTTGGGGCGCCGTGGCCGCGATTCTCCGGCTCGTGCCGTACGTCGGTTCGCTCGTGGCCGCGTCGCTGCCGCTGCTGCTCTCGCTGGCGGTCTTCGACAGCTGGACACCGCCGCTTCTGGTTTTCCTCTTGTACGCCACGCTCGAACTGATCACCGGTAACTTCATCGAGCCTATGCTTTACGGCGCCCACACCGGCATCTCCGCGCTGGCATTGCTGCTGAGCACGGTGTTCTGGACCGCCCTGTGGGGGCCGCCGGGCCTGATTCTCTCCACGCCATTGACCGTTTGCGTAGTCGTACTCGGGCGCTACGTCCCGCAGTTCTCATTCCTGCACATCATTCTTGGCGATGAGACCGTGCTCGAACCGGAAGCGCGCGTTTACCAGCGATTGCTGGCGATGGACGACCGGCAGGCGCGGGCCGTGGCGGACCACTACCTGGAGTCGCACCCTCTGGCTGAGCTGTACGATTCTGTGCTTGTGCGGGCACTCTCCATGGCCGAGCAAGACAGGCACAAGGGCGCTCTCGAACTTGCGCGGCGCGACTTTCTCTTTCTGAGTCTCAAAGAGATGGTTGTGGAATACTCCGAGAAAGCAGTGGCGGAAGCCGAAGGAATGCCCGCTCCCGAACGCGTGCCGCCCGGAACCGGCCGGATCTTTGTGGTACCCGCGAACGACGAAGCAGATGAAATCGCGGCGGCGATGTTGGCGCAGTTGCTTCACCAGGCAGGGTATGCAGCACTCCCCTTGCCGCTGGACTTCGCGCGTGACGAGAGGATTGGGATCGTGGCGCCCGGTGAGGCCGACGTGTTCTGCATCTCCGCTTTGCCGCCGTTTGCCTTCGCCGGCGCCATCACTCTCGTTCGGCAGTTGCAACTCCGCTTTCCCCGCACGAAGATCATCGTGGGTGTGTGGGGATTTTCCGGAAATACGGAGCGCGCCTTACAGCGCTTTCAGCAAGCGCGCCCGGATTCTCTGGTGATCAGTCTCGCCGGCGCCGTACAGTACCTGGCGGACAGTTCCGTCGCCCCGCCCGTACCCGCTATCTCGTCCCCTTCAGCGTGACCTGACCATATCCGGTCACGTGACCGTCGGGCGTTAGGCCCTGCCAACCTGGTGGCCACTTCCCTGATAGCAGCATTAGAGTTAGCCGCATCTCGTCCAATATCCGCCTCGGGCAGTCAGATGCACTACTGAGTGTGTCGCGGGGTTTCCTCCGACAGAAGAGGCGAAAAACATGAAGTCCATTTTGATAGCTGCACTGGCCGTTGCTCCGCTCCTGGCCGCGGATAAAGAATCGGTCAAGCGCTTGGCGGAATCTGCCGCGGTGTTCTCTGAGGTCATGGCGACTCCCGACAAGGGAATCCCGCAGGAGATGCTCGAGAACGCGCACTGCATCGTGATTGTTCCGAGCGTGAAGACGGCGGCGTTTGTATTCGGCGGCAAGTATGGCAAGGGCTACCTGTCCTGCCGCAATAAGGGCGCGGCAGGGTGGTCGGCTCCGGCGACCGTGCGCATCGAAGGCGGCAGCGTCGGCTTCCAGATCGGCGGTTCCACGACAGATCTCATCATGCTGGTCATGAACGAGCGCGGCGCGGACAAACTGCTTTCCAGCAAGTTCACTCTCGGTGCGGAAGGTTCCGTGGCCGCAGGCCCGGTTGGCCGCACCGCAACCGCACAGACTGACGCTCAGATGCACGCGGAGATTCTCTCGTGGTCGCGTTCGCAGGGTCTCTTTGCCGGCCTCTCCCTTCAAGGTGCCACGCTGCGCCAGGACCAGGACGACAACACGAAACTCTACGGGCGGAAGCTGGATAACAAGGCAATCGTCACCTCCGGGATGCCGGCGCCCAAGGCGGCGGAGAAACTCCTCACGCTGCTCAACAAATACTCGGCCAGCGAACGCAAGACGGTCTCTGAGAGCAGCCGTTAAGCAAGACGTAAAACTCGGACATTCAATATGAAAATAACTACTGCAGTTTTGTTCGCGGCCGGTGTTCTTTCGGCCCAATCCACACAGGCTCCCAACCCGACTCAACGGTCGGGCGACAACATGGCGACGGCCGGTTCCATCCCGATCTATCGCGTCACCGTGGTCGCGCGCAGCATGAAGGCCATCAACTACAACCATCGCAGCGGCTCCACCGAAATCGGCTTCCGCGGTACGGCGCTGATGCCGGGCGCTACGGGCGAAGTCAAGGTCGAAAGCAAGCAGGGAGTCATCAAGATCAATGCCGACATGCAGAAAATGCAGCCGGCTACGCAATTCGGCCCCGAGTACCTCACTTATGTTATGTGGGCGATCACTCCCGAAGGCCGCGCCACGAATGTCGGCGAAGTGCTGTTGAACGGCGGCAAGAGCAAGCTCGACGCCACGACGGAACTGCAGTCGTTCGGACTGATTGTCACGGCGGAGCCCTACTTCGCGGTGACGCAGCCCAGCGACGTGGTAGTGATGGAGAACTTCGTGAAGCGCGAAACCACGGGAACCATCGAAGAACTCGACGCCAAGTTCGAGCTGCTGCAGCGCGGACAGTACACGCTGAATGTGAATCCCGCGGAACTCAAGCCCCGCGTGCTGGATCGTAAAGTCCCGCTGGAGCTTTACGAGGCTCGCAACGCCGTCCGGATCGCCCGTTGGACGGGTGCCGAGCGTTTCGCCGCCGATACCTACCAGAAGGCCGTGGACGGGCTGACCAACGCCGAGGGCTACCTCAAAGGCAAGTCCGGCAGCAAGCCGATCGGAACGGTAGCGCGCGAAGCCGTGCAGATGGCCGAGGACGCTCGCATCATCACGATCAAGAAGATCGAGGGAGAAGCGCTGGCCAACGAGCGCCAGTCCAGCATGGAACGGGAAGCTCGCGCCGAAAGCGCAAAGGCCGATGCCGAGCACCAGACCAAGCTCGTCGCTGACCAGGCTGCGCAGGCTCAGGCCGCCGCAGAGATGGAGGCGCAGCGCATCGCACGTCAACGCGACGCCGAGGTCACACGCGTGAAACGCGAGAGTGAAGCGCGTATCGCGAGCGCCCAGTCCGAAACGGACCGTCTGAAGCGTGAGAGTGAAGCCCAGACCATGGCAGCGCAGGCAGAGGCGAATCGTCTGAAACGCGAGAGCGAAGCGCAGGCGATGGCAGCGCAGAACGAGACAGATCGCCTGAAGGCCGAGAATGAAGCGCAGAGACTCGCGGCGAAGACTGCTTCCGACCGCGCGGCCGCCGACAAAGCACAGGCTGAAGCCGAGAAGGTTCAGTTGCGCGCCCAACTGCTGGTCCAGTTCAATACCGTCCTGCAGACACGCGATACGGCCCGCGGCCTGATCGTAAACATGTCTGACGTTCTGTTCGACACCGGCAAATACACACTGCGTGCCGGAGCGCGTGAGAAACTGGCGAGGGTCGCCGGAATTCTCGCGGGACACCCCGGGCTACAGATGGCGGTGGAAGGCTACACCGACAGCGTCGGCAGCGAAAGCTCCAATCAACAGCTCTCCGAACGTCGTGCGGCTTCGGTTCGCGACTATCTGACGGGCGCCGGAATTCCGGCAGCTTCGGTTACGTCGAAGGGCTTGGGCGAGTCTTCGCCGGTCGCCACCAACGATACTGCCAGCGGCCGCCAGCAGAACCGGCGCGTTGAACTGGTGGTCTCCGGTGAGATCATCGGCGGCTTGATGCAGCCCACCGTGATCGTAGCGAAACAGTAAAGGAGACGCCATGAACTGGGATCAAATCGAAGGCAAATGGAAACAGCTCACGGGGTCTGCCCAGGAGCAATGGGGCAAACTCACCAGCGATGACCTGGCAACCTTGACAGGCCAAAAGGACCAACTGGTGGGCAAAATCCAGGAGCGGTACGGGATCGCGAAGGCCGAAGCGGAAGAGCAGGCCGAAAAGTGGTCTAAGGTGCTCGAAGCAACGAAAGCGGAAAGCGCCCCAACCCGGTAAGCGAAGACGATGCGCAGAGCCCACCGTACCTGGTGGGCCTCTGGGCGTAAGAAGGAATGGTGTTCCGAATGTTTCTGACAATTGTGAAATCGCTTTCGATCCCTGTGCTGCTGACGGCTTCCATATTTGCGCGCTTCGCCGGCGTTTACGAAATGGTGTTGAACCTGCTGGTTTGCGCCGGCGCCCTGGTTGTTGTCCAGCGGGCCGTCACTTGCCGTGAGTACCTGTGGGCGGCCGCTTTCGTGAGCGTCGCCGTCGTATTCAGTCCTTTGCCGCTAATCATCAAAATATTTCTCCTGATGGGTTTGATTTCTATCGCTTCGCTGGCCGGAGTGTACGCGGCATGGAAGCCGCAGCCAGTGGAGAGCTTGTGAGCAACCGTTTGGCACTCACGCTTGCCGCGGCGCTTCCCTTCGCCGCGCTATCGCAGGACATTTCACAGGGCATCCAACCGCTCACCTGGCAAGGCAAGCTGAAATACCACGCGGAGAGCACGTACAGCCCGGCGGCGTTGGTGGGATCCGCCGCTTACGCGGGCGTTTTGCAGACCCTGGACACACCGACAGAGTGGGGCAAAAGCGGCGCGGGATACGGCAAGCGATTCGGCTCCACGGTTGCGTGGTCGGGCATTCACAGCACTCTGGCATTCGGACTCGACACCGCGCTGCACCAGGATCCCCGGTACTTCCGCTCGGGCGCGGGAGGCTGGCGGCGCGTCGGTCACGCGCTGCGGGGCACGATCCTGACGCGTACGGATTCCGGCGGCGAAACGCTCTCCACCTGGCGGCTCGGCAGCGCCTATGGCGCGGCGTTCCTCTCTAACGAGTGGTATCCGGACCGCCTGAACACGGTTCGGCTGGGCGTGCTCCAGGGCAGTATGACCCTCGGTTTCGGGTTCATCGCCAATCTGGGGGCCGAATACTGGCCGGACATCAAGAGAAAAGTCCTGCGGAGAAAATGATGCGTCTTCAGAAACTGAGCTGGTCGCTCGCTGCGCTCGGCGTGTGGTTGTTGTTCTCACTGCAAAACGCCTCTGCGTATTCGGTGCTCACCCACGAAGCCATTATCGATTCCACCTGGGACAGCGCGATCAGGCCCCTATTGCTCAAGAGATTTCCGGCCACTACGGCGGATGAACTGCGAGAGGCCCACGGGTACGCCTACGGCGGAAGCATCATTCAGGATTTGGGTTACTACCCATTCGGCAGCGCATTCTACAGCGATCTGACGCATTATGTCCGGAGCGGCGATTTCATCGCCAACCTGATTGGCGAGTCGCAGGATCTGGACGAGTATGCGTTCGCTTTAGGCGCGCTGGCGCACTTCGCGGCCGATAACAGCGGTCACCGGATTGCGACGAATGTCTCTGTCCCGCTGCTCTACCCGAAACTCCGCCGGAGATTCGGCAACACCGTCACCTATGCCGACGACCACATTTCGCACAGCAGGACCGAGTTCGCCTTCGACGTGTTTCAGGCTTCGAAAGGCCGGTATGCTTCGGAAGGCTACAAGGACTTCGTCGGCTTTCAGGTCTCCAAGCGCGTGCTCGAACAGGCGTTTTTGGACACCTACGGCATGAAGCTCGAGAGCGTATTCCTGAATGTGGATCTGGCGATCGGATCTTACCGGCGCGCCGTGGGCACAATTCTGCCCGCGCTGACCAAGGTTGCGTGGCAAATCAAGAAGGGCGAGATTCAGAAGGAAGTTCCCGGCATTACACGCAAGAAATTCCTCTACAACCTGTCCCGGTCCAGCTACGAAAAGAGCTGGGGTTCGACGTATCAGCGGCCAGGCTTTGGGTCGAGACTGCTGGCCGGGCTTTTTCATATCGTACCCAGGGTCGGACCCTTCAAGGCACTGGCTTATCAGCCGCTCACTGCCGAGACGGAGAAGCTCTATATGGCGGGTTTCAACGCATCGATCGATCGCTACCGCGAGCTGCTGGCGGCTGTGGGCTTCGGCAAGCTGCAATTGCCCAACGACAATTTCGATGTCGGCGGCGCAACGAAGGCCGGCAGCTACGCCTTAACGGATGCGGCCTACGCGAGGCTTCTGCACAAGCTCGACGGGCGCTACCCCGACGTTCCACCGGAGTTGCGCAGCAACATTCTGGCGTTCTATCAAAATCTGGACCTTCCGATTGCAACGAAGAAAGACGAAGGCGATTGGACGCGTTTGAAGGACGAACTCGGCCGACTGGCGGCGGTCGGGCCCGTGCCGGCGCAGGCAACACGCCCGTAAAGACACTCCGCTAAAAAGAAAAAGGAAGCAGGGTCATGTCATTCGGAATCTATGTCGTAGGTTACTTAATCGTGATTGGCGGCTTGGGGTACGGCGCCGTACTGATGCACGTGCCGGCGCATTGGATTGCCGTCGGCGGCATCGTGCTGACCGGAATTGCCCTGGTGAGCGGGGTCAAGGCCACGCGCCAGAAGGACTCGAATTAGAAATGGCGGCCCGAGAGGGACGTTGATGAAGCGCCTCGTGATCCTGGGAATTGTTTTCGTCATGAGCCACGGTTTCGCGGCCGGGCCGGGAGCGCTGTCCGGCGACGAAATCCTCGCGCGCATCGAAACGGAAGCCGTCCGGCGCCACGAGGTGCTGACGCGGTATTCAGGGTCGCGGCAATACACCCTCCAGAACGCACGCTTCGGTAAGGAAGCCGCGGTCAGCGTTGAGATGAGATACCGTTTGCCGGACGGCGAGCGTTACACCGTCACCACGCAATCGGGTTCGGACAAACTGATCGGCATCATCAATTCGGTGATGTCGTCCGAGGCCCGCGCCAGCGTGGACCCGGAAAAGGCCCTGCACGAAATCAGTGCGGCGAACTATCGGATTCGGCTGCTCGGGACGGAGGTCGCAGAGGGCCATTCCTGCTACATTCTCGCTCTGACGCCGAAGTTCAAGAGCAAGAATCTGATCGTGGGCAAAGCCTGGGTGGATGTGGAAAACTTTGGCATCGTGCGGCTCGACGGCCAGTTCGCCGCCAGCGTCTCGATACTGTTGGGCGCGCCGCGGTTGCGAGAGGAATTCGTGGAAGTGAATGGTTTCTGGCTGCCTGGCCACGTCCACTCCGTCACGTCCAGCTTCGTGTTGGGCCCCTCGGAACTGGAAATCGTTTTTTCGAACTACCAAGTCGGTCCAAGTTCCGCGTCCGCCCGCCTCTAAGCGGCTGACTTGACCATTTGCGGTCGAGTGACCTCAAGCCGTCACCCCAGAGTCCCCTCACCCAGCATCAGGTTGTCCCAAATCCCATTCGTTTCAACGCACCGTCCTTTCTCAGGCATGAGGCGCCAGTGGTCTGCGGAATGCCCTTATGACAGGCAAGTGAGATCTGTGCGAGCCGACAAAGTCGCCGCTTCGCTGCAACTCACACGAGTTTTGGAATTCAAGGAGAAACACCAGTGAAATTAATCGGAACGGCAACAACCGCACTCTGTATCGCACTTCTCGGGACTATTTGTACACCGGCGGCTCGCGCGGACGACTGGGATCGAAAGACCACCGTCACCTTCAGCGGCCCCGTGGAGATCCCGGGAGTCCATCTGAAGGGTTGGGGTGTGCTGCCTGCCGGCACGTACGTCTTCAAGATTCTGGATTCGCAAAGCGATCGTCACATCGTGCAGATCTTCAACAAAGATGAGACCACCATCTACGCCACCGTCCTCGCCATCCCGAACTACCGTCTCAAGGCCACGGACAAGACTGTAATTACGTTCCGTGAACGCGCCGCCGGCGAGCCCGAAGCGCTGCGCGCCTGGTTCTATCCCGGCCGCAACTGGGGCGAAGAGTTCGTGTACCCGAAGGCGAAGGCGATGGAACTGGCCAAGAGCACGAAGATTCCCGTGTTGTTCACCGCGGCCGAACTCCCGGTGGAAGTAGCGGAGCCGATCAAGACCGCCGACGCTCCGGTGGTGATGGAACTCAAGCGCGCGCCGATCATGGCCATCAAGCCCACGGGTGAGGAAGTGCAGCTAGCGGTTGCGGTAACGCCTCCCCCGGTGATGACCGCGAGCGCTCAGACGCCCGTCAAGAAGTTGCCGAAAACCGCCAGCCCCTTGCCGATGATCGCGATGTTCGGAGTCCTGGCCCTCTTCGGCGCCTTCGCACTCCGTACCGCGGCAATCCGCATTCAATAAACCAGGTCCCGATTCTCGCGCGGCGCGCCTTCCCGGGTGCGCCGCGCGAATGGTCCGTTTAGGAGTCAAATCAAATGCGACAGAGAGTGATACCAATTCTCGCCCCCACGGCGAAGCCCCGGCCGGTTGTCGGTCTTTGCTACCAGACCAAGGCTCGCGGGGCGGCGGTGCTTCTTTCGCCAATCCTGAACAAGGGAACTGCCTTCACGGCAAGAGAGCGAACAGCGTTGGGCCTCACAGGTCTGCTTCCCCCGGAAATCAGCACGCTGGGCGCGCAGGTGAAGCTCGCCTATATACAGTACGACCGCCTGCCGGACACGCTGAGCAAAAGCGCATACCTCACTACTCTGCACGCACGCAATGAAGTGTTGTTTTACCGCCTCTTCTCAGACCACCTCCGTGAGATGATTCCCGTGCTCGACGATGTGACGCTCAGCCTGGCGGCGCAACGCAATCACCACGAATGCGGTCCTTCGCGAGGCGTGTACCTATCCATCGATCATGTCGAGGCAATGGACGAAGCCTTCGCCAACCTCGGCGCGGGTGCGGGAGATATTGACCTGATCCTGACTACGGACGGCGAGCAGGTCCTGGGCATCGGCGACGGAGGCATGAGCGGCATCGAACGGTCTATCGGTAAACTCGCGGTGTATACGGCGGCGGGCGGGATCGATCCGAACCGCGCCTTTCCGGTGGTGCTCGACGTCGGTACGGACCGGCAGGATCTCCTGGACGACCCCACTTACATCGGTAATCGTCATCTTCGCGTCCGCGGGGAACGCTACGATGCATTTCTCGATGTATACGTGAAGACGGTGACCAGATTGTTTCCGAACGCGCTGTTGCATTGGGAGAACTTCGCGCCCGATAACGGCCGCCGCATGCTCGAGAAGTACCGCGGAGAGACCTGCACCTTCAATGACGACATGCAGGGAACCGGGGCCATCACGCTGGCCGCGGCGATTTCTGCCGTCCGGGTTTGCGGCACGGCGCTCCGCCACCAGCGCGTCGTCATCTTAGGCGCCGGGACCGCGGGTATCGGCATTGCCGATCAGATTCGCGATGCCATGGCGCGGGAAGGTCTCACGGAACAGGAGGCGGCACGTCAGTTCTGGCTCGTGGACCGGCAGGGCTTGCTGACCAGCGACATGACCGGCCGGCTGCGCGAACACCAGTTGACGTACGCGCGTCCGGCACGCGAGAGCGAAGGCTGGCTCCGGAGCACGCCGTCGGGCGGTGTAGGGCTGGCCGAGGTGGTGCGCCAGGTAATGCCGACCATGTTGATCGGGACATCATCGTCATCGGGCAGCTTCACGGAGGCCATCGTTAAGCAAATGGCGGCGCAGACTGCCCGGCCGATTATCTTCGTGCTCTCCACACCGCCGGTGCGGGCGGAGGCCAATCCGGCGGACCTGATTGCGTGGAGCGGCGGCCGCGCGCTGATCGCCACCGGCAGCTCCTGTGCTCCGGTCACCTATCGAGGCTTGACTTACGTGGTCGCGCAATTGAACAATGCGATGCTGTATCCGGGGCTGAGTCTTGGTGCGATTGTGTCGCGCGCCAGCAGGATCAGCAACAGAATGTTCGAGGCTGCTGCCGGGGCGCTCTCGAGCCTGGTGACGGTGCGGCATCCCGGGGCCTCGCTGCTGCCCCACATCGACGACCTGAGCAGCGTCTCGATGGCGGTAGCGGCTGCGGTGGCCGAAGCCGCGGTATCGGAGGGAGTGTCACGAGTGCCCATCGACGACATTGTCCAGCAGGTGCGAGATGCGATGTGGCAGCCCGAATATCGGGAAATCCAGGCCATATGAAGAACGCAACGATACGTTTGCTCGCTTTGCCGCTCGTGCTTTCATTTGGGGCCGGAGCACAGGACTCGCAGGCTTTCCGGCTCTCCGTCAACGTGGATCTGGTGGTGCTGAACGCGAGCGTCCGCGATCAAAAAGGCCGCGTCGCGCCCGATCTAGGCGAGCAGGACTTCGAAGTGTTCGAGGACGGCGTGAAACAAGCCATCCGCTTATTCCGGCACGAGGACATCCCGGTCGCGGTTGGGCTGGTGATCGACCACAGCGGCAGTATGCGCCCGAAATTGGCGAGTGTGATCGCCGCGGCGCGCACGTTCATTCAGTCCAGCAGCCCGGAAGACCAGATGTTCGTGGTCAACTTCAACGAGAACGTGACCCTCGGGTTACCCGCCGCAACGCCATTCACCAACAGCGTGGATGAACTCGCCAGAGCCATCTCCGGGAGCCCCGTCACGGGTCAGACTGCACTGTACGATGCGGTGTGGAAGGCGCGCGAGGTGCTGGCCCGCGCCAGCCGCGACAAGAAGGTTCTGATTGTGATCAGCGACGGCGGGGATAACGCCAGCACCCATACCCTTGCCGAGATCCTGCATGCCGGCGACAAGTCCAACGTTCAGATCTATACGATCGGCATCTTCGATCCCGACGATCCCGACAAGAATCCCGGCGTCCTCCGGCAGATCGCACAGGCGACCGGAGGCGAGGCTTTCGTGCCAGACGAACTGAGCGAAGTCGTGTCGGTATGCGAAAGCATCGCCAGGGACATTCGCAGTCAATACACCCTCGGCTATTTTTCGAGCGCGGCGACGGCGGGAAGCGGCTACCACACCATCAAAGTACTGGCCCGAGGCGCTGCGAAGACCAAGCTGCATGTGCGTACGCGGTCGGGATACTCCGGCGGTGGAAAGTGAAATTGCGGGTCAAGGTCGCCCGGCTGAGCGGAGTTTTGAAGTGGGGCCAGCGGGTTCTCGCGGGCGCAGCGTTCGTGGCCCTGGCGTACTGCGGGTTGGTGATGTCGAACTCGTGGTTGTTTCAGCGGCGTGAGCTTCGCGAACTGGATCGCATCATGAAAGTGGCGCCGCCGGTGGCCTCAGAAGCTCCGGTTCAACCGGTGGCGGATGCACTGATCGGCCGCATTGAAGTCCGGCGTTTGGGCATCTCGGCGGTGGTGGTGGAGGGCACTACCGACAGTGC